>Ga0308168_1002186_pt1 | contig 16440 bp, 18 predicted proteins | sample PhyCR2_FD_202133 | JGI IMG/M metagenome (GOLD analysis project Ga0308168, IMG submission 202133) | Phyllosphere microbial communities from UC Gill Tract Community Farm, Albany, California, United States - DLSLRC.R2 | ecosystem: Host-associated > Plants > Phyllosphere > Unclassified | place: USA... | reverse complement strand
AATCCTTGCACGCCAGCTCGCAGGTTTTGCACCCGGTGCAGCGGCTGGAATCAATAAAAAATCCATACTGAGTGGTCATCGGCTACTCCTTACGCCTTCTCGATTTGCACCAGATTGGTGTGCTGTGGGTTGCCCTTCGCCAGCGGCGACGGACGGTGGGTGGTCAGGGTGTTCATGCAGGCACCGTGGTCAACGCGGTCGCCCTGCATATCCGCCTGATGCCACGCCCCCTGGCCCATGGCGCTAACGCCCGGCATGATCCGCGGGGTCACTTTGGCGGCAATGCGCACTTCGCCGCGGGTGTTGAAGACCCGCACCATGTCGCCGTTTTTAATCCCGCGCGCCTGAGCATCCATCGGATTGAGCCACACTTCCTGGCGGCAGGCGGCCTGCAGCACGTCCACGTTGCCGTAGCTGGAGTGGGTGCGGGCTTTGTAGTGAAAACCGAACAGCTGGAGCGGGAACTGGCCGCGATCGTCAGAGTCCCAGCCTTCGAATGTGGAGGCATACACCGGCAGCGGGCTGATGGTTTCATCTTCCTTGAGCTCCCAGGTGCGGGCGATCTCTGCCAGCCGGCTGGAGTAGATCTCGATTTTGCCCGACGGGGTTTTCAGCGGATTGGCCACGGGATCGTCGCGGAATTTCTTATAGGCCACGAAGTGGCCGTTGGGATCTTTCCGCTTATAGATACCCATCTCTTTGAGCGCCTCGTAAGAGGGGAGCTGCGGATCTTTCGCCACCATTTTGGCGTACAGATACTGCAACCACTCCGCCTGGGTGCGGCCTTCGGTAAAGCGTTGATGGATATCCGGCCCGAGGCGCTTCGCCACTTCGCTCATGATCCAGTAGATGGGTTTACGTTCGAATTTCGGCGCGGTCACCGGCTGGAGGAAGATCAGGTAGCCCATATTCCCGGCGTAATCGTTGGGAATGATGTCCTCCTGTTCAACAGTCATCAGATCGGGCAGCAGCAGGTCGGCATATTTCGCCGACGACGTCATAAAGTTGTCGATCACCACAATCATTTCGCACTTACTCTCGTCCTGCAAAATGTCGTGGGTTTTGTTGATATCCGAATGCTGGTTGATGATGGTATTGCCGGCGTAGTTCCAGATGAACTTGATCGGCACGTCGAGCTTCTCTTTGCCGCGTACCCCGTCGCGGGTGGCGGTCATCTCCGGCCCGCGGGCGATGGCATCGGTCCAGCTGAAGCAGGAGATCTGCGTTTTGACCGGGTTATCCGGCAGCGGCATCCGCTCGATGGTGATGGTGTAAGTCGATTCACGCGCGCCGCTGTTGCCGCCGTTAATCCCGACGTTGCCGGTGAGGATCGGCAGCATGGCGATAGCGCGGGAGGTCAGTTCGCCGTTGGCCTGGCGCTGCGGGCCCCAGCCCTGGCAGATGTATGCCGGTTTCGCCGTACCGATCTCACGGGCCAGCTTGATGATGCGGTCGGCGGGAATACCGGTGATGGCCGCGGCCCATTCCGGCGTTTTGGCGGTGGCGTCCTCGCCCTGGCCCAGAATCCAGGCCTTGTAATGGCCGTTAGCAGGGGCGCCTTCCGGCAGCGTTTTCTCGTCGTAGCCGACGCAGTATTTGTCGAGGAACGGCTGGTCGACGAGGTTTTCGTTAATCAGGACCCAGGCGATACCGGCCACCAGCGCTGCATCGGTGCCCGGACGAATGGGGATCCACTCATCTTCACGCCCGGCGGCGGTATCGGTATAGCGAGGATCGATGACGATCATGCGCGCATTCGAGCGTTCGCGCGCCTGCTCCAGGTAATACGTGATCCCGCCGCCGCTCATGCGCGTTTCCGCCGGGTTATTGCCGAACATCACCACCAGCTTGCTGTTTTCGATATCGGAGGTGCTGTTGCCGTCGTTACTGCCGTAGGTATAGGGCATGGCGCAGGCGATTTGCGCGGTACTGTAAGTGCCGTAATGGCTGAGGAACCCACCGTAACAGTTCATCAGACGCGCCACCAGAGAGGCGTAAGGCGAAGAGCGGGTGATGTTGCCGCCGACAATTCCGGAACTGTAATTAATGTAGACCGCTTCGTTGCCGTATTTAGCCACCACGTCGCGCAGGCTGTTGCTGAGCAGGTCCAGCGCCTCATCCCAGCTGATACGTTCGAACTTGCCTTCGCCGCGTTTGCCGACGCGCTTCATGGGATAATTCAGCCGGTCGGGATGGTTAATTCGCCGACGGATCGAGCGCCCGCGCAGGCAGGCGCGCACCTGATGATTGCCGTAAATATCGTCGCCGGTGTTGTCCGTTTCGACCCAATAGACCTCATCGTCCCGCACGTGCAGCCGCAGCGCGCAGCGGCTGCCGCAGTTCACCGAGCAGGCGCCCCACACCACTTTATCCGGGGCGGGTTGAAGCGAATCTTTGAGTGCGGCAGCGGCGGGGCGTAAACCGAAGGGTAGTGACAGGCCACCGGCGGCCAGCGCAAGCGATCCGATGGCGGTAGATTTGACGAGGGTGCGGCGGCTGATCCCGCCGCTTTGCGCATTATCTGACATGGCTCACTCCATTATGTTCTTTGTCGAGGAACGTTTTAGCCGTAATTAAGATCAGGCTAATGGAGTGGGAGTGTTACCTATTAAGGGGGAGATAATATTAATGTATATCAAAACAAAGGGGATTCCCCCGCCTGAACGGGGGAGAGCGTTTACTGCGGCTCGCGCGGTGCCGGGGCTTGATTGCCGCCGCCGCTGACCGGGTAGTTTCCGCTGCTGGTGCGGGTATAGAGGATTTTCAGGGTGTCATTAGCGCAATGGCCAACCACTTCAGCGTCGGGTTTATCGGCCTGATCGTTCGGCACAATGTTCAGCATAAAGCCGCTTTCCGGTACGCCGTTGTTGATGATTCGCTGCTGAATATCGCTTTTGATCCGCTCGCAGTTATCGGGTGCCGCCAGCGCGGCCGGTGCAATGCCCGCCAGCAAAAGTGCAGTAATCCAGGGTAACCGTTTCATATCTGCCTCCTTACGACTGTGTGACTATAATAATAGCTAATGTAAACGGTTGTATTTGCTAATATGCCTGAGAATTTTCTCCTTCTATCGGTAGGTCATGTGAATAAACACGCGCTTGTGCTTGTCCTGGCGGGTCTGTTGGTGGGGTGTGACAACACCACCGCTCCGCTGTCGTTTACGCCAGAGATGGCCAGCTTCTCTAATGAGTTTGATTTTGATCCGCTCCGCGGGCCGGTGAAGGACTTTAGCCAGACGCTTTTCAATGAAAAAGGGGAAGTGGCGAAGCGAGTAAGCGGCACGCTGTCGGCAGAAGGCTGCTTTGATAGCCTGGAAATGCAGGATCTGGAGTCGAACTCCGGCATCGCCCTGGTGCTGGATGCCAACTACTATCTCGATGCCCAGACCCAGCAGAAAAAACTACGCCTGCAGGGCAAATGCCAGCTGGCGGAGATGCCTGCGTCGGGTATTTCATGGGAAACCGATGACAACGGGTTTATCGTCAGCGCCCACGGAAAAGATATGGAAGTGAAGTATCGCTACGACACCGACGGCTATCCGCTGGGGAAAACCACCGTTGCCGGAGAGCAGCACCTGTCGATTACCGCGACTCCGTCGGCCGACAAGCGTAAGAGAATGGACTATACCGCCGTCAGCCTGCTGAATGATAAACCGCTGGGAAATGTGAAGCAGACCTGTCAGTACGACCGTCATAACAACCCGGAGGAGTGCGAGCTGGAGATTGTGGACGCGAGCGTGAAACCTGCGGTGGCGCGTAAGTACACCATTAAAAACAGTATCGAGTATTACTAAACCCCGCGTTCGGCGGGGCTTTCGGGCAGAAATCAGGGGGCCACTGTGCGGCCGGTTCGGCGATCCAGGCAGCGCAGGGTGTTCGGCTCCCAGTAGGCGTTGACGTTGGCGCTCTGCTGGCACTTATCCCGCGCATCAAAGGCCACATCCTCTTTATCCCACTCTTTCTCCGCGCGGGTATTCACCTTATGGCGCAGGTTGCGGGTGTCGTTCCATTGCTCTTTATCCATGGCGGCATTTTGACGGCTCTGGGCGCTGTCGCCGGATTCAATAATCAGTTTGCTGGTGTTGGCGGAGACTGGCGCAACGAAGACCGAGGCCAGCAGGGCAACCAGACAGAGGCGTGTGCTCATTTTACGCATAGCGATTTCCTTATGGATGGTGGAAATTCGAATTCCACCGCAGATTCTAAAACAGTCCATTTTGAGGGCAAACCCACATCAGGCATGTGGAAAGGATCCTTTCACATTCGGGTATGATAACGCATCACTCATCAGACAACGTTAAATATGTTTAAAACAACTCTGCTCTTTTTTGCCACCGCGCTGTGCGAAATCATCGGCTGCTTTCTGCCGTGGCTATGGCTGAAGAAAGGCGCATCGGTTCTGCTGTTAATTCCGGCGGGCATCGCCCTGGCGCTGTTCGTCTGGCTGTTAACGCTGCATCCGGCGGCCAGCGGGCGGGTCTATGCCGCCTACGGCGGGGTCTACGTTTGCACCGCACTGCTGTGGTTACGGGTGGTGGATGGCGTTAAGTTAAGCCCGTATGACTGGGCCGGCGCACTGGTGGCGCTGTGCGGGATGCTGATTATCGTGGCAGGCTGGGGGCGCGCTTAAGCGCCCAATCTGTGATCAAACGGGGATTTTTCGATCTTCATACTTGTATGGTAGTAGGGTTGTTGCGTAAATTTCCTGCATCACAACAAGAGATGTAAGGAACCGGAAAATGAAGATTGTAGGGGCTGAAGTATTTGTCACCTGTCCAGGGCGCAACTTTGTTACGCTGAAAATCACCACCGACGAAGGGATCGTCGGCCTGGGTGATGCCACCTTAAACGGCCGCGAGCTTTCCGTGGCCTCGTACCTGAAAGATCATCTCTGCCCGCAGCTAATTGGCCGGGATGCCCACCGTATCGAAGATATCTGGCAGTTCTTCTATAAAGGCGCCTACTGGCGTCGTGGCCCGGTCACCATGTCGGCGATTTCAGCCATCGACATGGCGCTGTGGGACATCAAAGCCAAAGCCGCCAATATGCCGCTGTACCAGCTGCTGGGCGGTGCCTCCCGCGAAGGGGTGATGGTTTACTGCCACACCACCGGCCACACCATTGACGATGTGCTGGAAGATTACGCCCGTCATAAAGAGATGGGATTCAAGGCCATCCGCGTGCAGTGCGGCGTGCCGGGAATGAAAACCACCTACGGCATGTCTAAAGGAAAAGGGCTGGCGTATGAACCCGCCACCAAAGGCAACTGGCCGGATGAACAGCTGTGGTCAACCGAAAAATACCTCGATTTTACGCCGAAACTGTTTGACGCCGTGCGCAGCAAATATGGCTTTAATGAGCACCTGCTGCACGACATGCATCACCGCCTGACGCCAATCGAAGCCGCACGCTTCGGTAAGAGCATCGAGCAGTACCGCATGTTCTGGATGGAAGACCCAACGCCTGCAGAGAACCAGGAGTGCTTCCGTCTGATCCGTCAGCACACCGTTACGCCGATTGCGGTAGGGGAAGTGTTCAACAGCATCTGGGATTGCAAACAGCTGATTGAAGAACAGCTGATCGACTATATCCGCACCACCATCACTCACGCGGGTGGCATCACCGGGATGCGCCGGATTGCCGATTTCGCTTCGCTGTACCAGGTGCGGACCGGCTCGCACGGTCCGTCGGATCTCTCCCCGATTTGCCACGCGGCGGCGCTGCACTTTGACCTGTGGGTACCGAACTTTGGCGTGCAGGAGTACATGGGCTATTCCGAGCAGATGCTGGAGGTCTTCAACACCAACTGGACCTTCGAAGACGGCTACATGCATCCGGGCGAGAAGCCGGGCCTGGGCATCGAGTTTGATGAAAAACTGGCCGCCAAATATCCCTACGATCCAGCCTATCTGCCGGTTGCCCGTCTGGAAGACGGCACGCTGTGGAACTGGTAAAGGAGCAGAAGATGAAAAGTATCGTCATTCAACAACCGAATACGCTGGTTATCGAAGATCGCCCGTTACCGACCCCCGCAGCGGGCGAGGTGCGCGTTAAGGTGAAGCTGGCCGGGATCTGCGGTTCCGACAGCCATATCTATCGCGGCCATAACCCGTTTGCCAAATATCCGCGCGTCATCGGCCATGAGTTCTTTGGCGTGATTGATGCCGTCGGTGACGGCGTCGATAGCGCCCGCCTGGGGCAGCGTGTCTCGGTGGATCCGGTCATCAGCTGCGTTCACTGCTACCCGTGCTCGGTCGGCAAACCGAACGTCTGCACCTCGCTGGTGGTGCTGGGCGTGCATCGCGACGGCGGCTTCAGTGAGTACGCCGTGGTGCCGGCCAAAAATGCCTGGGTCATCCCGGATGCTATCAGCGATAAGCATGCGGTGATGGTCGAGCCGTTCACCATCGCGGCCAACGTCACCGGCCACGCCAGCCCGACGGAACAAGACGTGGCGCTGATCTACGGTGCCGGTCCGATGGGGCTGGTCACCGTCCAGGCGCTGAAAGGCGTCTACAAGGTGAAGCAGGTGATTGTGGTCGATCGCATCGACGAGCGCCTGGCGATGGCCCAGCGCAGCGGGGCGGACTGGGTCATCAACAATGGCAACCAGTCTCTGCCAGCGCTGCTGGAAGAGAAGGGCATCAGGCCGACGCTGATTATCGATGCAGCCTGCCATCCGTCCATTCTGCAGGAAGCCATCACCCTGGCCTCACCGGCGGCGCGCATTGTGCTGATGGGCTTCTCCAGCGATCCGAGCCAGATCGTACAGCAGGGGATCACCGGCAAAGAGCTGTCGATTTTCTCCTCCCGTCTGAACGCCAACAAGTTCCCGGTGGTGATCGACTGGCTGGAAAAAGGGCTGATCGATCCTGACAAGCTGATTACTCACGCCTTTGAGTATCAATACGTTAAAGACGCCATTGAACTGTTTGAGAAAGACCAGCGGCAGTGCTGCAAGGTGTTGCTGACGTTCTAATAACAATGAATGCGGTTTAGCGGTACGCATCTTACCCTGTTGAGATAGCCATTATGACTCAAGTACAACATGAAAGATCCACATCTGACCTGATCAAAGCTGCCGTCTCCGGCTGGCTGGGCACCGCGTTAGAATTTATGGATTTTCAGCGCTAAGAGGGGTATGTTGAGGATATTTAAAGATATTATGCAGCAGTCCTGTCGCTGTGGGGCATGGTTGGGGCAAAGTCGCTTAATTTTGAACTCAACATGGCGATCTGGTCCAGGTTGTTTTCTTCCATCCACTTCCCGTAAACCTGAAATACCATTTGGGCATCGGCATGTCCCATCTGGTTAGCAATGAAGTTCGGGTTTGCTCCTGCAGACAGCGACCAGCACGCATACGTGTGTCTCGACTGATACGATTTCCGGTGGCGAAGGCCGGCTCTTTTCATCGCCGCATCCCACGAGTTCCCTATGGAGTTGATGGAGAAGTGTTTGCCGTAATTCCCGGCCCTGGCTGTCAGGGACGGCAGGAAAACAAACGTGCACTTATTGAACTCTTTCTTTCCGTACTCCCTCAGCTTAACAGGTACGTTATGCTCCTGAGAGAGGCGGGTCATTTCATACTGGCTTTTGAACGCCTCGAGTGCAGGCTCGATCAGGTGCACAACCCGGTTAGTGCCAGCATTGGTTTTCGGCAGCGTGAATATCCCTTTCTGCGTCAGGCTTCTTCTGACGGTGATTGTTCCCGCTTTCAGGTCCACATCCTCCCAGGCAAGTCCGCACAGTTCACCCGGCCGCAATCCGGTGTAAACGGCGATAGCCCACAGATTCTTGCTCTGCTGATGGTGGCAGGCGTCAATCAGGCGAGGAAACTCCTCCCGGGTGATTGGGTCGGGATCCGGGCGGGATTCTCGCAGAGGGGCCACACCGTTCATTGGTGACTTTGAAATGTAGCCATTTTCAACCGCAAACTGGAAGATACCGAACAACACGGTCATGTAGTTGTTTACAGTAACTGCGGATCGACCCCGCTTCGGTGTTTTATGTCCCTGCTTCATGACCTGGAAACCGGTCAGCAATTCCTTCCGGACTTCAAGCATGCTCTCTTTGGTGATTGAGGTGAGGAGGGTGTCAGGCCCAATAATGGCCATGACATTTGCGATGACTCGACCGTAAGTGTTGAGCGAGGATTCAGCTACCTCCATTTCCTTCAGTGCAAGCCATCTCCCGGACAGCTCCCCGATTGTTACCTCTTGCCTTGCCTCCCCGAACCGCGCCAGGTTCTGGGAGGAGGGGAACTGCTGGGCATAGTTGAAGGTTCCGGTTTTGATGGCATAGCAGATCGACGTCCGTAACTCGCCGGCCACTTTTCTGTTTTTGGGGGTGTCAGCCACCCCCAGGCTTTCACGCACTCTGACCCCTTTGTAGATGAACCACAGCCTTAGCGTGCCGCCGTGGTTTTCCACTCCTGTTGGGTATTTCATAACGATTCCTCGTTGGTTGATGGTCAGAGTATTTAAGCAGATTGTCGCCGCGGTTTCGCTGAGGCCTGACGTTCAATCCAGCGGTCGATCTCATCCAGGTTGTAAAAACACGGACTGTTATCCCACGGACTACAGTCAAAAGAGACGTGTTTGTATTCCTTCCCCTCCAGAAAAGTCTTCTCACGCGCCTTCTTCAGCGTCCCCTTTTTAATCCCCTTCAGGGCTATCAACTGCTCCTCAGACACCCATTTCCCGGGCGATACCATCATGATTACTTCGCTCATACCTTTCTCCACTCAAACTTAATGCCGGGGCGACCTGGCTATTTCTTCGCTCCCGGCACAGCCATCAGCTGTTTTAGGTTTCTCGGTGATATTTCAATATCAGGCGACCTGCCCGGGTAAGGATCGCAGGCGGCGCATGCCGGTCATCGCCGTGGCAACGTAGCTCGCCTTCCGGTTCACCACCTCCACCCAGACCTTTACGCCTTCCACCCGCACCGTGTACGTCTCCCGCATTTTGCTGCGCCCGTAATCGCCGTAACGCTCCTGATGGGCCGCCAGCGCGATATCGCACGCCTGGCGCGCCAGTGGGGACTGTGTGCTGCGGTTAATCAGTTTCATGCTTCACCGCCTTTTCTGCGTAATGGTGTATGTCGGCACGGCTCGCTTTCCACGCCTTCCAGGCATCAGCGGCCCCGGAATAGATGTATTCACCAGCGTCATCGCGGTTGAATTCTGATTCCAGGTCAGTTCCTGAAAGGCCGCAGGTTGCGCTATACCAGCGCTCGAATGAATTTCGGTCATGCAGTTCGCCCATAACCGCCAATGCGATTTCTGCGAGTTGCTTATCCATCTGTGCCAGCGTACTCTCTGGAAATCCGGCGACCATTGCGAGGCGCATTTTGGCGCGGGTAATTAACTGCTCTTTTGTGAATTTGCTCATGTCGTTACCGGGAGGGCGAACCCTCCCGCCTCCCTTAGTCCACGTATTCCGGTTTCATATCCGCGAGGGTGATGCTGAACTTATCGTGCAGCTCCTCACTCAGGTGGCGCTTCGCCGTTGCCAGCAGGCGTTCAGCTTCCGCGAATTGCTCAGCAGCGCCCGGTTCGCCAGACTGCGGCAGGGAGTTAATCGCTGCGTCAACCGCATTGCGGTGCTTCACCAGGTGGTAGCGTCGCGTAGCCTTGTTCTTCAGTTCGGTGAACAGGGTGGTTCCAAGCGCGGCTTTGGCTTCGTTGATTTCATTGCCGACGGCGGTGGCGGTTTCCAGCGTTTCAGCAGCATCGATGCGATCCCGGAACTCATCGGCCATAGCATCGATGTTGGCGGCAGATTCTTGCGCGCTGTGAGTCGTTGTTACGCTGTCACCTTTAATGTCAGACAGGCTCACGCGCTGGGCGGGGGCCGGGTTGATCTCCTTCTCGGTGCGTGGCTCGACTTCATCCGGGGTATACACGCCGAGTACGACCGCAGGGCAGTACAGACGCGCCCAATACTTGAGGGCCAGATACGCGATCTGCTGTTTAGGGTTCGAAATCCACAGTGGAGAGTTACGTGTAATCACGCTGGACAGGAACACCGGTTCGCCCCAGGTGATCTCGCTTTCTCCGCGAATGACGGCACCCACACGAACCGACAGGCCCTGTTCGTCATCACTGGTCCAGCCGCGTACCATTTCTTTTTTGTCGTACGTCCCGCCGCCTTTCGCTGGCTTCTTCACGATCTCTTCACGACTGCTGGCGCATTTCGACCAGTCGCCCTCGTACTCATAGTGGAAGCGGCCAACGATGGCGTTAGAACTGGAGATCACCGCGTTTACCAGCTGCGCCTCGTAGCCCAGCACGCCGTTGACCAGGTGCGTTTTCTGCGCCACCGCGTAAGGGTTCATGCCCCACTGCATCGCCTGCATGATGATGGCCATGCAGTCGGCTGGGTTGCCGCGAAGATGTTCAGGGACCGTTACGGCGGCCTGCGCCATCAAACCGGCAACGGCCTGCAGCTGGGTTAATGCCTGCACATTGAAGATGGCGTTGCTGGCAGAGATAGTGTTTGGAGCCTGCTGCTCCGCAGTTACGATATTCATGTTTTCCATCGTCATTCCCCTTATGCCTGAGTACGCAGCGCTTCAAGGCGGCGCAGGTCAAAGTCGTTCAGTTCGTCGGTGTAGTCTTCGGTGATCGGCGCTGGCCATTCGCCAGTGTCGAACGCGTTAGCGATGCGGTTCATCGTCTGGCGATACTCGAGCATGCCCAGCTCAATCAGTTCTTCGCTGGCCTCAACGATGGCGATCCAGTGGTATCCCTCGTCTTTGTTGACGAAAATCCAGAAGAACTGGTCCAGCGCCGCGGTCTGCATGTACATGGCCGCGCTGAGGTGATAATCGCGGTCGATGATTTCCCGGTGCAGGCGAGCGCGCAGGCCGGACTGCTTTACGTTCCACATGCTGATGGTTTTCAGGTCGGCGCCGACCCGCACGCCGTCGATGTCGATTTCCAGATCCGGGCGCACGCGGATTTCCAGCCCGGTCTCTTCGTCGATACCGAAATAGCTCGTCTCAACAGCGCGATCAGGGTGCAGCAGCAGTTTCCCGGCGGTCGGGTGTTCGTGTAGTGCTTTCTGGATAGCCAGCGCCGTTTCCATCTGCTGGTGGGTCACCAGGATTTTGTCGCCCGGGTTCTCGCGCCAGGCATCCAGCAGTTCGTCAGCAAACACGGCATCCGGCTTCACGGACTTCACAGCCTGGATCATCTCCGCTTTGGTGCCGGACACTTTCAGCGGTGCCGATTTCTGCGCTTCCTGCGCCACCAGGTCAGGATTGATGATCGCCAGTTGCTCCAGCAGCGCGTCGCGGCTGCCGCTCGTTTTCACCGGCGCGGGCAGGGTGGCGTTGTATTCTTTGATGCAGGCCTTCATTGCGGCAGCGGTATGCTTAGTGCCGTTCTCAATGCGCTGGTATTCCTCAGGCAATTGCTCATATGCTGCGTAGGTTTCCTCAACCGATGCGCCCAGCGATAGCTGTGCTGGCAGGGTGGCGTTGTGCTCTTCCAGCAGCGCTTTGATATCGTCAGCGCTCAGCAGCGCGGGCAGGGTGGCGTTGTGTTCGTCGATAAAGGTGCGCAGGGTAGCCGCGGTGGTGAATGCCCCCTCCGGGATCACCGGCTCCACGCTGAACTCTTCGTCGAGGTTTTCCGGTTGCAGCGCCAGCGCATGCACCAGGTTCCCCATATCCAGCACTTTGGAGCCTTCACGCGGGATGGTCTTGGCGACGTGGCGCGCGTTGAAGTACATCAGGCTGACGCGGGCATCCTTCACCTGGGTGCTGCTGATCCCGTTCGCTGCGTGATACACGTTATTCGGCAGGCCCTCATAGCGGCCCGGTTCGAAGTAAGCCGGGTATTCCGGAGAACTGGCGGTTTCCTCCGGCGCTTCGGTGGTATCTTCCGGCGCAGTGGCGTTCGCAAGCTCCGGCGCCGCGGCGGCCAGCACCTCAGCCGGGTTCAGGGCAACTGTTTGCGGATCAGCTGCATCAGCGCTTTCGCCTGGTGGAACCGCGTTAACACTTTCTCTTTCCGCCGGGTCAGTCTCTTCCATCTGCACATCGGTAGTGAGCTCCTCTGTAACCGATGAACGGTCATCTGTATGTGGTTGGTCTTCGTTCATCAGGCCTTCGATGGAGAACATGCCTCCGCCAAGGTTCGCGACATGAGGTTGTTTTGCTGCTTCTTCGGCGCGGCGGCGCGCACCTTCTTCACGAACACGTCGCAGATTTTCCTCGTGGGCACAGAAGGTATTGCGTGTAGGTTCGTCACTTTCAGGCATAGCGTTAATGTCTAATGCTGACGGCTTCACTTCAGGCAGTGGCATCAGCTCAGTTGCAGCGTTGAATTCAGCCGTCATCGTCTGGTTAACGAACTCCAGATGAGCAGTCGGGTTCAGGTGGATTTTCTCCGGCGCGATGCGCACCAGGTTGAAGATGGCCGCGCGGTTCACTGCCAGAACGCCAGGCTGGTTGCGCAGGATTTTGCTCCACGACTTCCATGGTTCTTCTTTGTTCGCGGTGATTTCTTTACCGCGGCGCGCGATGCTGCCCGGAATTTCTCGATGGTTAAAGTCCATCGGCAGCAGGGCACAGGCGATCTCCAGATCGAGGGTATCCAGGGTATGATGCGCGCCTTCGCCGCGGTCAGTTACATATCCACCGTCAGCGTTGGTACCGGCGTCAGTGCGCTGTACGTTGCTGATGCGGTTGCCGGCGGCCCATTCGCGCGTCAGGATCCCCCGGTCAATATGCGCGGTGCTGAACCACGCCTTAAAGAACTGGATGACGACAGACAACTCAGTGCGTTTTCCATCAACTGGGAAGATGGATTTCAGCGCATTGATCGCTTTCCAGATGTCGGGCTCATGCGCTTTCTTGAAGCCATCAACATTTTCGGCGGCCAGAATCATGTTCTGCACGTAGCTGTTGTCCACATCCAGCTCGAGCTCGAGAATAACTTTCCTCTGCTCTTCGTCGACGTGGTAGAAATACTGCTTGTCGGCGATGTACTGCGCCAGAAGTCGCTGACGAAAAGGCAGGGTGGCGACGGTCGTTAATACCGGGAGTTCACGTTCGCGGAACTCTCTCACTGCATCACAGACAATCTCGGATGTGGTATCAACATCGTCTTCCGCAGTAGCCGGGAGCTTTCCACTCTTCCAGTCATCAACCAGCTGATTGCGATCGCCAGCTTCGGCTTTAATCCAGCCCGACATGAAGGCGGCCAGCAGCGCCGGTTCATGTTCTTTGCCCTGGGGGAAAACGTCTTTGATGGCCTGCACCAGTTTCCACTCGGCGTGCAAGCTGAGATCGTCCAACTCAGGAACATCATTTTTGGCCTGCAGCAGGTTCTGGAAGTAAACATTTCCCTCATCAAACGCTAGTTCATTGGCGACGATCTGCTGCTCCTGGCTGATCTCAGAATGGTATTTGTCTCCCAGCAGATGGAAGGCGAAGCGGATAGCCGGGGTGCGATTTTCAAGCAGGGAGATGCTGCCGGCGTTTGCGGTATCAGTGGAGGTTACCGTCACGGCAGGCAGATCCGCATCGCTGGTGGTGGTGGTCGCCGGGGCGAGGGCGGTCTCATCCTGTAGCGCAGTGCCGGGGATCACGTTCCACGTGCGCTGGTCGTCGGCCAGTTCGTAGCGCTCGCACCAGGTGTAATCGATAGTGCATTCTTCGGGCAGATCATTGAACACCGGGAAATCGGTGCGTACAGGTTTGGCGTAGTCTTTACCGCGGCCAGTTTCGATGCCTGCATCTTCCAGCGCGACATCCAGCTGCAACGCAGCTCGTGATTGGGTGTTGGCGGAGAGCCACACCACAGCGTCAGGCTTCCCTGACTTCTGAGTGGCTTTAACCAGGTAGAAAAATTCCATGTCAGATCCTCATTTTTGGATGTAAGATCCCCGGGCCAGAGATAGCGCCCATTGGGTGTGTTTTTGGTTTTGGTATAAATTCCGGTGTAACTTTGGTCGGTGGCACCGGACGTAGACCCCGCCTTGCGCGGGTTTTACGTTAGGCTTCGTGGGCCATCTGGTCGTAAGAAGCGCAACGCACAGAACAGTAATCACGTTGTTCGCGCGCCAGCTGGGCGCCGCGGATGAAGAGCAATTCGTTTTTAACTTCTTTCCCTTGCTCGATTGGTTTGCGGCAGTACGCGCATTCTTTCGAGTTACACATCAGGATTCCCCTTCTGTGCCAAGAGGTAACAGAGGCGGCGAATAAACGCCCCAAGAGAACTCAGTTTTACGGCCTGCTGCCGTACTGGTTTACGTGCGTAGTCAATCATGGTCACCCTCATTTGCCCTTGTCGCCAGGCTGGCGGAACGTTTCTTTAACCTGATGCGCGTTAATCACTCCACCTCATCCGACTATTCGTATGCCGTCGGCGGCTACTTCGTGGGCTCCATGCCTAGGTGGTTCGTGGTGCGTCTTGGTGAGATAGATTAAACACAATGTTTAAACTTGTGTCAACTAAATGAGTAATTTAAGATAAACAAAAAGTTTAATGCTGGGTCGCTAGATTGAGAAACTGTGAATTGCAGGCAAAAAAATCCCGACGCTAAGGTGGGGATCGGGGAGTTCGGGATGGGGATTAGAGGTGGGTCTGGTGGGTAAGGAGATATAACAAACCCGGCGGCGATGACCGGGCTATGTTTTACTAATGCAAATTCGTACTCGCTGGGTCGATTGCAAAATCTATGCTTCCTTGCATGGGTGGCGGTTCAACGGACAATAATGACCTGACGGCTATGCCCAACTGTTTACATCTTTTGAATACGCCTTGGTCATGAGTCCAAACCTCATCAATACTTAGGGCCTTTGCAATTGAGATTATTTGTCTGTCGAATTTAATTTTATTGGCTGTATCGGACTTCATCATTTGCTTCAATTCGCTTAGGGTTGGCAGTTGTGCACATTCTATAGCTGCCATTTCATCAAATGATGCAATTTCAAAACAGGACATCGATCTGATCAGATTTATATGTGCCTGATGTTTCTCTTTATCTATACCAATAAGAAATTCTGCTAGCACTGGCGCTGGAATGATTATTGTTCCATTGATGTTATCAATTCTATCAACTAGCGCATCTATACGTCGAGGAACCTCAGATATAAGTTCACCTGATTCTGGATCTACAATGGTAAAATTGGGTTTCATTTCAGTTAAAAATGGAACCAGAATATTAGTGTCGAATATTACTCGCAATTCAGTTTCCTCAACGCAGCTAGGATTGATGCTGGATCATCCTCTTCGGACCATTGATTCCCGGTTGTTTGTGCAATCTGACTTCTTGCGTCTTTCAGCTTTATTTTTTTAAGTTCCTCAAAGGAGGATATCTTTAGTTTTTTAAGCTTCCATTTCCCATCCTTTCTTTCCCAATGCCCCTCACCCTTCACGCGCAATGTGCGAAATAGAAGCATGCCTAATTTTAAGGCGAGATCTGGGGTTGCTTCGCAATGATACGTTTCGCCATTTGCTCCTTCTAGCTTCACAGGTATGGAATCATCCTTCCCTCCAACGCTATAAAGGCGGCCTTGAACTTCTGAATTTTTATTTAAATTAAACGGCTCTTCTTTTTTCGCTGAAGGGATTTTAATGATTAAAGAGCTATTTCTGTCAAAAATAGAACCGGTGAACCCATCCTCATCCAGTTGAGAAATTAACCTTTGATAGTGTTTACCATTACTTTGAGCTTGGGATACGGAACGAGATATTACATCATTATACGCCGCTTCATTATCAACCCAGACGTTTACGTCAGCCGACCCTTCACTTACTGACTCCAGATGAACATGATCAATCTGTCCATACATATCAGTAATGATGGACAAATACTTCGCCAGCTTCCCTGCTGGCAGGGAGTCTGGGTTAGTACCACCGAGTTTTAACGTAATGCCATTAGGTTTTTTCATTTCATATTCGCACGCAGATCCCAGTTCTTACCTTAAGTATAACTCGTGGCTTAGCTTGGCTAAATGAATCTATGGTTCATCATCTTAGCTGCGACGAGAGCAATCTATTCTGGCTGGGACCGAATGCGCCCCTTCATGTACTTCTCATACAGATCGTCTAGTTCTTTCAGTCGAATCGCAAAAATCCGAAGCATGTTCTGTTGCTCTTCTTCCGGTAGCTGGCGGTAGAGCTCCAGTAGGCGCTGTTCGTCCGGCTTCAGGCCGTCTTTTTCGCCAACTTCCTGGCCAAGAATCCACTCAAGGCTAACCCCAAGCGCATCCGCCAGCTTTATGGCTGAGCTTTTCCCAATCGTCCCACGAACGAACCAATTATTGACCGACTGAGCACTGACGCCACAAATGCGGGCCATGTCTGACTTGGTCAAATTCTTAAGCTCAAGGATCTCATTAAGTCTTTGAACTTGTGGGTGGTTAATCTGATGAGTTTTTTCTTTCATGGACGAATTCTAAACCAAATGTTTATTAGCTCAAT
>Ga0308168_1002185_pt1 | contig 16444 bp, 15 predicted proteins | sample PhyCR2_FD_202133 | JGI IMG/M metagenome (GOLD analysis project Ga0308168, IMG submission 202133) | Phyllosphere microbial communities from UC Gill Tract Community Farm, Albany, California, United States - DLSLRC.R2 | ecosystem: Host-associated > Plants > Phyllosphere > Unclassified | place: USA... | reverse complement strand
ATGGTTTCAATTCCTGTATCCGCATGCTGTCGCAGCTCAAGCCAGTCGTTCACTGTCGCGCCCCCTTTTTCGCTGTCAGCATTGCCCCGGTTCACCTTTATGTCTGGAAGATTTGTGCAAAATCGACGCGCAAACCGACAGATTGCCGCAAACTTAAGCAGTTGAACAGCTTTTCCAGAAATAAGGTTGACGCCCGTACGTGATTGCGGTTTAATGCGCCCCGTTGCCCGGATAGCTCAGTCGGTAGAGCAGGGGATTGAAAATCCCCGTGTCCTTGGTTCGATTCCGAGTCCGGGCACCACTATTCTAAAGAACCCGCCCAAAAGGCGGGTTTTTGCTTTTGGAGAACCGGACTCTCCATCGAACTACGTTCGATTATTCGCCGCCAGCGGCTCACCCCTTCGGGGCCAGCGCGACAAGCGCGCTGTTCAACGCCTTCGGCGTTAGTCCGAGTCCGGGCACCACTATTCTAAAGAACCCGCCCAAAAGGCGGGTTTTTGCTTTTGGAGAACCGGACTCTCCATCGAACTACGTTCGATTATTCGCCGCCAGCGGCTCACCCCTCCGGGGCCAGCGCGGCAAGCGCGCTGTTCAACGCCTTCGGCGTTAGTCCGAGTCCGGGCACCACTATTTAGAAAAACCAGCCTTAGGGCTGGTTTTTTGCTTTCTGGAGAACCGGACTCTCCATCGAACTACGTTCGATTATTCGTCGCCAGCGGCTCACCCCTTCGGGGCCAGCGCGGCAAGCGCGCTGTTCAACGCCTGCGGCGTTAGTCCGAGTCCGGGCACCACTATTCAGAAAAACCAGCCTTAAGGCTGGTTTTTTGCTTTCTGGGGTTCCGGACTATCCATCGCACTACATTCCCTATTCCCCCCATCAAAAGCTTTCAACATTCAACCCTTTCAGGTAGCCTGACCGGCTGGATTTCTCCCAGCGAACATTCGCAGAGATCCTCATGGGCCAGAAACAACTTCCATTCACGTCTCTTTCGCGTCGAAAGCGTCGGGCTAAAGCCTTACGAGTCAAAAATCTTATCTATCGTGAACGTGGCAGGCTGGGCGGCACCTTCTTTGACGAATGCGACCAGGATGTCGCACTCGCCAGCGGCCACTGGACCTGGAGCGATATTCTCTTTCTCAGTCACGATCCCGCTCTCTTCTGGAACGCAGAGATCGTCACAGCCAATGTGGCTTTTGCCGATGCCGTAGAAGACATCGCTTTCAATGAGGCCCTGTCGAAGTTAGATGCCGCTGAAAAAGATGACTTAATGCACGTGGATTTCATTCCTGACGTCAGTAGCCAGGGCAAGACATGGCTGCGTAACCCCCCACGACACTACCCCCAGTTTGACGGCTTAACTTTTCATGATTTCGTCGATAAACGGGCGCTGGAAATCACGCGGGATAATCCGCCAGCCATTTACTGCGGTTACCGCATCTTGCCGGGATACGCTTTCGGGATGGGTTTGCAGATGGTCGTTGACGCTGACAGGTTAAACCGGGCTGTGATTGAAACTGCCATTGCAGACTTTCGTGCTCGCGGAGAACGTCACTGGATGTCTGACGTTCCCGCACGAGTCTGCTATTCAGGCCACCCTGTCTGCACGTCCCTGAAAATGCAAGAATAAGCCTGCAAGGCCCCCCCTTCTGGCTACGGGTAACGGCAGCCCAAACTTCCGGCGGTTACGATAAGACACCGTGCATTAGCTCTTGCTGAATCTGTGGGCACCAGCGCCGCAGGTATGCAGAAGAGACGCACACGACGAAGAAACACGTAAGGAGGACATATGAGGTAACTATCCATAACCAGGTACCTGAAATGTCTGTATTTAACACAAGAAAAGATCGTGAACGGAACGGGAAACCAAAACCCCATTGCCACGTTGGCTACCCCGGTTTTGAAGGCAAGATGATGCACCACCGCAATCGCACCGCGGGATGCTGGCCTGACTGGAATGCCCGTCATTGCTCTTCCGCCCGGACACGTATGTTTATAACCCGGCCGCGTCGGGCAAAGGAGTCCGCGGCTATTGCGCGGATCATGAAGGGAGCCGATCCCGATGGTGTGCTGTTCCCTCTTCCTCGTAAACCTTATATCTATTATTACTGAGCATAGCCCCCCTCCTGCGGGGGCTTTTTATCAGAACCGCGCCACCGCACCAGGATGTAAAGACACCAGCCGGGTCAGCCTGCCCTTCAATTAATCATCACCGACGACAGCCGATACCAGCCATCGCTCAGCTTCCCCTCGTTAGCCAGCTGGATACGCGCCTTGTTATTTCTGTCCACCATCGCCACGTCCAGCAGATAGTGCCCTGACGCCAGGTTACGTGGGGTTGCAAGCGGGTATGCCGAGCTATGCTTGCCCGGTAGCCACTGGCGGATATCATCCCCGGCAGTGCCCTGTGCGACGGTATTCCCGCGCGCGTCCTGTAAACGCCAGGCGAGGGTATAGCGCAGATAAATGGGCGCCACCCCATCGTTGGACCATTCGCTGTTGAGCGTAACAGCCTGCCCCGCATGGACGCTCGGCGGATGGGTCAGCGACACGACCCGGAAGCGGTAACCGATTTTTGTCAGCGCGTTGTCGAGGATATCGCGATACGCCTGCGGCACCTCGGTGGATTTCAGGTTCAGGGTGCTGGCATGCTGCGCCAGGGCCCAGTCAAAGGTGGCCTGCACCTCTTCCCGGGAATACTTCTGCTCGCTCAGCCACTCCGCCATGTGGCCGCAAATCTCCAGGCTGACGGGGGCTTTTTTCCATGCCTGGTCGAACCCCGGCCAGGCCGTCTCTGCCGCTGTAAGGCGCTCCGGGTAATCATTGCGCATATGGCTCCAGCTGGGGCTAAAGTTGCGCCAGTCGCCCCAGCAGTCAGCACGCCAGCCCGCCCCTCTCTTCACCGCATAGGCCACGGAATCATAGCCGTTGAGCAGCATGATTTTAGGGGTGTCAGGGAAGGCACTGAAGTGCATATCGACATAGCGGTTGAGCAGTTCAGGGGGATAGCGTTCCTGCAACGGCGGCAGGCTCGGGAAATTGCTGTTATGCCACTCTCCCCACGCGCCGACCATCCCAATGTCGATAAAAGCCAGCTCCGGGTTGTTGTTGTAACGCGCGCCAAACGCCTGGAGAAGACGCTGGGCGTAGGCCAGATAGATGGGATCATCCAGATCTGGCACAAAGGTCTTATGATCCGGCGTCCAGGTGCCTTTGATCCCTTTATTGATCAGCCATTGCGGGATCTCTGAACCCGACTCTGGCCCATCGAGGATCATAAACCGCAGTCCGACATTCATTGCTGGCTGATGCGCAGCCGCAGCGGCAAACCCTTCATCCACCAGCGCAAAGTTGTATTGCCCTTCCTGCGGTTCCACTTCGGTCCAGTAATAGCGACGATACTCAAGGCCCGTCGTCGGGTATTGCGCGATGCTTAAGTCCTGATTGTGAAAACGGGCCACGCCAGTGCCCGGGTTGGTCAACAGCCCGCTCATGGCCGGAGGATTCACCCTTTGCAGCGGTTGCGTACTTTCCGCCTTCGCCCATACCGGCGAGAACGCGAGCGCCCCGGCGACCAGCAGCAGCAGTCGATGTTTTTTGTATCGCAGCTCCCCTAAGCGCATTAAATACCCCTTACACCCACGCCCTGTAATAACGTCGCAGCAGCCAAGCCCGCGCTGAAGATGACTTCATTGTATTTCATGCGATATATCCCGAACTCACCCATTTCTATTATTTCCTTATATAAGGATTGGACATAGGGTTGTTATACGCAGGAATAATCCCTTTCAACGCGCTAATTATGCAGTTTTTATGACAACATCCCTGCGCCCTGACCATGGCCCGTACCTGAAGTAAATTTTAATGCTGATACAGACTCTTTGCAAAGTAATGTAAATGCTCTGGAAATAGTGAATGTCTGGATTATCTTGTGATGCCTCTGAACACCTGGACAGCCGCTCATTTCTGGAATGATTAATATTTCCTAATGAGAAGCATGGTAAAATGTTTAATAAAAATAACAGGATAATCAAAAAGCTGTTTTTCCATGAGTCCTGGGACATCATGGTCATTAACAGTAATGGCCAGCACGTTTTCCCGGATAATACGCTGGATATCCTCACAAATAGTAAAGCACAGCAGCTTCATAAAAAATATATCTTCCAGGCCGATCCTTTTATTATTGATAAAGACGATCGGCTGTATGTTTTTTATGAAGCGTTTTCCTTTCTGAACTCGAAGGGGGTGCTGCGCTGCCGTATCCTCAATAAAGCACTCGAAGAGATCGCGGACCTGAAGCTGGAAGGATTTGATGATTTAAAATGTCATCTCTCTTTCCCCTTCCTGTTCCAGCTCGACGGTAAACTGTTCATGATCCCCGAGTCGTCAGAACGCAAAGAGGTGATTCTGTTCCAGTCCGTCGATTTCCCCGCGCGCTGGGAAAAGGTCAAGGTGCTGGTCTCCGACATGGCCGTCACGGATAACGTGGTCTTTGAGTTGAATGGCGTCAGTTACCTGGTCTCAACCACCATGGATAACGAGCTGGTTATTCATACTTCAGAGGGCATTCTGGGCGACTGGAAGCGGATCTCCCCAAACCTGGATGTCTGCAACGTGCATTTCCGCGGGGCCGGAAAGCCGTACTCAATCAACAATAAAACCTACATTTTCACTCAGGAGAGCAATCCTGATGTGTACGGGAAATCCATTTTTATTAAAGAATTGACCAGCTTAACCCCGCATAACTATGAAGAGAAACTGGTAGGGAAAATAAGCGCGTCGATTAATAACAGCGATGGTATTCACACGTTAAACTTTACCGACAACTATATTGTCTATGATACCAAGCACCTGACATTCAGCCTGCTCTCTACGCTTAAAAAGCTGGCGTACAAAATTATGGTTAGCCACCGTAAACGGCTGTTTAACAAAGTGACAATACAGGAAAGTCGCACTACGCTAACCAGAGCGACAAAATAAAACACTGCAAAAGCGCATCTCTGTTCCGGCACATTTTTGTGCCGGCAGTTGCTGGCTTTTTGGGGGATTTATTATGGCAATTCTGGTCACGGGTGGCGCAGGCTATATTGGTTCACATACGGTGTTAGCATTACTGGAGAGAGGCGAAGAGGTGGTCGTCATCGATAACCTTTCCAATGCCTCGCAGGAGTCATTAATCCGGGTCGCAGAATTAACGGGTAAAAAGCCGGTGGTCTGTACCGCGGATATTCTGGATCGCGATGCGTTAAAAACGCTTTTCAGGCAACATAACATTACCGACGTTATCCATTTCGCTGGACTTAAATCCGTCTCAGATTCCATTGCACGTCCCCTCGCCTATTATGAAAATAATGTCGTCGGGACCATGGTGCTGTTGGATGAAATGCAGCGTGCGGGCGTACACAGTCTTATTTTCAGTTCATCGGCCACGGTGTACGGCAATCCCGAATCGGTTCCTTTAAGCGAGCAGTCGCGAACCGGCGGCACGACCAACCCGTATGGAACGTCGAAGCTGATGGTGGAGCATATTTTACGGGATTACTCCGTTGCCGAGCCGCACTTCAGGATCACCTGCCTGCGCTATTTTAATCCCGTTGGCGCACACCCTTCCGGGCGTCTGGGAGAAGATCCGAACGGTATCCCGAATAATCTTGTGCCCTATATCTCTCAGGTCGCTATCGGCAAGCTGCCATGCCTGACCGTCTTTGGGGATGATTATCCGACGCCGGACGGCACCGGCGTGCGCGACTATATTCACGTGATGGATCTCGCCCATGGTCACCTGGCCGCACTGGATCATAAAGCCGATGGCGAGGCGTTTAAGGCCATCAATCTCGGGACCGGGGTGGGCTATTCGGTGATTGATCTGATTAAGGCCTTTGAAAAAGCTGCCCAGACCAAAATCAATTACCGGGTGGTCGGCAGACGTTCCGGCGACGTGGCAGAGTGCTGGTCAGATTCTTCGCTCGCACGTCAGCATCTGGGATGGCAGGCCACGCGCAACCTCGAGGAGATGATGCGCGATGCCTGGAACTGGCAGAAGAACAATCCCGGCGGCTACAGCGCCTGAGACAGGGCAAGGCAAACAGGAGCCCGCATCCGGCACCCGTTAGCTACTGGTATTTCAGGTTGAGCCACCAGTCCCAAATCCCGACGTGAAAGTGCTGGAAGATGTCTATTCCCAGCGCGGATTTGATCATATACAGCGTCAGCAGCACGCAACACAGCAAGAACAGCGTGGCGAACAGGATAAGAAAGGTCACCACGATCCGCGACAGCTTCGACTCCGGGCGCGAGCGGGCGCGCAGATCCCGCCCCAGTAAGAACACCATATAGAGGCGTTTGCCGAAGAAAGGAAAACTTTTACGGATGTCGATCCGGTGCCGCGTTGCCAGGGTAATCGAGACAATCGCGTTCTCGATCTCCTCTTTTTGCTCCGGGGTCAGTTGGGCACTCACGTCCTTATCAAGAACTTCATAAAAACGATCGATAACAATCGGGTGTCTGGTGTTACTGGTCAAATTTAACCTATTGTTTTATCTAATCTGTGGTAAATGGACACGGTTTTTCTGGCGATTTCATCCCAGTTGTAACGCTGCAAAAAATCGCCGTAATCAATCCGGGGCGCGTTCGCCCACCGGGTCATTTTATCGGCCAAATCAGCGACATTGCCCAGCTTAAAACTGGTCTCAGCCGGTAAGCCGACCTCAAGGTTCGGCAAAATATCGCTCACCACCACCGGGAGGGAAAATGACATCGCCTCCAGCAGCGCAATGGGCAACCCCTCATGGTAAGAGGGCATCACAAACAGCGAGGCCTGCGAGAAAACAACCTGCAGCGCCTCACCTTTTAAAAAGCCGGTCATGACAACGCCCGGCGTCTTAAACGCCAGCTGCTTCAGGTGGATGCTGTACTCCGTGTCATGATCCGCATCCCCGACCAACACCAGCGGCAGGGTCAGGCCCGATTGCTGGTAAGCGGCGATGGCATCATGCATCCCCTTCTCTTCCACGAATCGCCCGACCATCACGATGTAGCGCCTGGGCTGTAACTCATAACGCCCGAGGATCCTGTCGATCGTCTCGTCAGCCAGTGGCTCCGGCACGTTAACACCGTTATAGACCAGATGCGCGTCGTAGCGATGGTATTTCTGCTGGATCAACTGGTTGATCACCTCAGAAATCACAATCACTTCGTGGGCATACTTCACCGCCATTTTCTCGCCGAGCATCAGGATTTTTTTCGCCATCTGGCCCCACTTCTGGCGCTCGTAGTCCGGCCCATGGTGGGTAAAGACCACACGTTTGCCCATCAGGCGTAACAACGGCACCACCAGGCCAGGTCCGATGGCGTGAACATGCACAATATCGGATCGGTCAACAAATGTCCTCAACGCAGCAATAACAGAATGCACGATGGCTTCGAAACTGCGTTTTTTGGGCGCCCAGATCGCCAGCGTCTCAACATTTTTATAGCTCGAGCGGCGATAAGGCACATAAGGTGACCGGGCAATCACGCAAATCTCCACGTCATATTGCTGCCGGATAGCCGGGTACAAATTCTGACAATGGGTTTCAACGCCGCCTAACACATCGGGGATCCCGCGCGTACCCAATACTGTGATTTTTTTTGGCATATTATGGCCTGGCGAGCAGCTCGCGATAGAGCGACAGCAACGTGTCCATGTGCTTGCGCAGTGAGTATTTCTGGCACAGCCGTACCCGGCCTTTCAGCCCCATCTCATGGGCCTGCGCCGGGTTTTCCGCCATCACGTCCAGCGCATCGGCCAGATCCTGAGCGTTGCCAGGTTCAAACAGCAATCCTTCCACACCGTGACGTATCTGCTCTGGGATCCCGCCAATGCGTGCTCCCACCACTGCCCGGGCGAAGGACATTGCCTCCAGCACCGCCATGGAGCAGTTCTCATAACACTCTGACGGCAGCACCACGGCCCGGGCATTTTGGATTAGCGCATCCAGCGCCGGGCCTTGTTGCACATAGCCGAGGAACTCTGCGTTGGGATAGTCCACCACCATCTCGTCATACAGCGGCCCGTGGCCGACAATTTTTAAGGGGATGTTATTGCGCATTAACTGATGCGCCCGGGCCAGGGTCGGGACCCCTTTCTCCCGGCTCAGTCGCCCGACGTACAGCAGATAACCCTGATCCGTGCCGGCTTCCGGGGTGTGGCTATCGTCGATACCGTTCACAATCACATCGATGCGGGAGTCCGGCAGCGAGCGTTTCAGCTCGTTACGCAGAAACTCGCTCGGCGAGACAATCACATCCAGCGCCTGATAATTTTGCGCGATGTACTGCCAGGTCGCCTCCAGCGACAGCAGCAGGCTCTTCGCCGCCGAGCCTTCCTGGCAGCGATAGCGAAACGCATTAAACACGCTGCCCGTGACGCACGCATCGCACACTTTGCCGTCGCGCAGCATCGAGTACGAAGGGCACATAATCTTATAGTCGTGGGCGGTCAGGACGGTTTTGCAGCCAAAATCCCGGGCGACCTTGATCAGGGCCGGCGTCAGCTGGTGATAGATATTGTGGAAATGGACGATCTCCGGGCGCGTCTGCTCCATCAGCGCCCGCATTTTTTTACAGGCCTCCCGGTTGTGAATAAAGTTGATAGCGGTCTTCGCCCCCGCCAGCAGGCCTCCCCCGTTGTGGTAATCAACATTGCTGACGAAGTGGTCGGCATACGCCGAGGGGAAGTTCTTCTCATGCTGCATGGAGAAATCGATCACCTCCACACCGGCCTCTTTCAGCATGTTGCGTTCCTGAAAATAGACCGTCTCCGCTCCTCCCTTGATAAAGAAGAACTTATTCACCAGTAAGACTTTCATTACTCTACCTGTTCATGAATAACTTTATTGTCCGGCGGGATCCGGGGATCGCGCTGCGGGCGGAAAAGGCCTTTTATCAGCCCGGCAGAGAGCACGGCGAGGTTAATCACGCTGTTCAAGCCGTTTTTTAACGAGCGGTTGCGAATGGTTTTTAGCAGGATAAAGGCCAGCAGCGGCAGCAGCGCGATATCAATCAGGCTGACGTCGAAGGTGAAGAAAGCAATCACCACGATGAGAATGTAACTCGCAAAGATCACTTCGTTTTTCACCATCATCAGCGCATCGCGGAACCAGGGTTTACCCCATGCACTGCGCAGCAGCTCGCCGGGTGCCTGATGGAAGCCGCTCTTCCAGCGATAGCGCAGCATTCTGAAGGTCGGCATCGTATAAGAGGTATGCCGGAAATAGGGCACGTTCAGGCGATGCAGTTTATAGCCCGCGGCCAGCAGACGAATGCCTAACTCCGCCTCTTCATAGGCGTGCAGGCTGCGGTTGGTCAGATAGCCGATATCGGCGATGGCCGACAGACGGTACAGACCGCCGCCGCCCAGATGGTCGCTGTCGCCCAGCGGGTAGATTTTATTAATGCGCTGCTTGCGGGAGGTGAATTCGTAGTTTGAGGCGTCGTCCATCTCCACCGTACCGGCCACGCCAGCGTACGTTGGGTTGTTCTGCAAAAACGTCACCGCATGATCGATAAAACCTGGCTCCAGCTCCATATCGCCATCCATCAGCAGGATGAACTCCCCTTCGCTGTGAAGGTAGCCCAGCTGATGTCCAACACCGCAGCAGCGGTCTGTCGGCTCGGTTAACGACACCACCATCACCCCTTTATCGCTGGCCAGTTGCTGGGTGTTATCCGTTGAGAGACTGTCGGCCACAATAATCTTATGCGGATACTCACCGATCTGGCGGCGAATACTGTCGATGGTTTTCTCAATACATTCGGCTTCGTTAAAGGTTTTGATACTTACGGTAATAAACGGTTTGTACATCAATAAAGCCCCGTATAACGGCGTACGGTCCGGCGAATAATCAAACTGGAACCTAACGACATGTAAAACAACAACTGCAACATCGGCGTAATCATCAGTATCTGGCTATAGGGCAGGCTGAGCAGACAGGCGATGGCGAAGACGTTAAACGCCGGGGCAAAGCTCAGCAGCTGCACGTCCGGCTTATCAAGCTGCTCAACCGACAGCAGCGGCTGAGGCCGGACCGCCTTCAGGATGTAGATAAACAAGCCCACAAACAGCAACGTCCCCACAATGCCCACTTCCCATAACAACATACTCAGGGACGTACTATCGAGATACAGGTTGTAGTATTGATGCAGGAAGCCCGGAGAGACGGAGCTGCCGCTATTGGTGGCGTTCAGACCGTAGCCGAACAGCGTTCCCGGTAGCCCGGACAGATCGTTATGCTGTGCCCAGAACAGCAGAGAGGTAAATCGTCCCACCTCCCCGCCAGGCGTAATAAAATCGGGATCGAAGATGTAGCTCATGGAGTCGAGGAAGACCACAAAGGGGTTCTCCGCCGTGTCCACGCCATAGGCCGAGGTGTAAGTATAGGCCAGCGCGACGACCGCCAGCACGATCAGCAGCGCCATGCCGAGCAGAATAGAGAGCAGCACCGCCAGGTTAACTTTACTCGCCTCTTTGACCCAGGAGGGGGTCAGCCACACCCAGCCCAGCAGCAGGGGCGACAGCAGGATCACGAATTTGACTTCGCCAATGATGCACATCACAAACCCCAGCACGATGTGCAGCGCCATGGATTTGAAGCTGGTCAGCCCATGCTTATATTCCGAGACTTTCAGCAGCATGATCAGCAGACAAAACAGCCCCATGGCGGCTGTATTGCCGCCACCCATAGGATCGCCGCCAAAGGTCCCCACTACGGAGTCCCATTTCTCCGCCTCGCCGCGCAGCGCTACGCGCTCCGGCAGGACAAAAATCAGTTGGTAAATCGCCACCGGGAACTGGATGTAAAAGACCCAGTACAGCGCCCGGGTCACCTGATAGATCTGCGATTCCCGACAGAACCCCAGCAGCAGGCAGAGCATCACCAGCGACAGTCCAATTTCGTTCTTGAACCCGATAAGGGTAATCAGCGCCCCGCCCTGGAAGAGGGTCGAAATACCGGACAGCACGATAAAGGCGCCATACAGCGTCAGGATAATCGTCTCCTGGGCATCCATCCGCACGGGTTCATCGCGGCTCTGCAGCACCAGAAAACCGGCCATGATCAGCGTCATGGCAAAGGGCAGCCACAGCACCGCCAGCTCCCCCGTGAAATACTGCACCAGCCCGCAGAAGATCAGGGTCAGCAGTGCGAGGCTTTGTAAATAATGTCCGGTATTAAGATTCATGATGTCACTGACCCGTTTTTCAGAATGTCGGCGCGCTTGTTTACCTTCAGGTAGATAAAGGCGTAGCGGATAAACGTCAGAATCGAAAATAAGATGATGGATGTCGCGTAGTCATTGTAGAAATAGGGCACAACGACAAAAGCGATCACCACGATCGCCAGTTGCTCAAGCTGGATCCGCAGGAAATAGCGGTGCGAGCCGAAGATCAGCTCTATGACCGTCAGCGGACAGACCGCCAGCGCCGGGAACAGGTACGGCAACATGTAGCGCGAGGTTGGCACGGAGGCGATCCACTCCTCGCTGAAACCCAGATTCATCACAATCGGGTAGAAGATAAACACGCCCAGCGTGCAGATCACACCCAGCACCAGCAGCAGCAGACGGACCTTTGTGTACTCTTCGTAATTGAAGACGTTGTTTCTGAAATCAATCGACCATTTCGAGAAAATGGTATTGCGCACCGCATTGCCGACAATCACCACCGGGGCCAGACAGAAGCGGCTGACCACCGAAAAGTAACCCGCCGTTAAGGCCGAGAACCAGAAGTTGATCAGCATAATCGGCAGATTGTTATTCGCCATCGCCAGCACTTCGGCACTGCCCACCTTCGTGACGTGATGAATATTTTTTTTCAGAAACGCCAGATTACTGGAGAGCCGCAGGTGATGCAGGGTGATGGAGCGAATATCAAAGGCCCGCAGAATGCAGGCGCTGGTCAGCGCCATCATCAGGATCGCCCACATCCAGTAAAACGCCATCACCTCGCGGGTGAGCAGGACCGACACCACCACCACGACCGAGACGGAAATGCGCTGCATCACCAGAAAACGGAAGTTTGCCGTGCGCAGCGACAGGTTTTCTGCCACCAGCACCCAGGTATTCGAGAGCGTAAGCAGATAAAGAAACAGCATATTCTGATGAAACAACCAGCCCGTCAGCACGGCATAGGGAACAGCAATCGTCAGGCTTTGCAGAAGACAAAACACCACGTTCTGCGCCAGCTCGTCATCCTGCTGCCGGGGAATCAACAGCTGCGAGGCAAAGGTACACACCTGTGCCCCGATCAGGGCGATACTGTAGTTGAGCGCGTAAAGCCCCACTTCGCCAAGATCGTACTTATGCGAAATGAGCCAGATCGACAGGGCGCCAATCAGTTGTGAAATAACTGATGAGCCCGCGATCGTGGAGGCGCTCCTGAGTAAACTCATGCCCGGCCTGTGTTATTCATCAGTTCATGGGTATGGTAATTAAGTGAACGCAGCCCCTCTTTGCTCTCCAGATTTTTATCCACCACCTGATTCAGCACTCCGCCAATGACCACGCAGCGATCGCTGGCCACTTTATCAACGGCTTGTGCGAGGGTGTCGGCACGGTTCTGGCCCGCTTTCAGAACGAAGAGCAGCCCGTCCGTCACCTGGCTCACCAGCTGCACCTCCTGACTCTGGTTAACCGCGGCCGCATCAATGATGATGCGCTGATAACGGCTACGCAGCGTATCGAGCAGCGGTTTCAGGCGTTCAGGCGACAGCAGCAGCAGCGCGGAGACCGGGGTATTACCGCGCGGCAGGAAGTCGAGCTTATCGTTAACCTTCACCAGGACCGTGTCAGTGTCGCCCTCACCGCGTAGCACTTCTGCCACGCCCGGTGCTTTCGGGGAGGCCAACTCGCCCGACAGTCCGTCGTTGTTGAAGAAGTCCATATCGATAAGGAGGGTTTTCTGATCGAAGCTAAAGGAGTTCGCCAGCAGGTTGGCCAGCAGTGACCGCCCCTCGCCCGCTTCCGCCGACGTCACGGCGATAACCTGCAACGGATGGCTGTTCAGCATGATCTGCGTGCGTATGCTATGAATGATGTCGGCATTCAGCGGATCGCTGGTCATCAGGTCGCGGATTTTGCCCCGGCCTCCCACGCCTTTGAAACGGCGGATTTCACCCAGCGGCATGAGGTTAAGCCGTTTCTGCATCTGGCTGAGGGTATTCACTGACCGATCCGTCGCGGCTTTCACCATGATGTACATCACGTAGAAGAGCATCACCAGCAGCACGATCATCAGCATTAGCAGCGGTTTGTTCGGCTTCACCGGACGCGCGGCGGGCACGGCCGGATCGTAGATCTCCGCATCGGCATCGGTATAGGTGCCCGGCAGCGTCAGCTCCTGCGTACGCTGGTAGATCACCTTGTACATCTCTTCCGTTTTATCCAGCGCCAGCTTCAGCTCGTTGTAGCCATCACGCTTCATCGACAGCCTCTGGAAGTTCGCTCTCTGTTCATCCAGCTGCTTCTGGTAATTTTTTTCATCCGCCAGCGCCGCTTCATAGTTCTGGCGTAATCCGGCCTGCTGTTCTCGCAGCGTCATCGCCGTTTGCGCCTGGATTGCGCTGATACGCGCCCGCGCCTGGATCACTTTGTCGTGCTGTGGCCCGTACGTTTTCTCCAGTTGAGAAAGCTCGCTGTTTGCCTGGATCAACGCAATGCGTAAATCCTGGATCTGGGCATGATTTGAAATCGACGGCAGCGAGATGACGTTTCCGCTACCGGAACGCACTTCGTTATAGAGAGATTCCGCGGCTACCCGGCGTTCGGTAGCATTTGCCAGCCGGTTAGTGACAATACCCATCTGTTCGGTTTCAAAACCGTCAACGCCACGGAAGGTCAGTAACCCCGCTTTTGCCAGATAGTTATCCAGCGCCGTTTTTTGCTGGATCATCTGCTCTTTGAGCAACGCCAGCTTGTGCTGGGTATCTTCGCTGGCCTGCCGCGTTTTCTCTTGCTTCAGCCCTAAGCTGTAACTGATAAAGGATTCGGCCACCCCGTTAGCTATGTCTGCCGACAGCTGCGGCGAGGTTGACTCATACGAGACGGTGGCCAGATGGGTGGTACGCACGCTGTTAATGGTGAGGTTTTTGTTCAGCGTCTTCAGCGCATTTTCGATCCGCTGCTGCTCGTTCTCTTTCCCCGCTGCGCCGTCGTCGTTACCGTTGAACGCTGGATTTTGGTCCAGCTTCATGGTGCGAACCGCCTGCTCCAGCACAACGCGCGACTGCATCAGCGCGTTTTGGGTTTCGTAATAACCGTTACGGGTTGAGTCGTACCCCTCTACCTTCTGGAAAGGGGTCACATTATCGGGCTGGGCTTTGAGCAGAACCGTGGCAGTAGAGACATATTTTGACGGCATTAAACTCATTAGTGGCCAGGCAATCGCCCCGGCAATGATGCCGGAGAGAAGGATTTTCCAGGAGTTCTTTTTAATTTCACTGGCAAATCTGGAGATATCGATAGCGCTTTCTCGTTTTTTGCCATTTTCCACTATTGATAGTTTCATGGTCAGAAGAACCCTATGCCAATAATTACGAGATCACCGGGGAGCACGGAGTGAGTCACATCAACATTTTCGAGTAACTCGCCAGTGGATGATTGTCGAATACTGAGATCGCTGCGGTCTGCACGGTCGGTATATCCCCCGCCTAACGCAATCGCTTTTTCCACGGTCAGCCCCGGTTCATAGGCATAACCATTAGGATTCTCGATCTCACCAGAGATATAGAATTTGCGGAATTCAGCAATATTCACCGTCACCATGGGATTGAGCACAAACCCTTTTTGCAGGCGTTGCGTAATCTCTGCATCGACCTGACTGGCGGTTTTGCCCTTTAATTCAAGCTTGCCAATATAGGGGTAATTAATAGCCCCACTATTATCAAGTACTACTTTCATGGTCAGGTCAGGTTGACCGGCAACGTTAATGTTGACGGTATCACCGGCCCCGAGTAAATAATTTGCTGTATCAACCACGCTATTGTCCATTAGCGTCGGCTGCGTTGATTTGCAGCCGGCGAAAACAATGCTGAGGAGTAAAAATGCGCACAGTTTCATTATTTTCATTTTAAATCTGAACCTTAGCTGTAAGCATAATCAAAGATTGATCATAGCCCAACGTTTCGGTCACTACGCGATCGTCGTTGGGGCCGATGGTAAAGGTATCTGTATCTTTATTAGACTTAAGCGTATCAAGATGATATTCCACACCAAAGTTAATCGATGGTGTGAGGTCATAACCTACGATAAAAGAAAACACGCCATTCTTGTCGTGACGATCTTTGTCCTGATCTTTGTAGTCTTCCGTGATGTATGCATAATCAAGCAACGTCGTTAAGCGGTCATTCATCCAGAGATGTTTGTAGGAGACGCCGTATTCCGTCACTAAATTATATCCGCCAGCTTCGGAGGGATCTTTAATACTTTGGGATGTTCTTAACGTAAAAATTGACTGTTGAAGAGGTCGCCACTCACCCAGAATATCCCAGTTAATCCCGTTGAAATCCTTCGAACCGGGGTTATTTTCAAACGTTTTATAGAGCCACGACACGTTTGCGTCGACGTTTGTTTTGCCCGTTACTTGCGACTGAATCCCATAACGCAAATAATATTCATTACTGTCTTTTTCTGACGCATGGCCATAACGAAACTGGTTGGTAATAAAACTATAGCGAAAACGCGTCTTAGATGTGTACTGATCGAAAATTTCTGCAATGAGGGTATTTTCGTCCCACTCCTGCTCCCTGATATACTGCGCGAAGTCCTCATCCTTGCTTTCAACCTGGCCGGTATTGCCAAAGGTCCACTCACGGTGCATCAGCGCCAGGTCAGCCCGCCCACGTCCGTTCGGTGCGCCATAACTATAGCGTAGCTCGCTGTTAAACAGATTAGTGGTTAAGGGTGACGTAACGCCAAATTGCCGGAATTGTTCAGGCAGGAACCCCTCCGTCACGCCACGCCCACGCTCCTCATGGCCGAGCGAATCTTCCAGTTTCAGGCTCAGGCCGTGCATCAGACCAAAACGCCAGTCCCCGTTAAAGCGGAAAACGTGATCGTCATAATCGTCCGTAGAATCGCTGGAGTAGTGACGATAATCCCCGGAGTACATCAACAGGTACTTATCCTGCCCACGCTCGCCGTTCAGGCTTATAACGGGCTTCAGCCCCTGAAAGTCGGAACCTTTGGCGTCGCTATCGTGATGCTGGAAGGTCACGTTATCGTTATGCCCATAATCCACACCCACGTGGCTTTGAAAGTCGATGCCTGCCCAGCCAATGTGTGATTTTGGTGTTAAATCTGCCAGAGCGACCGGAGACGCTATAATCCCAGCGATAATAATAATTTTAGTATGCATTCTTACCGACAAATCCCTTAAAAATGGTTTTAATGATGATTTTTATATCTAACCAA
>Ga0308168_1002181_pt1 | contig 16453 bp, 13 predicted proteins | sample PhyCR2_FD_202133 | JGI IMG/M metagenome (GOLD analysis project Ga0308168, IMG submission 202133) | Phyllosphere microbial communities from UC Gill Tract Community Farm, Albany, California, United States - DLSLRC.R2 | ecosystem: Host-associated > Plants > Phyllosphere > Unclassified | place: USA... | reverse complement strand
TGCGGGGGCAGCTTGTCCGCCAGGATGGCGATGAAGATCAGGTTGTCGATCCCGAGGACGATTTCCAGGAGTACGAGTGTGAGCAAACCCACCCAGATGGTGGGGTCGAATAGCCATTCCATATATATGTGCCTTTGAGTCTGGAGTTGCATGCCGGCGGCGGCGGATGCATGCGCCTGCCGCAGGGGAGCGGAACCAACGAAGGGCGGATGCCCGGATCAGGCCGCGCGTGGTGGTTTGACCGGAGGGGGAATGGCGTGGGAAGGCGGCGCCGGGTCGTGCAGCGCGAGCGCGGCGGTGGCGGCGGCGGCGAACCGCAGGGCGCCGCCGCGGCAGACGATGTAGTGCAGGTCGGCGCCAGGCGGTTCGTCGGGATCGATGTCGATGCCGGCGTCGGCGTCCGTATCCATGATCGCGGCCGCATCAGGGTCGGACAGATCAGGGTCGGACGCATTGAGGTCGGCCGCGAGCGCCGCATTCACCGCCTGCACAGCGTCAGGCACAGCGGCTGGCAGCGATGCGGCGGACATCGACAGCGCGAACACGTTCAGCGGAAACAGCAGGATCAGGAAGATGACGAGAACACGTCTCATACAGGATGCTTGATGCACATGACGCTGTCAGTATAGCATTCAGCCACGGCGATGGGCGTCGCGCAGGCCGCGCAGCGCGACGCCGATCAGGTCGCCGGCACTCAGCTCGGCGTGGAAGTGCATCGCATTGCCATAGGTGAGCTCCATCACCAGCGCACCCAGCAGCAGCGGCCGCACCGGCGCCGGCCCGTCGGGGAAGATGCGCGCCAGGCGGGTGCCCACCGCTTCCCACTGCTGGTCGAACAGACGCGAATGGCGCTCGGCCAATGCGGCATCGCCGCGCACGCGGCGTGCCAGGTCCAGCACCAGCAGGCGCAGGTCGGGCTCGTGCTGCAGGCCGCTGGCCCAGGCGCACACCGCGTCGATCGTCGCATCGGCACCCTCCACCGCGTCCAGGCGCCGGCACAATTCCTCGACCTGGGCGCCGGCATAGTAGTCCACCAGTTGCAAAAACAGCTCGTCCTTGGAGGCAAAGTTGGAATACAGCGCCCCTTTCGAATAGCCGGCTTCCTCGGCGATGCGGTCGCAGGAGGCGCCGGCATAGCCTTCACGGGTGAACACCACCGCGGCCGAGGCCAGCAGGCGCTCGCGCGTGCGGGCCCGGCTTTGTTCGCGCGTCAGGCGCGGCGAGCGCGCGGCGGCGGGCGCGTCATGCAAATCGAACAGCTTGGTTTCGGTCATGATCCTAATAATACGGTGGGTGTCACCGACATCCCGACCTTCAGCAAACGCGCGGCCTCCTGGCCCGGATCGATCGCGATCTTCACGGGCAGGCGCTGCACGACCTTGGTAAAGTTGCCGGTCGCATTGTCCGGTGCGATCGGCGAAAACGACACGCTGCTGGCCGGCGCCAGGCTTTCCACGTGACCCTTGAGGGTGGTCCCGGGCAGCATGTCCACCGCGATTGTAACCGGCTGGCCGACACGCATCCGCGCCAGCTGGGTTTCGCGGAAGTTGGCCTCCACGTAGGCGCGCTGCAGCGGCACGATGGCCAGCAGCGGTGCGCCGACCTGGGCATAGGCGCCGACGCGCACCCCGCGCTGTCCGACCACGCCGTCGATCGGCGCTTCGATCCGGGTATAGGACAGGTTCAGCTGGGCCGCCTTGAGCGCCGCCTTGCTGCGCGCGATCTGGGCTTCGCCCTGGGCCACCTGGGCATCGAGGACGCCGACTTCCTGGCGCGCGGCGGCCAGCCCGGCGACATCGGCCACGTGGTGGGCGGCGGCGGCATCGGCCTGGGATTCGGCCTGCTGGCGGTCCTGCAGCGTGGCCGAGCCGTCCGACGCCAGGTCGCGGTAGCGCGCCGCATTGGTCCTGGCGAACTTCAGGGTGGCGTCGCCGGCGGCGATGGCGGCGGCGGCGCGCTGGATGGCGCTGCCCTGCTGGGCGATGGCGGCGCGCAGGCGTACCAGGTCGGCCTGGGCGCGCGCCAGGTCCGCGCTGGCCATGTCGACCGCCACCGCGTAGTCGCGGTCGTCGATGCGCGCCAGCAGCTGGCCCTTGGCGACGCGCTGGTTGTCGTCGACCAGCACTTCGGTCACGTTGCCGGCGACCTTGGACGCAACCGCGGTGTAGTCGGCGCTGACATAGGCATCGTCGGTGCTCTGGCGGCCGGCCTGGCCCTCCTGGTGTTGCCAGGCATAGGCGCCGCCGGCGGCGACCGCGGCCAGTACCACGGCGATGGTGATTTTTGCGGTGTTCGGAAGGGACATCGGATTCCTCGATCTATAGGGATTGATTATTGTTTTTTGGCCGTCAGCAGCGGCGGCGGAATGTATTGCAGCGACAGCACCAGCGGCACCAGCAGCAGCGCCAGCGCGCCCAGGACCAGGTAGGCGTCGGCGATGGCCAGCACGAAGGCCTGGTGCGACACCCGCTGCGCCACTTCGGCGAACAGCTCGGGCGACGCCGCGGCGCCGTGGCGGGCGTGGGCGGCCTGGCCCAGCAGCACGTTGGCGTGGCCGGCTTCGCGCACGGCCAGCAGGCGGCCGACGACGGCGCTGCCGAACAGGGTGCCGAAGGCGCGCAGGGCGTTGACGATGCCGGACACCTGCGGCCCTTCCATCGGCTGCACCACGCTGGTGGCCAGGAACAGCAGCGCGATCACCGCCATCGGCTGGCCAAAGGCTTGCAGCGCCTGCGGGAACAGGAACTCGGCCGCCATCCAGTCCGGCGTGAGCTGGGCGCCGGCCAGGCAGGCGCCGGCGATCAGGATCAGGCCGGCCGCGAACATGTAGCGCGCGTCCACCCACTGTTTGTACAGCAGCCACGACACCAGCGGACCGATGACGAACTGCGGCAAACCGACTTCCAGCCCGATCACGGCCAGGTGGGGCGTACGGAAATGCCAGGCGTGGCCCAGGTAATCGGCCGGCAGGAGCGACCCGGACAACAGCACCACCAGCAGGCCGACGAAGACGGTGAAGCCCAGGCCCAGGTTGCGCCGCCCAAGCAGCTGCAGCTTGACGAAGGGCAGCGGATGAAACCACTCGCACACCAGGAACACCAGCAGCAGGCCAAGGCCGCCGCCCAACAGCCAGCAGATCAGGCTGTCGTTGAACCAGTCCAGGCGTTCACCCTGGGACAGCGCCAGCGCGATCATCACCAGGCCGGCGGCGCCCGTGACCAGGCCGAGCCAGTCGATCTGGCGGAAGCGCTCCAGCCGCACCGGGTCTTGCGGGATGCCCCAGGCCACCGCCCACAGCGAGAACGCCGCCATCGGCAAGGTCTGCCAGAACAGCAGATGGGTGCTGCCGAGCGTGTCGGTCCAGGTGGCGGACAGCCAGGTGGCGACGTTGGGCGCGAAGGTGGCGGTCATCGCGTACAGCGCCAGGCCGTACAGGCGGATCGGCGCCGGGAAAAAGCGCAGCGCGGCCGCCATCAGCACCGGAATCAGGAGGCCGCCGAAAAATCCCTGCAGGCAGCGCAGCACCAGCAGCAGGCCGACCGAGGGCGCCAGCGGCGTGAGCAGCCCGAGCACGGCGAACACCGCCACCACGCCGAGGTGGTAGCGGCGGAAGGAAAACGTGACCGCGAACCACGCCGAGAACGGCATCGCCGCCAGCTCAAAGGCGCCGTAAAGGCTGGTGATCCAGCTGCCATCGTCCACGCCCATGCCGAACACGGTGCGGATATCGGTCAGCGCCAGGCCGCCGATACGGCTGTTCAGGCCCGACATCATGGCGGCCACGAACACGCCCAGCACGCCGGTCAGCAGGCGCGCGTTGAAGGGGTGTGGCATCGGGGGCGCGGCCGGTGTTGCCGCTGCCTGCGCCGGCACTGCGATTGCAGCCTGCGCGGTCATGGCTGTGCTCCGCCGCTTGCCGCATGGGTGGCAGCCGCCATCGCCGCCTCGCGGCCGGCCGCGCTGCCGCTGGCGGCCACACCGCCATCGTGATACGTCTGGATTTCCCACAGCCAGGTGCCGTCGAACTCGTCCTGCCACACGCACAGGCGGCGGTGGTCGACGCTCCAGGTGGCGTCATCCAGGTCCAGCACCCACAGCGCGATGTCGGATTCGGCGGATTGGGTCCAGTCGTGCATCACGCGCCCTCTCCGCTGTCCGGCGTCCAGCCGCCGCCGAGCGCCTTGTACAGCGACACCATGGCCACCGCCATGTCCGTACGGCTGCGCGAGGCGGCGTTTTCGCTGTCGAGCAGGCGCTGACGCGTCACCAGCACGCTCAGATAGTCGGCCGCGCCCTGGGTGTAGCGGCGTTCGGCATTCGCCAGCGCCTTGCGGTTTTCCGTCACCGCGACCTCCAGGCGCTCGGCGCGCCGCTGCACGCTGCGGTAGGCGCTCAAGGCGTCGTCGACCTCGTGCCAGGCCGCAAGCACGGTGCGCTGGAAGCCGATCGCCGCTTCCTGCTGGCGCGCCTCGGTCAGGGCCAGGTTGCCGGTCAGGCGGCCGCCTTCGAAGATCGGCAGGTGCAGCACCGGACCAACGGCGAACTGGCGCGCACCCCAGTCGCCCGCTTCCGAGAAGTTCAGCGCCTGCATGCCGAAGCTGCCGGTCAGGCTGATGCTGGGATAGAAGTCGGCCTTGGCCACGCCGATGGCGGCGGTGGCGGCGTGCAGCCGGGCTTCGGCGCGCAGGATGTCCGGGCGGCGGTGCGCCAGCTGCGAAGGCAGGCCCACCGGCACTTGGGGCGGCAGGCCCGGTACTGCATCGGCATCGGTGCCGGCCAGCTGCGCGTCCAGCGCGTGCGGCGGCTTGGCCAGCAGCAGCGCCAGCGCATTCATGAGGGCATCGCGGCGCTGTTCGAGGTCGGGCACGGCGGACTCGAAGGTGGCCAGCTGGGCGCCCGACACCGCCGTATCGAACCCGGTCGCCACGCCCTGTGACCGGCGGCGCTCGGCCACGCGCAGGCTGTTCCTGGCGATGTCGATGGTCGCGCGCGCGATGCGCAAGTCGTTTTGCACGCCGCGCAGTGCCAGGTAGGTACGCGCGACTTCCGCGGTGATCGCGACACGCACGGCGGCCGCATCGAAGCGCGCCGCATCCATCTGGGCGGCCGCCGACTCGCGCGCACGGTGGGCGCGGCCCCAAAGGTCGATTTCCCAGCTGGCGTCGAAGCCGTATTGCCACAGGCTGAAGGGCTTGGAGCCGGACTCGCCCGGCATCGAACTGTTGCCGAAGGGGTCGGCGCCATTCGCCGCCACCGGGCTGATCGGAGCCGCAGTCCCGGTCAGCGCCATGATGCCCTTGTCGCTGGCACGCTCGCGCAGGCCGGAGGCGTTGGCGCTGACGGTGGGCAGCAGCGCGGCGCCGCTGACCCGCAGCGCCGCACGGCTCTGCGCCACGCGGGACGCGGCGGCCTGGAGGTCGAGGTTGGCGGCCAGGGCATCGCGTTCCAGCGCGACCAGGGTGGCGTCCTGGAACAGCATCCACCAGGCAGGGTCGATGTCTTGTTCGACGGTGCGGCTTGGCAGTGCGGCCTGGTCAGCCGGGATGGGTGTCGCGAACGACGCAAGCGCGGCGCCGCGCTCTGGCACCCGGAAGTCCGGCCCCGTGGCGCAGGCGCTCAAGGCCATTGTGCAGACAGCGGCGCCGAGGCGCAGGCGAAGAGATGACAACATAGCATTCAGATTTGATTGACTTGAGACAATATTATACCGCTCGGTATCTGAATACGTATCAGTCTTCGGATTGTGGATAGTACTTATGCCCAGCGCGTTCACCGGAACGAAAAAAAACCCGGCGGTTCAGCACTGAACCCCGGGGTTTTGAAGGCGATTGCCGGTTCAAGCGATCTTGTTGGCCGCCAGGTCCCAGCCGCCGACAGTCGAGCCGCCCCCGCCACCGGCAATTTTCTGCTGGGTGTATTTCCACTTCACTTTGGAGAACTTCAGGCTCACGTGCTCGGCAAGAATGGAACCGGCTTCGATTCCCGGCGAAATCGCACCGATCAGGACGTTTTCGAGTTCGATCTCGAAATACTTGATCGGCACGCCATTCCCGTCCGCGCGCATGAATTCGAATTTCGCTTTCGGAATGGTTTTCCCCGTCGCACAGGTCTGCATCAGGATGGGCGATGATAAATCCGCCAGCTTGCTGAAGGTAATGTCTTCCAATTCCACCCGCTCGGCCGTGTGTCCGCCGCCGGTGGACGCCGTTGCGCTTCGTGGTTGTATGAGGCCCCAGTTCACGCTTGCGCATTCGATCCATTCTTTGTGCTTGTCATCTTGCGACTCGCCCTTGATGCCGTCGATTTGCAGGTACACGTCGATTGCCATGGTTCCTCCTTTTGAGTGAGACTTCTATCTTGGAACAAAGCAGACGAGCCCGCTTGATTGGACGCAATGAGTACTCGACCTTCAGTGATAGATTGGAGGTTTTAGCACAAAAAACGGAGCGATCATGACCGTCACGGTAGCAACGTCCAACCCTATTTCAGGCATGAAAATGAGTCCGGAAGCCAAGGCCCGGATGCGTGCCACAGAAAAGAATGTCTATAAATATTACAACGACATGGGTAAGGACAAAGGGCATTGCACCTGGGGTGCGGGCATCCTTGCGCACAAAGGCGTGTGTACAGCTGAAGAGTTAGGTAGAAAAGTGTCGGTCAAATCGGTCGACCAGGAATTTGAAAGTCGTGTGGCAGATGCTGAGAGAGCCGTGCGTCGTAACATCAACGTGCTGCTCAGCCAAGCGCAGTTCGATGCACTCTGCAGTCTTACCTACAACACAGGGCCAACCGGTGCGAGCGGGACCTATGGCTATGTCAATGAAAACGATTTTGAGGGCGCTGCCAGGAATATAGCGAGAATGATCAAAGTGGAAGTAAAAGAAAAGGGCAAGAAAAAGATGATCATTGCTCCTGGACTAATCAAGCGTCGCGAAGAAGAAAGCGCCCCTTTCCGTGCAAAGCAAGGTAAACAATAGGAGGCAATATGCCGTTTTCGCACTTTCCGACAATGCGCCAAGGTATCTATGCCTTGCTGATGGTAACCGCACAGGTTTCGCCCATCTTTTTTTCTCCGTTACCTGCTCATGCCGCCGATAGCAAAGACCTTCGCGTCATCGGACAATGGCGGCTGACCGCAGCGCTTGATCATTCCGAAATATCAGCACTTGACGAGCAGGAAGCGGGACAACTTGTCGGAAAAATAATGCTGATCACCCAGGATAGTGTCCGTTTCGGCACGCGCAAATGCTTGCCGCCTGCCCTGGATGCGGCGCTTGTCCAACCCAAGCTGTATCTTCGTAAGCAAGCCCATGCGGATTCATCCATGCTCCATCTTCCTAACCCGGTAACGGTTGTCAATCTTGGCTGCACGATTGCCTTTGTCAAAAACCCTAATCACCTGGTCATTCACTGGGACGGCTGGTTCTTCGATGCTGCGCGCGTCAAGAAATAATCTTTTTCGTCTGGGCTGACGGCAGAAGCATTGCTATTGCGGCAACTTAGCGTAGGAATGCCCGCACGACTCATTTGATGCACCGCCGAGAACGCCAGGTTCTGGTTATACTGTGCGGAAATACAGTACCGCCCAGCACATCGCCTCACCCAAACCTGCCCAGCCGGCACCCCACACCATGCAAACCCCTGCCCAGCTCATGAGCGGGTTGCTCGACTATCTGGTCGAGCAAGCCAGAGACATCGACCCCAGCGCTTTCAACCTGGCGAAGGCGACCGAGTTCAAGAAAACTTTCGCCGACCTGGGCACCCTGCCCTGGGTCGATTTCAACGTAGAGACCGAAGCCGACAGCTGGTGGCTGCGCGTGCAGCGCCTGGAAGCGACGCGCGCCCCGGCCCTGGCCGAACCGGAATACGGCCCCTTCCTGGTGGTGGGCGATGACCCGGCCGGTGCGCCGCCGACGCTCAAGGAAGCGGTGCTGGCCAGCATGCGCAACCACGATGCCGGCAGCGAAGGCGAGGAACGCGCGGCCCGCCGCGACGCCCAGCGGCGCGAACGCGTGGGACGCGCGCTGGAAGCCTACCTGCCGCGCTGGGCCGACTGGGCAGTGCGCGAAAAACCGCGGCGCCAGGTGATCGCCCTGTATGCCGATTTGTTCGCGCTGAAGACGCGCCTCGAGTCCGAGGAAGCGGTGCGCCCGCTGGAACTGGTGTGGGGCATCGGCGTTTCGTCCTGGCGCATCGGCAACGTGGATTTCCATTATCCGCTGATCACCCAGGCGATGGAGATCGACATCGACGCCAGCACCCACGCCATCGGCCTGCGTCCGCGCCAGACCGAGCCGCGCCTGGAATTCGACGCCCTGGCCGCCTGCGACGTGCCCGGCATTGGCGATGTGGAGCGCGCCGCGCGCAGCCTGCTGCGCGAGCGCGAAGACCTGGCGCCCTCTCCCTTCGATCCGACCACCGTGGAGCCGATCCTGAAACTGGTGGTGGGCAACCTGGCGGCGTCGGCGCGCTACGAGCGCGCGGCCGACGTGGCGCCCGCGCCGGGCCCGGAACTGGTGGTGACCGACCAGTGGGTGGTGTTCGCGCGGCCGCGCGCCAGCCACTTCCTGATCGAGGACATCGCCCGCCTCAAAGGCAGCGTCAACAATGCTGCCACGCTGCCGGAGGGACCGCTCAGCATCGTCAGTGCCCCGAGCGCCGAGGTGGTCGAGCACGCGCCGATCGCCTTCCGCGGCCTGTCCGGCCGGGCACCGACGCGCGGCGAGCCACGTGAACTGTACTTCCCGCTGCCCTATAACCGCGAGCAGGAAACCATCATCCAGCAGCTGGAGCGCTCGCCCGGGGTGGCGGTGCAGGGGCCGCCGGGCACCGGCAAGACCCACACCATTGCCAACATCATCAGCCACTACCTGGCCTCGGGCAAGCGCATCCTGGTCACCTCCAAGGGCGAACCGGCGCTGAAGGTGTTGCAGGAAAAGATCCCGCAAGCGATCCGGCCGCTGACCGTCGCCATGCTGTCCGGCGACAAGGAAGGCATGCGCCAGTTCCAGGCGGCGATCGAAGCCATCATCCATACCCTGACCCACCTGAATCCGGCCCAGGCGGAAGACAAGATCGCCACCTGCCGCGCCGCGCTCGACCGCGCGCACGAGGAAATGGCGCGCATCGACCACCGCGTCGACGAGATCGCCCACGCCCAGCTGGACGACATCGAAGTCGACGGCGTCGCCATGCGCGCCCAGAAGATGGCCGAGCTGGTGGTGCACGGCCGCGAACAGTTCGGCTGGTTCGACGACGAGCTGTCGCTGGCGCCCGAGCACGCGCCGCCCTTCAGCGACGAACAGGGCATGCGCCTGCGCGAGACGCGGCGCCGGCTGGGCGCCGACCTGGCCTACTGCCAGGCGCGCATCCCGGCGCCAGGCGCCCTGCCGGCGGCCGCCGCCATCGGCCAGCTGCACGGCGTGCTGCAGGCGATGCGCGCGATCGAGCGCGAGGAAGCCGCCGGCACCCTGCCGCCGCTCCTCGCCGACACGCCCGAGGTGCTGGCGGCGGCCCGGCTGCTGCTGGCGGCGCTGGATGCGGCCATTGCGCAAGCGGCCGCGCTCGAGGAATCCGGCCACGACTGGGTGTTCGCCCTGCGCGAGAAGCTGCGGCGCGGCCAGTTCGCCACCGAGCGCGCCGCGCTCGAAGCCTTGTTCACGGAAATGGATGCACTGCTGCAGGCACGCGCCGAGTTCATGCAAAAGCCGGTGAGCGCACCGCGCGAGGCGCTGGAATTGCCCAGGGCGCTGGAAGCGATCGCCCGCGGCGCCGACAGCGGCAAGCCCTTCGGCTTATTCGCCTTGGGCGCGGGCGAGGTCAAGCCGCACGTCGCGGCGATCCGCGTGGCCGGCCTGGCGCCGGCGTCGCGCGAGGACTGGGCCCATGTGCAGCGCTTCGCCGGCCTGCATGCGCGCCTGCTGTCTTTCGTGGTGCGCTGGAATGCCTTTGCCGAGCTGCTGTCGTTGCCGCTGCTGCAGGCGGATGTGGCGCAGCTGCGCAGCATCGAGCTGGTCACGTTGGCCGCGCGCGGCGCGCACGCGCTGGCGAGCAACCATGACCAACGATTGCCGCTGCTGGCCGCGCAGGTGTTCGCCCAGGTACCGGTGCATGACCTGCTGGGCCGGCAGGCCGAGCTAACGCGGGTGCGTGCCCACGTGCAGCGCCACCTGACGCGTGCCGGCATGGCGCAGGCCACCGCGATGCTGGCCGCGCTACAAGACAGCCTGGCCGGCTGCGGCGGCCCGGTGTCGCAGCGGCTGCACCTGCTGGTCGAGGACACGCTGGGCACGCCGGACTTGAGCGCCGAACAGGTCGCGGCCGAATACGCCGCTGTTGTGATGGAGTTGCGCCGCATCGAAGCACTGGCGCCGGCCTTTGCCACCGTGCGCGAGCTGGCGGCGCTGATCGAAGCGCAGGGCGGCGCCTGGCTGGCGGCGCGCGTGATGTCCTTGCCGGCGGATGCCAGCGGCGACGACGAGGTGTTTCCGGTGCGCTGGCGCGATGCCTGGAACTGGGCGCGCCTCAAGACCCACCTCGAGGACATCGATGCGCGCGACGAAATGCGCACGCTGGCGGCGCGCCGGCGCGAGCTGGAAGCGGGACTGGCGCGCCTGTACGAAGACCTGGTCTCGACCTCGAGCTGGCTGGCCACGCGGCGCCACGCCGGCCACAACGTGCTGAGCGCCCTGGAAACCTACCGCACCGCGATGCGCAAGTTCGGCAAGGGCACCGGCGTCAACGCCGGCCGCTACCGGCGCGACGCCCAGAAGGCCATGGTCGACGCCCAGGCCGCCGTGCCCTGCTGGATCATGAGCCATGCGCGCGTGTCGGAATCGCTGCCGGCCGACATCGGCGCCTTCGACCTGGTGATCGTCGACGAGGCCAGCCAGTCCGACTTGTGGGCGCTGCCTGCGGTCTTGCGCGGCAAGCAAATATTAGTGGTGGGCGACGACAAGCAGGTGTCGCCCGAAGCCGGCTTCGTCGCCGCCGCCAAGATCGCCGACCTGCGCCGCCGCTTCCTGGCCGGCCAGCCCTTCGAGCCGGTGCTGACGGCCGACATGTCGCTGTACGACATCGCCTCCACCGTGTTCGCGGCGTCCAAGGTGATGCTGCGCGAGCACTTCCGCTGCGTGCCGCCGATCATCGCCTACAGCAACCGGGTGTTCTATAAAGGCTTCATCCAGCCGCTGCGCATTCCCAAGGCCTCCGAGCGGCTGGATCCGCCGCTGGTCGACATCTTCGTGGCCAACGGCTACCGCGGCGCCAAGGGGCAGAACGCCCCGGAAGCCGAATGCATCGCCGCAGAGATCGACGCCATCCTGCGCGACCCGAAGATGGCGGGAAGGAGCATCGGCGTGGTGTCCCTGCTCGGCCCGGAACAGGCGCAGCTGATCGACAAGCTGGTGCGCGCCCGCTGCGATGCCGCCGAACTGGCGCGCCGCCAGTTCTCCTGCGGCGACGCCCGCATCTTCCAGGGCAGCGAGCGCGACATCATCTTCCTCAGCATGGTGGCCGACAGCAAGCAGCACCACGCGCTGTCCGGCACCATGTACGACCAGCGCTTCAACGTGGCCGCCTCGCGCGCGCGCGACCGCATGTTCCTGGTGCGCTCGGTGCAGCTGGAAGAGCTGTCCACGCTGGACTTGCGGCGCACCCTGGTCGAGCACTTCGCCAAGCCGCTGGCGGCCAGCGACGATGCTGGGAGCCTGATCAAGCTGTGCGAATCCGGCTTCGAGCGCGACGTCTATACCGAACTGTTCGAACGCGGCTACCGCGTGATCCCGCAAGTGCCGGCGGCCGGCTACCGCATCGACATGGTGATCGAAGGCGCCGACGACCGCCGCCTGGCCATCGAACTCGATGGTGACGAATTCCACGGCCCGGACCGCTGGGCAGCCGACATGGGCCGCCAGCGCGTGCTGGAACGCGCCGGCTGGACCTTCTGGCGCTGCTTCGCCTCGACCTGGCAGCTGGAACGCGAGACCGTGCTGGCCGAGCTGCTGGCGCAGCTGGATGACATGGGCATCGCGCCGCTGGGGGCGCTGGCGCGGATTCCGTCGCTGGTGGAATACCGCGAGTGGGGGCGCGAGCAGGCGCCGGCGGCGGATGATGCGGCGGAAAACATGCTCGACGCGGCTGTTGCAAGTGCCGCAACGGCGCAAAATGTGGACTGACAGGCCCGCGAAAACGTGGGCGCCTGCCTGCGCAGGGGCCATGGCATGCTGAAGCTTACGGAAATGTAATCTTCCCGCCGGGCTTTCGTCAGGGCTTTTCATGCACAATGCCGCCATGACCAAGATTCTCCTTGTCGAAGACCAGGCCACCGCGGCCGCCTACCTGTCCCAGGGCCTGAAGGAAGAAGGCATGGTGGTGGACGTCGCCATGACCGGACCCGACGGCCTGCACCTGCTGCTCACCGCCGACTACGACCTGGCGATCCTCGACGTGATGCTGCCCGGCCTGGACGGCTGGGCGATCCTGGAAACCGTGCGCCGCGCCCAGCGCCAGACACCGGTGCTGTTCCTCACCGCGCGCGACGCCGTCGACGACCGCGTGCGCGGCCTCGAGCTGGGCGCCGAAGATTATCTGGTCAAACCCTTCGCCTTCAGCGAGCTGCTGGCGCGGGTGCGCGTGATCCTGCGCCGCAACGACCGTTCGTCGCTGCAGGGCGAGCCCACCGTGTTCGAACTGGCCGACCTGCGGCTCGACCTGCTCAAGCACCGCGCCACCCGCGGCGCCGACCGGCTCGACTTGACGCCCAAGGAATTCGCCCTGCTGTCGCTGCTGATCCGGCGCGCCGGCGAGGTGCAGTCGCGCACCGTGATCGCCGACCAGGTGTGGGAAATGAATTTCGAATCCGAGACCAACGTGGTCGAGGTGGCGGTGCGGCGCCTGCGCACCAAGCTGGACGACCCGTATCCGGTCAAGCTGTTGCACACCGTGCGTGGAGTGGGCTATGTCCTTGAAGTCCGCGCTTAAGGCCGTCCCGGCCGCCGGTGCCGAGGCGGCGCCTGTCAAGCGCGCCGGCGGCGGCAGCTGGTCGCTCACGGTCCGCATGAGCGTCTTCGTCAGCGTGGCGATCACGGCCATCGTGCTGGCGGTATCGGCCATGATGTATTCGGAACTGGTGCGCCAGCTGCACGACAAGGACCAGGCCGAACTCAAGAACGACCTGCAGATCCAGCGCGACGTGCTGGAAAACCTGGCGGTGCGCCACCAGCCACCCAACCAGTGGCAATGGGAGTGGCGCGAGTACCAGGAAGCCTACCGCAAGTTCGGCTGGCAGTTGCTGGCGCCGGACGGTTCGGTGCGCGACGCTTCGGCGAATGCCACCGCTTTCGTCCGCACGCTGGCGCCGCTGCGTCCGCCGGCGGCCCATGCCCGCGTGGAAGACCGCGTGAACGGCCATCACCGTTCGCTGCTGGTGTACGACATGCCGGTGGATACCCCCGGCGCCGAAGCCATCGAAGTGCATGGCGGCGCGCTCGGCCCGCAGGGTACCGTGCTGCGCGGCGTGCTGGACGTGACCGAAAGCCGCCACCTGCTGGAAGCCTACCGCCGCCGGCTCGCCGGCGTGGTCGGCCTGGCGATCCTGCTGTCGGCCGGGGTCGGCTTCCTGCTGGCGCGGCGCGGCCTGGCGCCGCTGCGGGCAATCGCCAGCGACATCGGCCGCATCAACGCCGAAAAGCTGCATGCGCGGATCGCCGACGATGCCCTGCCGGCCGAGCTGCGCGTGCTGGCGCGCAGCTTCGATGACATGCTGGCGCGCCTGGAGCAGTCCTTCGAACAGCTGACCCGCTTTTCCTCGGACATCGCGCACGAGTTCCGCTCGCCGGTGAACAACCTGGTGGCCGCAGCCAGCGTCACCCTGGCGCGTGCCCGCACCCCGCTGGAATACCAGAACACGCTGGAAGTGGTGGTGGAGGAAGGCAGCCGGCTGTCGCGCATGGTGGCCAGCATGTTGTTCCTGGCGCGCGCCGACAACGCCGAACAGCATGTGCACCTGGAACAGGTGGCGCTGGCCGGCGAATTCCGCAAGCTGCTCGAGTTCTACGACATCGCCGCCGACGAACAGGGCGTGGCGCTGGAAGCGCGCGGCGACGGCCACCTGATGGCGGACCCGCTGCTGCTGCGGCGCGCCCTGTCCAACCTGCTGGCCAACGCGCTGCGCTACACCCCGCGCGGCGGCACCATCCGCCTGCTGTCCGAGCACAGCCGCGATACGGTCGCCATTTCGGTGAGCGACACCGGCAGCGGCATCGCCGACAAGCACCTGCCGCATCTGTTCGACCGCTTCTACCGCGCCGATGCCGCCCGCAGTTCAACCGACAGCACCGGGCTGGGACTGGCCGTGGTGCGCTCGATCGCCGAGCTGCATGGCGGCACGGTCGAGGTCCAGAGCAGCGTCGGACAAGGCAGCACCTTCACCTTGCGCTTCCCCCGCATCCCATCACCATCCTGAACTGAGTCATGAACGATTTTCACCGCAACCGGGCGGCCATCGGCGCGCTCGTGGCCGGCTTCGTCCTGGTTTCCCTGTACGTGCTGTCGCTGCGCACGCTGGTGCCGCCCGACGAAGGCCGCTACGCCGAGATGGCGCGCGAGATGTTCGCCAGCGGCGACTGGATCACCACGCGCCTGGACGGCATCAAGTACTTCGAAAAGCCGCCGCTGCAAGCCTGGATGAACGCCCTCACCTTCACCCTGTTCGGCGTCGGCGAATGGCAGGCGCGCCTGTGGACCGGGCTGTGCGGCATCGGCGGCGTGCTGCTGACCGCCTACACCACCAGCCGCGTGTGCGGCGGCCGCGCCGGCCTGTATGCCGCGCTGGTGCTGGGTTCCAGCTTTTACTGGCTGCTCGGCAGCCAGGTGAATTCGGTCGACATGGGCCTTTCCGCCATGATGACGCTGGCGCTGTGCGCCCTGATGCTGGCCCAGCGCGACGGCGCCACGCCCTACCAGCGGCGCAACTGGATGCTGGCCTGCTGGGCCGGCATGGCGCTGGCGACGCTGTCCAAGGGCCTGGTGGGCGTGGTGCTGCCGGGCGGCGTGCTGGTCACGTATATTGTGTTGGTGCGTGACTGGCGCCTGCCGGCGCGCCTGCACGCAGGCAAGGGCCTGTTGCTGTTCTTCGCGATCGCGGCGCCCTGGTTCATCCTGGTGGGATTGAAGAATCCCGAGCAGCCGCATTTCTTCTTCATCCACGAACACTTCGAGCGCTTCCTGTTGAAGGAACACCACCGCGAAGCGCCGCCATGGGTGTTCCTGGCGCTGCTGTCCGTGGGCAGCCTGCCCTGGGTGGGCGTGCTGGTGCAGTCGCTGCTGGCGGGCGCGCGCCGCGGCACGGGCGCAGCCGGCGCGGATGCATCGGCATTCCACCCGCGCCTGCTGGCCCTGGTCTGGCTGGTGTTCATCGTCGCCTTCTTCAGCGCCTCCAGTTCCAAGCTGCCCGGCTACATCCTGCCGGTGTTTCCCGCGCTGGCGCTGCTGGTCGGCTGCTACCTGGAAGACGCCGGGCGCAAGCACCGCGTGGTGAATGCCGCACTGTTCGCCCTGGTCGGCGCCGGGCTGCTCGGGGTGGCGCCCTTCATCACCCATTTCGCACGCCATGACGGCGAGGCGGCCCTGTACGCGACCTGGGTGCCGTGGGTCTGCACCGCCGGCATGCTGGCGCTGGGCGGCGGCCTGCTGGGCGCCTGGCTGGCGCGCCACCGCCAGTCGGATGCCTATGTGCTGACGCTTGCCCTCACCGCCTTTTGCGCGAGCCAGCTGCTGCTGGCTGGCTTCGAACCGATGGCGCGGGCGCGCGCCGGCGTCAACCTGCTGCCGGCGATCCAGAGCGGCCTCACGCCGGCCACCCGCCTGTACGCCATTGGCCTGTATGAGCAGTCGATCACCTTCTACCTGGGCCGGCCCGTCACCCTGGTCGACTACGAAGATGAATTCGGTTTCGGGCTGAAGCAGCAGCCGGGCCTGGGCATCGCCAGCCTGGATGCCTTTGCCGGCGAATGGCAGTCGGCCACGGCGCGCGGCATTCCCTGCGTGGCAATTGCCCGCGCCGACCTGGTGGACGTGCTGCGCAAGCGCGGCCTCCACCTGCGCGTGGTCGCTGCCGATGCGCGCCGCACCATCATCGTGAACCATTGAACCCTTTTTCTGTCACACCGTTTCAAGAGAGTCTCCTACCATGAAAAAAGTCCTTATCCTCGGCGTCAACGGCTTCATCGGCCACCACCTGTCCAAGCGCATCCTGGAGACCACCGACTGGGAAGTGTATGGCATGGACATGCAGTCCGAGCGCATCGCCGACATGCTCGACCATCCGCGCATGCACTTCTTCGAAGGCGACATCACCATCAACACCGAGTGGGTCGAATACCACGTCAAGAAGTGCGACGTGATCCTGCCGCTGGTCGCCATCGCCACGCCGTCCACCTATGTGAAGGAACCG
>Ga0308168_1002178_pt1 | contig 16488 bp, 15 predicted proteins | sample PhyCR2_FD_202133 | JGI IMG/M metagenome (GOLD analysis project Ga0308168, IMG submission 202133) | Phyllosphere microbial communities from UC Gill Tract Community Farm, Albany, California, United States - DLSLRC.R2 | ecosystem: Host-associated > Plants > Phyllosphere > Unclassified | place: USA... | reverse complement strand
AATGAGTGATGGAGGAATGAAGATGCCTAAAAAACCCGGATGGATGATCATGACACTGTCGGCGACGCTTGCCCTCGGTGCCTGCGGACAGACGGAACAAAAGACCGACTCGCATGCTAATCATGAGGCCCATGAGACGCACACAAGTGCCGATCAGTTAGAACAGACGACGTCGCCAGGCGTTGCACCGGCGTTCCTAAAAGAAACGGATTCTTCGATTCAGACGATCTACCTGTCTGTCGCCAAACATCGGGATCTGCTTGAAAAGATGCCGTGTTATTGCGGGTGCGGGGAATCCGCCGGACACACGAGTAACTATGATTGCTTCATTGCCGATCAAACGGCAGACGGAAAAACGACTTGGACGACACACGGGATTACGTGCGGAACGTGTCTAGATATCGCAGCCCAGTCGATCGTTGCTTATCAACAAGGTACTCAGGTCAAGAAAATCCGCTCGGATATTGATGCGGCCTATGCGAAGACGGGTGCCAAACCGACTCCGACTCCGGCCCTCTAAATCAAACATCGGCTGACTCAGTAATCAGTCTCCAAAGATAAGGGTGACAGAATGCAATTCTGTCACCCTTATCTCGTAAAAAAAAGAATCACTCTCTTTACGCGACTCCTACAGGAAAAGCGTGAAGCGAGTGATTCTTTTTTGCGTCAGCCCCTTAGACTTATCGTTGCCGGCGAGCCGTCGCATGGAGAACAAAGGGTTTTCCGGACAGCAATTCTTCCAGCTGATAATACGTATGTGCCCGAAGCGGCTGACTCGTCCGCGGAAGATGACGTAATTCATAAGCGACTTCCAATAAATAAAACTTGTACGTCTCGGCTTCTGCAAATCCAAAACTGTTCTGGCGCGCTTCAATATAGCCAAGCAAACGCTGTTGTTGCTCAAGCGACAGACGCTGGACTTGAGGAGCGATCGGTTCGCCCGGACGAAGAATCAGTTCCCGCTCTGTACGGTACAGACGGTTCATCACTCCCCGCTCCCGTCGAAGCGCAATCAACTTTGCCGGTTGATACGAGCGGGGATACGGATGGGCATGGACTAAGTACTGTTCAATGATGGATTGTGTCGGGGCAGCCGGAAAAGAAATGACATCATGCATACGATTCGACTCCTTTAATGAGATCTACCGTATATATTTTACTACAAATTTCCAATTCAATAGACGGACCTCACAGGAAGGAAACCGGTTTTCTAATTTCAGACGGGTTTCGTTTCGCCCGACGCGTGGAAAAGTTCCAAAGATACTTACTCCCGAAAGGATGATTTGCCATGCCACAGATGAAAGCCATTGGATTCCACAAACACTTACCGATTACGGAAGCCGACAGTCTGATTGATCTTGAACTGGAACGTCCCGTCGCACTAGGACATGATCTATTAGTTGAAATTAAAGCGGTTTCCGTTAATCCGGTCGATACGAAAGTCCGGGCTAAGGGCGCGGATGAAACAGAACCGAAAGTCATCGGTTACGATGCCGCCGGGATTGTCGTCGAAGTCGGGGATCACGCGTCCCTCTTCTCCGTCGGGGATGAAGTTTACTACGCCGGTGCCATCAACCGCCCCGGTTCCAACAGTGCCTTCCAACTCGTCGATGAACGGATTGTTGCAAAAAAACCGGAACGTTTGACGTTCAGTGAATCAGCGGCGCTTCCCTTGACTGCCTTGACGGCATACGAAGCGATGACGGACCGCCTGCAATTGACGTTCGATGCCAAATCAAATCTCGAGAAAACGATTTTGATCATCGGTGCAGCCGGCGGAGTCGGATCCATCGCGACGCAACTGGCGAACCATGCCGGTCTGACCGTCATCGGAACGGCTTCCCGTCCGGAAACGATTGACTGGGCAAAAGCACACGGGGCGCATCATACGATCAATCATCACAATGATTTCCGGGAACAACTGGAGCAACTCGGTTATTCGTACGTCGACTACATTTTTTGTCTGAACGCGACCGACCAGCATTTCGATGCAATGGTCGACGTCATCGCTCCGCAAGGGAAAATCTGCAGCATCGTCGAGACGGACCAGGCCCTCAATCTCAGCGCGTTGCAACAAAAGAGTGCCACATTCGCTTGGGAATTCATGTTTACCCGCTCCCTGTTCCAGACACCGGACATGATCCGGCAACATGAAATTCTGACGCAAGTCGCGACCTGGATCGATGAGGAAACGCTTGAGACGACGGTCACTCAAACGCTGATTGGTCTGAACGCAGAGAATTTAAAAGAAGCCCATCGTCTCGTCGAAAGTGGCAAAACAATCGGTAAAATCGTTGTCGAACAGCATTGATTCAACTAACAGGACGTTCGTCTCTTTTTGAGAAGAACGTCCTGTTTTTCGATTATCTGTTTTTTTGGCGTCTCATCGAAAAGGCGATGGCGGCAAACAAGGACAGGAGTCCTCCCGCCCAGCCGATAATCGGGGCATAGGCAAATGTATCACGCAGTAACATCCCTCCGATAATGAGGACGGCAGCATCCGCCGCAAACAACACCGCTAAAAATCGATAGTTCATCTTCTTCTCCTCCTTTTGTTTGAAAATACCATTCCTTCTTACTTCTTACCTAACCTGCAGTTTTTCTGGTATGAATTTCTTGTATTTAAGATAATTTTCTAATAAGACTATTTTTCTGAGTCTAAAAAATGTACGATTACGGTAAGAAATAGGTATAGTAGTTACATCTATTTCTTCACAAGGAAAGCTGACGTAAAGGGGCATCCATAATTATATGAAAAAATGGTTCAATCAAAAAATCAGCCGGCAAATCATGTCTGCTTTTTACCTTATCCTGATCACGTTATCAGTGTCTTCGATTGCCGCTTACTTTTATACGAATCATCAGGTGATGAGCGCCAAGACAAGTCTCGATGCGATCAGTGAACGGCAGGAACGGGCGACGTCCTTATGGGACGATTGGCAATCCTTACAATATGAAATGCGCGGATATATCGTCTTCGGTGATGACGCCGTTCTCGAAACGATCAATGAGAAAAAGTCATCCCTTGAGCAACAGACAGAATGGTTCGAAAAAAACGGCGCGTATAAAGCGGATCAGATTTATGCAGCTGATGTCCGCTCCCTCTATACGTCTTACACGACATTCGTCATGCCGAGCCTGATTAAATACGTGAAAGCAAAACAAGACGGTACTGTCGATGAAACGTTTTTACAGATGCCGAGTTTGAAATCGATGATGCCGCAAGTCAAACGGGATCCGAATCGAAAATTCAAAATGAATGCTTCAAATAGTGAAACGATGCGCAAAAGCGTCAATACGATGGAAAGTGTCTTCACGAACTACCGGACGAGCCTGCAAGCAAAAGAGACGATGGCGAAAGATAAACTCATCAAGCAAACGAAATATGCGGAATGGATTTGGCTCATCAATTTACTTGTCCTCTTCCTCGTTATTCTTTTGATCATCCGACCGTTTATTGCACGGACGACACGCCAAATTCAACTCCTCAGCAAGGAAAGTAAACTGCTTGCGCAAGGACAACATACCGCACCGTTGATTCCCATGAATCGGACCGACGAAATCGGCGAGCTCAGCAAATCGTTCCATCAAATGGCGACGGCCCTGACTGACAATAAACACCGATTGATGTCGTCGAATGATAATTTGGAACAGGCACTTCGGCTCACTTTACGGAACGAAGCCCACTTGAAAATCCGGAATCAGCTGACGGAAACGCTTGCTTCCCGTGACACGGTAACCGCTTATCCGGCGGTCATCGAAAAGATGGTCGAGATTACCGATTCAACGAACGGTTCCTTGATCTTCAAGGAAGGCACGACCGTGACGAATATCATTTCCTACGGTCTGACGGAACAAGAACAGGATGATCTGATCGCTACCATCGAACCTGTCATCCGCAGAGCACGGAAAGATAAAGTCCCGCAAGTCGCTCAGTTTGCCCAACGCGCGATTGCCGTCACACCGGTTCTTGATGCCAGCACCGATGAGATCATTGCCTACATCTATCTGATGCGTCTCCACCATCCGTTTGATCCGCAGGAACAAGAGGAACTTGCTGCCTTTGCACGTCAACTCGCCTTGTCGTTACTCCGGATGCGGACGTTTGATGAGATTGGACGGGAACGCGAAAAAACGGCACGTCTGTTGAATTCAATCCGTGAATCGATTGTCTACATTGAACCGGAAGGACCGATTCAATTGATCAACCGTCCGTTACTTGATTTGTTCGACCATCCGTCAGCAACGGATTCGAAAGCGGAGTGGCTGATCGAAATTGATAATTCGATCACCAATCTGAAGTATCAGGTGGATGATTTACCCGAGTTTGAAGCCTATTTACAACAAACGTTCATCGAACATAAAACCGGAGAAGGCATTACCTTTTCGATTAACCAGGAAAAACGTTTTATCAAAACGTATTCGGAAGAAATTCACTACGGCGGAAAATTCCGTGGGATTCTGCTTGTTCTCCGTGACGTCACGAACGAAGTGGAAATCGACCGGATCAAAAATGAACTTGTTTCGACGATTTCGCACGAATTACGGACTCCGCTATCCTCAATCTACGGGTTCACGGAACTGATGATTCAACGGGACTTGCCGCCGCATCGTCAAAAGAAATATCTGGCTGCCGTCCATTCGGAAACCGAACGGTTGTCGCTGTTGATCAACGACTTCCTCGATCTTCAGCGGATGGAAGCAAATCGACAGGAGTATACGTTCGAGCCGTTTGATTTACTGGCGATGATGAAGGACTTAAAGCAGTTGCACAGTCTGTCCTCTTCGTCGCATGACATCCGGATCTTCTCCGAGGAAAAGGTCCAAATCGTTAACGGGGACTCGAAAAAAATCCGTCAACTGTTCGGAAACTTGGTCAACAATGCCATCAAGTATTCGCCGGACGGGGGGCCGATTGAAATCCGCATAACCGAACACAATAACCGTGTCACGGTCGCCTTGACCGATTACGGAATCGGAATTCCGTCATCAGCGATGAGTGAACTGTTCCAGAAATTCTACCGGGTCGACAATTCCGATACCCGTCAAATTGGCGGAACCGGGCTTGGCTTATCGATCTGCCGCGAAATCGCCCGTGCCCACGACGGGGAGATTCATGTCGAATCAATCGAAGGACAAGGTTCGACGTTTACGGTCGACTTACCGCTCAATCCGACTCCACCGTTATAACAACAAACCGCACCAATTCCTTTTCGGAATGGTGCGGTTTTGTATTACCCTTTGATGCGGCTTGCGATATCGACGGTCCGTTTCGCCTGATGACGAACGGCCGGTTCGACCGACTCAACCATGTTTCCGTCCTGATCAACAGTGACGGTTGTGCCGTAAGGGTTTCCGCCTGCTGCGAACAGGACGGGATCCGAATAACCCGGAGCTGCGACAATCGCACCCCAGTGGAACATCGATGTATAGACGGCAAGGACGGTTGCTTCCTGTCCGCCGTGCGGGTTTTGCGCAGACGACATCGCACTGACGACTTTATTGACGAGTTTCCCTTGTCCCCAAAGACCGCCTGTCGTATCGAGGAACTGTTGGAATTGTCCCGGAACGTGTCCGTAACGGGTCGGGACGCTGAAGATGATCGCGTCCGCCCAGTCGAGCAGGTCGGGTGTCGCTTCTTCGACGTCGCGTGTCGCATCGGTATGTTTTTGCCAGAGTGGATTCGAGGCAATCGCTTCTGCCGGTGCCGTCTCCTTGATTTTCGCAAGGCGGACTTCAGCGCCGGCCGCTTCTCCTGCTTCTTTCGCCCATGTGGCGAGTTGATGATTGGTTCCGGTCGAACTGTAATAGATGACAGCCAGTTTCACATTAGACATGACTTCGCTCCTTTTTTCAAAAACAGTGACGGACGATGGAGGTACATGTCGTCTTTTCCCGTTTTTTGGATAAAGTAACGCTTTTTATCTTGAATTCAAGAAAAAATTATACCTCTTGCGTAACTAACCATTTGAACCAGCGACCGTGTCCGTCCGTCTCGGCAATCGTCTGCTCGGTCAACACACCGTCGATGTAGGCATCGAGATGCAAATACCGGTCCTGGACGTTGTTATAGACATGGTAAAGATTCCGTGTCCGCCCGATTTCTCCGACGACGTGCAACAGTTCTTTTTTGACCGCAAGCGGCATCTGATTCGCGACATGCGTATGGAAGATACAGAGAATACTGTCGGCCGGCGTTTCGACTGTATAGTGCGGCAACAAGTGGACTCCGTCCCCTTCGACCAACTTCAGCGGTAATGTTTCGATATAACTGGCTGCCGCCTCGAACATTGCGAGCCGCTCCCGATGTTCCGTCCAAATTAATGCTTTCAGCCACAACTGTTCGTCTGCATCATTCAAGTCGACGATGTTCAGATCGAGTCCCGTCCGCATCGTAACCGGTGGCGGTGTCTGCGGGATGACCGGTGTATCAATCCCCTCGATGACCGATGTCAGCTGAAGACGGGATGCCGGATTTCCGACCGTTTCCCCGTTCCCGTATTCATAACCGTATTGATCAAACAGCAGTTGCAATCCGGCGCTTGTCCCGATTTCAAGCAAAGCAAGCGGTTGTTGTGTCAGCTCATGGATTTGGCTGAAGACCGGATACAGATAGGTGCAACGCCGGACTTCATTCGTTTGGACGAGCCGTTGCGCAAGGAGCGGAATCAACTCGGCTTCATATGTCATACAAAAATCCTGAAAATCGGCAAACGCATCATGAAATGGCTTCGGCTGTTTCGTCACGCTCGGATAATAGGCAACAAGCGGATGATCGATGCCTTTTAGTAACAGGTAATGGACGGCTCCAAACAGGAGGTTCGGCACCGGCTGACCGTCGCGGGCATGCCGGCATAGATCGAGGATTCCCGGATCCTCGGCAATTTCGAGTGATATGTATTCATACAACGGACTTGAATCGCGGCACTCCCGCTCGGCAAAGGTCCGAAAGCGTTGTGCGAGTTCTGTTTCTGTCATTGATGATTCCCCCTTTTACGTTCCTTGTTGTATATCCCCTAAATTATTCCAAGAACCTGTTTTCGCCATCAAAAAACTCTTCCGCCTGAACCAGGGGGAAGAGTTTGATTGATGATTAATCCAATTGTTTTTTCTTCAGGATATCCGTTACGACTTCATTCAGTTTCTGTTTGAAGACCGGTCCGAAGCTTTCCGCATAGGAATTCGTCATATGACTGATGTCACGGTAGATGACGACGTTCCCGATCACGGGACGGAATTCGCCGTCGACACGGAAGTAATCCGTCAAGTCGAGTTTATAGAGCGACTTGTTCGTTTGTTCGAAGTTTTTCCAGTACGCTTCATCGCGTTGGTTGACTTCAGCGTTCATTTTCTTCGTTGTTTCTTTGATGCTCGACGTTTCAAGTGACTCAAGGACGTTGAAACTGTAACGCGGGTTGTCCCGGAGTGCCAGACCATCGATGCCGTACTCGTCTTTGACATACTGCATCTGATCGACCATCTGCTGGTGAATTTTATCTTTCGTCGAATTCGCTGCTGTGACATGCGAGATAATCAAATCGACATCAGCATCCTTCAAATACTCCAGCACATTTTGATTCCAGATGCCTTTTAGAGTGTCATCCTCGTAACCGGTTGAGAAACGCGTCCCGGAGCGGGTGATGTTCAAGATGCGGTACTTTTCACCTTTTGCCGCTTCGTGGATCGCTCCAAACCATTGCTCCGAGTGCGAGCTTCCGACCAGGGCAATCGTCGCGACATAATCTTTTGTCTCGCCGTATTCGCCGACTTTGATGTCACTTTTACTCAGTACCTGATTGGTGCCGTCCGTATGAACAAGCGGCAAGTCGTCAAAGACGTTCGCATAGGACGGGAACGGGTCGTGCTCCGGCGTCTTCTCCGGATTCTTAACGGCCATTGCTCCCGGATAATCGCTTGCGCTGACACCGTTCTTTAATTCCTGTTCTTCGAAATACTTCAGTCCGAAGAGTGAGCCGATCAACAGAATATTGATACTGATCATGACACCGAGCTTCTTGAAGGCCGACCGGTCGACTTTTGCACTGCGGATCGGTTTCTCAATGAATTCCGTCATCAGATACGATAAGAGAATCGACGACAGGATGATCAGTGTTCCTGTCAACATTCCCGGTGTCTGCTGGACATTATAACGGTAGAACTCAAGCAGGACCCAGTGCCAGAGGTAAATTCCGAAAGCGATTCCTCCGAGTTTGACCATCGGCTTTGATCCGAGGAAACGTTTGATGCCGAACGTTGTGTCACGTGTTCCGGACAGGACGATGAACAAGGCACACGTCATCGGCCAAAGGGCGATGTAGCCCGGGAACATTTGCGAGACGTTAAAGAGAATACCGGTCAGAACCAGACCAATAATTCCGAGCCAGCCCATCAAGGTCGCCATCCATTTCGGAATATGGATCGAGGACAGGTTGATGCAGAGCAGACTGCCTAAGGCAAATTCCCAGACACGCGTCATCGTGATGAAATACGCCCACGGCTGATTGACTTCGGTTAAATAGATTGAATAGCTTAAAGACGTCACGAACAACACGCCTAAAATCGTGTTAATCATCGGTTTTGCATTTTGAATCGTGTACTTCTTGACCATCCACAAGATGAATGAGAACAGAACGAACCAGATCATATAGAACTGTCCTTGAATCGACAGTGCCCAGAAGTGTTCGACCGGTGATTTCATCTGGCTTGCATCCAGATAATCCGTACTCGAGATGGCAAGCTGCCAGTTTTGATAGAAGAACATCGAGGCGACGACTTCACGAATCGTCTTCTCTAAAATCGATTGTGGCAGTAAAAACGAGCTGAGAATTAGGACGACGGCCAAAATGAACAGGACCGACGGCAACAGCCGTTTAATGAGTTTCGTGACGTAAGGCAGGAAACGAAATTCACCCGTCCGGTTGATCGTCGAGATAATCGACGTCGTAATCAGGAAGCCGGAGATGACGAAGAAAACATCCACCCCACCCGAGACACGGTTGAACCAGATATGATAGACCGCGACGAGCAAGGCGGCGACAACACGTAACCCCTCGATTTCAGGCCGGAACTGACTTTTGGTGTTAATGAGTTTTTGAGGCTGCACTTCTTGGTAATTCGGTTGATTCATTTTGTATTAGCTCCTATACTTTTTTTCTTATGCTGAAAAAATTGAATTGAAATTTTTCCCTTCATCGTTAGACACGCACCAATTCATCCTAAAGTAAAATACTTATAAAATCTATAACATTCCTATTATTTCGATGTTTCTTTTCCCTTTACCGCTTGAATCCAGGGATTTTTTAATAAACAGTATACGACGACCGACTCAAACGTTCGTTCTCCTCCACTTCAGGGTATAGATTATCTCACGACTACGACGAACGTTAGGAGCAAATGATGATTGGACTCGGCTACGCTTTTTATTTATTATTGGGCACGTTAAAATTCGTGCTGTTCAGCTTTTATACCGACACAGCTTTCCCGGTTGACCTCTTTTTCATGAATCTCGGTGGCATGCTGCTGTTATCAAGTTGGACTTTATTGATTGAATGGAAAAAACGCCGCTGGATTTGGCTTGGTCTGCTGATCGCCCACAGCCTGTTGCTGATTTCCGACATGTGGTATTACCGTTATTTTAACGATTTCCTGTCCGTCTCCCTGATGTCACAGATGATGCAGATGGGTGATGTCAGCAGCGGATTTGCCGCTTTGATCCTGCCGAAGGACTTTTTACTGTTTGCGGACAGTCTGATTTTCCTAGGATTCTTATTCTTCATGCGACAGCGGACGTTTTCTGTCGCGAAAAAGACACGCCGCAAGACAGCCGGACTGACGTTTCTCACCGGTGCCGTTCTGTTTGCTGTCCCTGTCTCGTACAGCATTGTCAAAGAAGACCAGCATCTCAGCCGGTCCGTGTCCGATATGCGTGACTATTATCAGCTCGGATTTTGGGGTTACCACGGATTCGATCTGGTGCGAGGCATTCAAAGTGCGCTTGGTTCAACAGACGGTTTGACGAAAGCAGAACAACAGCAAGTCGATAACAATACGACTTCCGGTACAAAGGGTGCTACGAAAAAACCGAACATCATTCTCGTCCAGCTCGAATCGTTCCAGGCTTCCGTCATCGATCAACAGGTGGACGGTCAGATCTTAACACCGAACTTAAACAAATTGAAAAAAGAATCGCTGTATTTTCCGTCGTTTTATCATCAGACACACGAAGGACGGACTTCGGACGCTGAATTCATTACCAATACGTCGCTTTATCCGTTAAAATCCGGTTCCGTCTACACCCGGTTCCCGGACAACGAGTTTGACGCACTGCCGGATTTGTTGCGTACGAATGGATACGATACAGCTGCCATGCATGCCTATGAAAAAGGCTTTTGGAACCGCGATCAGGTCTATCAAAACATCGGCTTCAAACATTTTTTCAGCCAGGATGATTATCCGAAACAAAAGAAAATCGGTATGGCATTAAATGATAAACAGTTTTTCCAAAAATCGATTGAACACATGGAGACTTTAAAGGAACCATATTTCTCCTTCCTCGTCGCTTTGACGAGTCACACGCCATATGAAATTCCGAAGGACGAACAGCAACTGGATTTGTCGAGTTACGAGGATCCGATGCTGAAACGGTATTATCAAACGATGCGTTATGTCGACGGGGCCGTCGGACAGATGGTCAAGGAACTCAAGAAAAAAGACATGTGGGATGACACACTCGTCATCTTTTACGGTGATCATGACAGTGGCCTGACGAACGATGACGGGGAGATGCAGCAAAAAGCGCAAATCGACAATGCCGTCGATGCTTTTGAACTCGATCGCCGTGTACCGCTGTTCATCAAGAAACCGAACCAGGTCACGGGTGAAACAATCCGAGAAAACGGCGGGCAAATCGATATCGCCCCGACGATCGTCGATTTACTCAATCTCGATGCCCCGTATATGACGGGACACTCGTTACTCGATGACGAACCGAACCTGACGGCGTTCCGCGACGGTTCATTCCGTTATAAAGGGTATTATTACAAAGCGAAGCTGACCGGAAAAGCGGGCAACGGCACGTGTTATGACGTTTCGACGAAAGAAGCGGTCGCGCGCGACATGTGCCGACCGCAGACGAAACAGGTCCGAAACGATTTGCGTCTGTCGGACGCGATCATTGAAAAGAACGGGTTGAAGTAAAAAAGACGAAGCCGGACTTTAATCCGGTTTCGTCTTTTTTTGATTGTTGATGCATCTCGCTTATGCCGATCACCTGTTACTTTCTAGATGCTCCTGCAGCCACTGCTGTTCCTCGTTAAACAGGACATCCCATTTTTTCGTGACGATCCAGTCAAATAACACTGGAATCGTTTTATCCGATTGTCGATAGCGATTCAAAAAACGCAGTGCCACCAGACCATCGTCACTTTGAATCTGCCGCTTCCGCTTCAAAATGGTTTTCAGCCGTTTGATGACCGGTTGAATGGCGGATTCATCTCCATGCTTTGCAATTCCGAGCAAGGCGTACGCTTTGACGTCGACCGACCGATCCTCTAAGCCTTTTATAAACATCGGCAGGAACGTATCGTCTCCGAGTTCACTGATGGCATTCAGCACCGAGTGCCGGACATCACCTGTCGGATGATCGAGGAGCGGTAACAGATACGGAATCACCCGCTCCGTTCCGACGGTTGCCAACACAAAATTCGCACTCATGATTTCAAACGAATCGGTGGAAGTCATAATAAATCGAATTAACGCATCTTCTGCTAAAGCCCCCCGACAGGAGCCGAGTGCATCAATCGCCGAATTTCGAATAGCCGAACGGGAATCCTCGACATACCGGATGATAGCCGTCGCATCGTTCACCCGTTCCTGGTTCGCCAGTTCATCAAGGATACTTTTAATCAGTGTCGGCTTCGTCTCCTGCGCCAGCCGTTCTAACAGGAAGTCAGCAACACGGACGTCACCTGTATTCATCCCGATCGTCCCCAGCATAAAGTAGAAATGCTGTTTCATTTCCAGTCGCTTCGTCTGTTCAAGCAGGTCCATTAACACAGGAAGCATTTGAATATCTTGAAAACGCCGTGCTGTTTCATACGCCAAGTCAGACGGCGACCCTTCACTCGTATAATAACCCCGTTCTTCATCGTACACATACTCGTCAATCGACATCTGTTCCGCTAATGCGATTAATTCATATTTGTTCATCGGCAGTTCCTTCAGTCTTCTCAAACAGTTTATACCAGTACAGTGTCAAATCAATGTTTGAATTAGCAGACTGTTTCAGCGTATCGACTCCGCCGAGGACAAACCCTTCTTTGACGTAAAAACGGCAGGCAATCAGATTATCATTTTGCGCTTCAAGCGATAAGCCGATCAATGACTGTTCCTTTGCCCAGGTTTCAGCTGCTTCAAGCAGTAAGTGACCGACACCGCTTTTCCGGAAATCCTTTTTGACGGCGATGTTTTCAATATAGGCAAACCGGTTCCAATCTTTGACGAGACGAATCTGTCCAATGCACGCGTCTTCATGGAGAGCCAACAAGACGATTTTTTCATTGCTGTTAATATAAGTAGACCAATCCAGTTTGTCATCCGGAAAACGGATTTCAGATGGAGTCTCATATAACTCTTCTTCGTAGGACCAGATGCCGTTCGAAAAACCCGGGAGAATCTTTCCGATGATTGGGAACGATTCATTGGCATTATTCACGATATTTATAAATTGATTCATTAAAGGTTCAATCACTATCATCACTTTTTGTTTCATACAACTTTCCTTTCACGAAAATTCTCGAGTATTTATTGTTTGGGTTTGTTACCTCTTGTCTTGTTATAGCCTTGTTCATATGAATTATATGTATCGATAGAATGTCGTTCTAAATCATTCAATGTACTGAAACCAGAACCTTCAAGTGCTATCATCCTAATTGTCCAATAGTCACCGTATTTATAGTCTGCATATACATCTCCATTACCTTTACCAGTAAAATGACTATTCACTCTGTTTAAGACCTGTTTGCCTTGACCTACGTAATACAAATCTTTGGACTCATTGTATAGTATGTAGACGCCTGCAAAGTTATAGTTGTTAGAATATAATGCTCTACCTCCAAAACTTTTATTTCGCATTTCAAAGAATTCTGCTGGTGTTACTTCTATCGTATTATTAGCTAAATCTGTTATTTGATCTCTAATGTCTTCTTTAATCTTGTTTACTGTATAGTCATTATACGCAGTAATGATGATAAGTAACATCACTATCAAAGTTCCAAATATAAATATGGCTTCCATATAATCATCCCCAAATTTAATATTGATAAATTTACCAATTGTAAACTTGATTTTATCATAACGGTTGTTTCTTTTTATACTCCTTAATATTATTATTTTATAAATCAGTATTGATTTGTTTAACTCAATCTTTAATTACATCAAAAAGACACCTTCAAATTCTAATGAGTTTGAAGGTGTCTTTTATGTTGAATAATTGAAGATAAAATGATGTGATTTAAGCTCTCAGCTAAATTACATCATTCCGCCCATTCCACCCATGCCGCCCATATCAGGCATTGCAGGTGCACCGGCTGGTTCCGGTTTATCGGCGATAACGGCTTCTGTCGTCAAGAACATTGCTGAAACAGACGCTGCGTTTTGAAGGGCTGAACGCGTGACTTTCGCCGGATCGACGATTCCTGTTTCGATCATGTCGACGTACTCGTCTGTCGCGGCGTTGTAACCCATGCCTTGCGCTTCATGTTTGAGACGCTCGACGATTACTGAACCTTCTTGACCCGCGTTTTCCGCGATTTGACGGAGCGGTGCTTCGAGGGCACGAAGGACGATGTTAACACCTGTCGCTTCGTCACCAGTTGTGACAGCAAGAATCGATTCAACAGCTTTCGTGACGTGGATGAAGGCAGTTCCTCCACCAGCGACGATTCCTTCTTCGACGGCTGCACGTGTCGCGTTGAGCGCATCTTCAATCCGGAGCTTCCGTTCTTTCAGTTCCGTTTCCGTTGCTGCCCCAACTTTGACGACAGCTACGCCGCCTGCGAGTTTTGCAAGACGCTCTTGCAGTTTTTCACGATCGAAGTCGCTTGACGTTTCTTCGATTTGCGAACGGATCGCTCCGACACGCGCTGTGATGGAATCACTGTGTCCGTTTCCTTCGACAATTGTTGTGTTGTCTTTTGAAACGACGACTTTCGACGCACGGCCGAGTTGTGTGATTTGTGTTTCTTTCAGATCAAGACCGAGCTCTTCCGTGATCAGTTCTGCGCCTGTCACGATCGAGATGTCTTCGAGCATCGCTTTACGACGGTCTCCGAAACCTGGTGCTTTGACGGCAACCGCATTGAATGTTCCACGGAGTTTGTTGACGACGAGTGTCGCAAGTGCTTCGCCTTCGACGTCTTCTGCGATGATCAAGAGCGGTTTGTTTTGTTGAACGACCTGCTCAAGAACAGGCAGGATTTCCTGGATGTTCGAAATCTTTTTGTCCGTGATCAGGATATACGGGTTCTCAAGGACCGCTTCCATCTTGTCGGAATCCGTGATCATGTACGGCGACGCGTATCCACGGTCGAACTGCATTCCTTCGACGACATCGAGTTCCGTCGTGAAGCCGCGTGATTCTTCGATTGTGATGACGCCGTCCTGACCGACACGTTCCATTGCTTCCGCGATCAATTGACCGACTTCTTCGTCAGCTGCTGAAATCGCCGCTACTTGCGCGATTGCTTCTTTGCCTTCGATCGGTTTTGCAATCGCGTGGAGTTCTTCGACTGCACGACGAACTGCTTTTTCGATCCCTTTACGGATGACCATCGGGTTTGCACCCGCTGTGACGTTTTTAAGTCCTTCACGGATCATCGCTTGTGCGAGGACTGTCGCTGTTGTCGTACCATCCCCTGCGATTTCGTTCGTTTTCGATGCCACTTCTGCGACGAGCTTCGCGCCCATGTTTTCGAAGTGGTCTTCCAGTTCGATTTCTTTTGCAATCGTCACACCGTCATTCGTGATGAGTGGTGAACCGAATTTACGTTCGAGAACGACGTTACGTCCTTTTGGTCCGATCGTCACTTTGACTGCGTCCGCTAATGCGTCTACTCCGCGAAGCATCGCCCGGCGTGCTTCTTCACTGAATAAGATATCTTTTGCCATGACTGAAATCCCCCTTTGATTAGTTTGCTACTGCTAAAATATCGCTTTCGCGTAAGATTAAGTATTCATTGCCATCAACTTTCACTTCTGACCCTGCGTATTGCGCATAGATGACGTGGTCCCCGACATTCACTTCAAGTGGTACACGGACACCCTGCTCCGTCACACGGCCTGTACCGACAGCGACGACTTTACCCTCTTGCGGCTTTTCTTTCGCTGACCCAGGAAGAACGATTCCTCCGAGTGTTGTTTCTTCTTTTTTAACGACTTCGATCACGATGCGATCACCAAGTGGTTTTAACATGCGAAACATCCTCCTTGAACATGACTGTTTTTTAGCACTCACTTAATTGGAGTGCTAACATATTTTTATCTTAAACGGTTTTCAGTTGGAATTCAAGCCCGAACCCTTATCCGTTTTCCCGAAATCGCCATCTTTGAACCATCACCATTCGTGCGCCCAGTCGGTTTGTTTGTTACAATCGGGACAGTACCTTCACTACAAAGGAGTTGTGTTCCGTCCGATGAAAAATTCCGTCAATCTGCCGTTTAACATGGCTGAGAAGTGGCAAATCCGTCACGTCATTCCGATCGTGATTTATTTAATCGTGCAACTTGTCCCGGCAACCTTCCCAAGTTTTCTCTCCAAAAGTCAGATTCCGAGCGTTCTCGGCTGGTGGCTCGCGATTGGTTTTACCGTCGCTGTGATCGTTTCCTTCTATTGTTTGCGTCCTGATTGGCAGAAGTGGAAAGCAGAAGGCAATCAGACCGATACGATGGATACGTTAAAGTGGATCGGGATCGGAATCGTCTTGTTGTATGTCTCGCTGATCAGCGTCAATCTGGTGGATGCTTGGCTGTCCGGTGGTATCGAGAATATCGCGAAATCACAAAATACGGATGAAATCATGAAAGCCATCCAGGTCATTCCGATTCTTCAGGTCATGGTCGTCCTGCTTGGTCCAATCATGGAGGAGTTTTTATTCCGTCATATCATGTTCGGAAATTTGTCGACCAAACTGAACTTCATCTTCAGCTTCGTTCTCAGTGGTGTCATCTTCGGTTTGATTCACGGAGATAATAAATTTTTGATTTACGTCGCGATGAGCTTCGTTTTCTCGCTCGTCTTCGTCAAGACCCGCCGCATCATCGCACCGATCGCCATTCACGTCTTTAATAACGGCATCGTCGTGCTCGCCCTCTACGCAACGACTTAATTAACGAAAGGTAGTGTTTTCATGCGACAAGGTTCAAACTTCATGGCATTGTTTTATGCCATCTTCGGTATTCTGTTCATGTACCTCGCTTATACCAACTCGATCG
>Ga0308168_1002177_pt1 | contig 16493 bp, 18 predicted proteins | sample PhyCR2_FD_202133 | JGI IMG/M metagenome (GOLD analysis project Ga0308168, IMG submission 202133) | Phyllosphere microbial communities from UC Gill Tract Community Farm, Albany, California, United States - DLSLRC.R2 | ecosystem: Host-associated > Plants > Phyllosphere > Unclassified | place: USA... | reverse complement strand
TAAAAGAAGAGACGTTTCTCACTTTAACCAAAGGATTTGCGACCCATCACGATAGCGATATTATTTTTAAAAAGGCGGGTTTTTCACCTAAAGTTGCTTTGCAAGTAAATGATATTTTTACTCTCATTAGTATGGTCAGCTCAGGCGTAGGCTTTGCACTATTGCCCGGTCGTATTTCTGCGGTTTATGAAAGTTCGGTAAAACTCATTCCACTGAAACAGCAATATCATATGCAACAAGAAATTGGTTTGGTCTTTTTAAAAAGTAAGGAACGAGATCCTAATTTACTTGCTCTGATTGCTGAATGTCGTATGTTTGCATCCAATTTTAAAAGATAAATATCGGCAACCTATTACAAATTAATAAGTTGCCGTTAGACACTTTACAAAGACTTATCCAAAAATCGCATTAACCGTTAAGAAAAAGACAGATGGTCCAAGTAAGCAGCCGAGACCTGTATAAAAGGTTGCAACTAAAGCGCCATAAGGTACCAGTCGTACATCTGTACCTGCCAGCCCAGCAGCCGTACCGCTCGTTGTTCCTGCCAAGCCGCCAAACACCATGGCTGAACGTGGACTTTTTAGGTACATGAATTTCGCAAGTAATGGCGTACCGACCATAAAAAAGACTGACTTGATTAATCCAATCGCAATAGAAAGTGCGATTACATCAGAGCTTGCCCCAATTGCTGTTCCAGTAATTGGACCTACAATATAAGTCATGGCACCAGCACCAATGGTTGTCATAGATATTGGATCTCGATAGCCCATTACCCATGCGACCATTACACCAATCGCAAATGGCACAACACAGCCAAGCATTAATGCAATTAAACCAATTTTTCCGGCTTTTTTAACTTCTTTTACATCGACTTCAAACGCAGTTGAAGCAATAGCTAAATCTCGAATCATTGCGCCACCCAACATCGCAAAACCAGAAAAAATAGCGATATCAGAAATGCCCTTAGTTCCTTGCGTATAAACTCCGGCAAAATATGCAACGACCAAACCTAGGGTGATCGCTATTGCAGAGCTTTGCAGTTTTCCTTTCGTCAAATATTTTGACAATAAATGAGAAATGAACATCATTAAACCAGTTACTGCGAGAGCTGTGACGAATGCATTTTTAGATAAAACAGCAATTATAGCGTCCATCATTTAAATCCTTTTTGATTGACTTTTTTATAGTTTGTGAGTGCTTAAGCTACTTTTTGCTTTGTTTCTATAGTCCATTCATATGTTTCATAATCGCCACTAATTCTATTTAAATAGCGAATGACTAGAACAGTACCAATTAATGAAGCAATAGAAACGATCAGACCTAACATGCCACCCGATAAAGCGGCTACTACGTTTTGTCCAGCAGACATCGCTACAACAATCGGAATATACATTCCTGACCAGTACAAAACTCCAAATTGGGTAACTTGTGGTAAGTAACCTTTTCGTGCAAGCAATTCTTTAGTCAAAATCAATAGAATCATTGAAATAGCTACGCCACCAACATTGGCTTTTACGCCCAATAACATTCCTAACGTATTACCAAAATAATCACCTAATAAATGACAAATCGCTAAGATTGCTGTTCCATATATAATCATTGTAAATCCCTCATATCCTTGGATTATTAATCAATTTTTAACTTTTACTGCAATTAAAGAGAACCATTATTTTCATTTTGCATTGCTATCCGAATGCTGTCTAAACGTGTTCCCTGAAATGACAATACAGTTCCATCTTTAAATGTTCGACGTGCAAGTGTAGTGAGTACCGTTCCCGGTAAAGCTTCAATCTGCAACCTCACCCCTCGTTCCCACGCAGCTTGGATGGTACTTTCCCAATCTACAGTTCGACTCATATTGAAGGCCAAGTCATCACCAATCTGTTCTGGCTTGCCAAGTGTACGAGCCGTTGTACCACTTAAATAACGAATTTTAGGATGCTTGAAAGTGAGTCCCTCCATAGACGCTGCAAGTTGTTCTGCTTGCTGACTTAATAATTCACAGTGCGAAGGCACCGATACATCCAGTTTCTTTGCCACTACGCCATGCTGTTTTGCCAAAGTAGCAACTTGGTTCATGGCTTCAAAGCTGCCAGAAATAACGATCTGGTTATGCGCATTGATGTTGGCGACAAAAACCTGTGGCGTTATTTCATAAATTTGTTTCACCCATGCTTCGACAGCTGAACGATCTGTACCTATTAAAGCTGTCATGCCATAACCAGTTGGATAAGCCTTTTGCATCAGCTCACCTCGATAGGCAACCAAGCGAACTGCATCTTCATAGTTTAGAACCCCTGCTACAACCGCAGCCGACCATGCGCCAATCGATAAACCCGCTACATAGTCAGGCTTTAAGTTTTCAGCAGTTAATAGAGCTGAACTTACTACCCCTGAAATGAGTAAGCATAGTTGTACTGCTCGTGTCGATTGCAATGCAGCTGGACTATCCAGCATTAAGGCATCTTCTTTAAGTGCATCCGAAGCACGCTCAAGATATTCTTTAACTAGAGCGGTTTGTGGTAGGTCGTGCAACATATTGCATCGTTGCACACCTTGTCCCGGATATACCCAAATTGAAGCCATGATATCTATTCCCTAATTCCATGGGTTTTCTACTAAAACCGCACCATCTGCACGTTTTAATAGAACTTTTCCACTGTTCCCAGCCCATTCTTTTAACGCCAAACCACCTTGTGGAAGTTGAAGCTGTATATCCACATTGAGTCCTGCTTGCTGAAAAGTTTCGAGTAGTTCAATCGCCTGCTTTTTTTCAAAAGGCTGTTCAGCTCGAATCAACAAATCTATGTCACTTTGCTGGGTAACTGTTTTAACGCCAGTTGCCAGCTCAAACCCGAAACTTCCTGTATATCCCCAACATCCTGAAAAGTTTTTCATAATGCTGGAAATGGTCTGTAAACGTTCTGCCAAGTGTTCAAACTGCTTTGTATCAACGTGAGTCAGTGCTTCTGGCTTAAGTTGTCTACTAATAGCAGATCTTGGCATTTGCCCTGCATATCGCTGATGACGAAATTGTCCTCTAACACCCACAGCGACTTGATCTACAGAAGTGATTGCCCGTCGCACCACAACAGGATCACCTCGTTGCAACACCTCTTTCACCCAAAGCGGCGCATCTTCAGTCAAAAAATTGACCGTCATGCCCCATAGCAAATCATGGGCTTCGAGCTTAAGTTTCATGACCATTGCTCACGCAATAATTCACGAACCTTTTTAGACATCTGGCGGTTTTGCCCGTGAAGTCTTTGTTCTAATCCTCTCGATTGCTCAGCATTAATTTCTTTAAACGCTTGTGCAATTGCTTGCTTCGCTAGCGAAAGATCATGGTTTGTAGGCTGCTCAGGGTTCTCAACAGATAAAAGTTCAGATAACAAACCAAGCGTTGCATAACTTTCAATGTCATAAGCCATTGGAGGAATGCTTGAGGCCAATTGTTCTAGTTCATCAACCGAGCGTAAGGTAACGCGTGCGGCAGATTCCTTGCCCATTGCATGCACCATAACACCTGAATCTTTTAAGGCAATAATACGATTGGCTTGGTAACCATGAGCTAAAAAAGCACCCGACATTGACTTACCAACCAATAAACTCACAATAGGATGGCCTGCCAATCTAGCTCTGGCATAGCTGTCTACTGCACCAGCTAAAGCTTGATGGATGCCTAACAATTCTTCACGGCGTCCATAGGCCTGACTAGGTACGTCAACCAAACATAAAATAGCGCGTTTAGTTTCCGAATGAACATCGGCCTGAATCACTTCATCAACTGCTTTTGCCAAGTTCCAGCCTTCTAACAGTCCAACTTCACCTTGTCTTGCCCGAGGGAACAGATTATTACTGTCTTGGACAACGGCAATCACACGTACGGCTTGTTGATCAATCTGACCATCAGCTACCCACACAGAAGCTGGAAAACCTTCAACTGTATTAAAGCCCTGCGTGAGTGCCTTAAACCAATGTGCACCACGAGTAGATGCTTTTAATGTATCAACTGCGATATTCATGCTTGCTCTCCTTGATACAAAGCTTGAACCTGTAGCGGTGTAATTTGCTCATTAGTATCGACGTGTTGTAACTTCGATAAATAGAATGAGTAATTTGAACTACGATGCTGTTCAGGTACACCCTGTACTAAATAATCGATCACTTGCTGACGAATTTTCTGACGATCATCATCAACATAAGCATCTGCCAAACCACTAGCAAATCGTTGATTCCCGCCAGTAATACTCCATATAAATGGACGATCTTTGGCGTTATATTCTTGTACACCAGCTTCTTGTTCAATCACTTGTGGGCCATTTAAGCCTAAACGCCCTTCTCTTGTCATTACAATATAGCTACAAAGTCCAGCAGCAATCGACATACCACCGAAACACCCTACACTGCCCGCGACTACAGCAATAACCGGTTGATACTGACGCAAGTTCATAATTGCAGCTTGAATTTCAGCAATGGCTGCCAAGCCCAGATTTGCTTCTTGTAAGCGAACGCCGCCCGTTTCTAATAATAAAATTGCAGCGGTTGGAATACCTTTAAGATTGTCTTCAACCGCAAGTTCTAAGGCACCCGCAATTTTGGCACCGCCCACCTCGCCTAAACTGCCACCTTGAAAGAAACCTTCAATTGAAATTAGAACCACTGGGCGTTCTTGAATAGATCCTTTGGCAATCACTACACCATCATCTGCTTGCGGGACAATATTTTGCTTAACCAGCCAAGGCGACATAACACGCGCGAATGGGTCGAGTAACTCTCGAAACATCCCTACATCTAATAATGCTTTCGCACGCTCTCTTGCGCTGAGTTCAATAAAATCTTGTTTATTTAACAAGCTCTCGATATCAGTCATGAGCAATCTCCTCTAAAGCTTGTTCCAGACGCAAGCGAACGACACCGGGGGTTGCACCAAAGTCATGAATATCAATATTCACGGCTGGCGGTATTTGCGCAGTAAAAATTCGCTCAAATAGATTTTTCCAACGTGCTGCACTGCCATCGACCGAAGTCACCACCTGAATAGAGGTTTTCCCCATTTCGCCAGGTTCCATCAAAATTTCTAGGTCACCTGAACCAACACATCCTACTAGTGCTTTTTTTACAGGTGGCTCTGTGGCCACAAATTCAAAATGAAGTGTTTCCATAATCAAAATCCCTCTTTATTTTTTAAAGATGACTGCTCAACACGATCTATAAACAATGTTGCTGCCAACAAATCTGCGGCACCACCAGCAGAGGCTTTCATACGAAGTAAGTCAATCTCTAAAAGATGCAATGCACGGCGACCTTCCAAGCTTGAGCTGCCACCTAAATCGAGTACTTGCTGAGCACCTTGTTGCATACGCTTTAAACCAGATACTCCAGAGCGATAAAGCACACAGGTATCGGTCAGGTCAGTCATCATCGCAAGCAAGGCATCTAAACGAGCGAACTCTTCTTTCATGGGTTTACTACGACTTTGGTAAAGCTGCTTTAAGCCAAAATTTACGATGGTTGGAAAACCTTGCTGAGCTTGTTCTTTTGCACCCAAGACACCTAATTTTTTCTGTACCTGCTGACCATGACTTAAAGGCTGCTTTGGAATAAAACGATCTTCAAGCTGAGCAATCTGACCTGCTAACTGACATAGCTCAACAGCCGATAAATATTGTTTATTACTGCGTGCCAATGCTGCTGCCGTTACCATTAATCCCAAGGCCCAAATTGCACCACGGTGTGTATTGACACTATCTGTCGCCAACATCATGACCTTTTCACCTTGGCGACCAATTTCACCAATGTCTTCGCGTAAAGCCAAACAAACTTCACCGTGGTGCATGGCTGCTTGGGCCATTTCTTCAAACATCGGGCGTAAACTTTTTGCAGAGCGCTCCATTAACTCTAAAGTCAGGTCATCGTGTGCACCACTGCCACGGCGATCGACCAAGGCAGGCTTAGGGGTCAAATTAACTTCATCAATCAGAGCAACTACCGCCAAATCTGCCAAGAGCTGACTATCGGTGAGTGTTTGATATTGAACTTGTGCCATCATTACCAACTCCTGAATTTTGCAGGGGGTTGATATAGACCATCTGACCATGTCACCAAGTCAGCAATATTTTTTGCTGCTAAAAGCTCACGTGTTGCATCGGTACGACGAATGCCTAAATCTTCAGGGAATACGACTAACCCTTCACTTCTTAAACGCGCTGTTGTTTTAGGGTCCTGAGTTAAACCAATGCTGGTCACACCTGCCACCGCAGCAATCATGGCTTGACGCTCTTCTTGACTGCTCGCTTTATATAGATAAGCAATGCCTTCTTCGGTGAGTAAATGAGTGACATCATCGCCATAAATCATAATTGGTGCTAAAGGCAGACCTGCTGTTTTAGCTACATCAATCGCATCAAGACGTTCTACAAAAGTTGGCTTGCCGCCTTCTTGGAAGGTTTCCACCATTTGAACAACTAACTTTTTACCACGTGCCAAATAGGTTTCTGTTTCATTGGCACCTTGCAAACGCATATCAAGCCATGCAGGTGTATCGTGACGACGACCACGCGGATCATGCCCCATGTTTGGTGCACCACCAAAACCAGCCAAACGACCTTTGGTTACAGTCGAAGAATGCCCCATTCCATCAACTTGCAAAGTTGCGCCGATAAATAAATCAACAGCGTATTGACCTGCAAGCTGACACATCATGCGGTTAGAACGTAGAGAACCATCACGGCCTGTAAAAAAAACGTCTGGCCGAGCAGCAACATATTTTTCCATGCCGAGCTCAGTACCAAAACAATGCACGCTTTCAACCCATCCCGTTTCAATCGCTGGAATTAAGGTTGGATGTGGATTCAGTGTCCAATTTCGGCAAATTTTTCCTTTTAAACCTAAAGACTCGCCATAGGTCGGCAAAATCAGTTCAATTGCCGCAGTGTTAAAACCAATACCATGGTTTAACGATTGCACATTATGTTTTTCATAGATGCCGCGGATTGCCATCATGGCCATGAGCACATGAACGGGCTTGATATGTTTTGGGTCACGGGTAAATAACGGTTCAATATAAAAAGGCTGGTCTGCCACAACCACATAATCAACCCAAGATGCTGGGATATCGACACGTGGTAAATCAGAGACATCATCAACCAGTTCATTAACCTGCACAATCACAATCCCATCGCTAAAAGCCGCAGGTTCAATGAGTGCAGGTGAATCTTCGGTACTTGGGCCTGTATAAATATTGCCTTGGCGATCTGCCATAAAACCAGCCGATAACACCACATTTGGAATAAGATCGACCACCAAACGTGAATACAACTCGATATAGGTGTGGATAGCATCAATCTCTAGCAATCCATCTTCAATTAACTGACTAATACGCAGACTCTGTGGGCCAGCAAAAGAAAAATCCAGCTTACGTGCAATGCCTTTTTCAAACAGATCAAGATGTTCCGAACGTCCAACGCTTGGCATGATCATATGTAAATCATGCAAAATATCTGGATTGGTTTGAGCCAAAGAGCGAGATAAGAAGTCTGCCTGCTTTTGGTTATTTCCTTCGAGTACAACTCTGTCACCCGGTGTGATGAGTGTTTCCAAGACTTTGATAATGTCTTGAGTTGGAATGACCACGCCATCAGTGTATTGGTTTGCCATGTCCAGCTTTAACTGTTTAGCATGACGCCGCTTTGTCCATAACCGTTCTTTATTCTGAACTGAGCCTTCCATGTATGCTTACCTATAGATCGCAGTTTTGTTCTGAATCTATAAAAACGCTTTATGGAATTTCGATCAATCAACCTACATCAGAAGTCATTAACTTCAGGTTAATGATTGAAAACTTATTGATAAATTTAGAAAATAATCTTTTGATTTTTATAAAAATAAATGTGATAGATATTTTATCTTAAAGTTTAAATATTCCTCTAAAGCACTTATGAAATGACTATAAGCATGTTTAAACTTTCTCAAGTAGCTAATTTAAAAATAATCTGACTTTAGGTAAATTGGTAAATTCATGTCGATAAACGACAAAGTATGAAAATGGAGAATGCATCTGCATTAATGGTTAAAATGCCCGATTGCGCATTTTGTTTTAATTTTTCTAGGCCCAAATTAAGCTTATCAAAACCCGCCCGAATATCTGGTAAAGCGGCCTCTGCCAACTCCGTGGTAATTAATCGATTTTTACCATTGGTCTGCCGAAGAAATAGTGGAAATCCTAACCAATCTTCTAAAGTTCGCACCAACTGCCCGACTGCTGCTGGTGTCACATTCAACTCATTTGCCGCCGCAGAAAAACTTTTATGCCGTGCACTGGCTTTAAAGGCACGTAATGCATTGAGATAGACAGGTGTATTCATATTACTAAAGATTTTCTTTATTGGATAACAAGATTATCTCATTTGTGATCTCAAAACTCCATTTCTAAAATAAGACCAAGTTGATTGCTATACAAAAGCTTTATGAGCCAATCAATTTTTATTTATTAAATTTGAGGATATATCTATGAGTAGATTTTCTTTAAAAGTTGCTATTGTTACTGGCGGTGGTTCAGGTATTAGTAAAGAAGTAGCAAACAGACTGGTTCAAGACGGTGCCTATGTCGTAATTGGCGGCCGTGATGAAAATAAATTACAAAAAACGGCTCAAGAAATTGATCCCTCTGGCCAAAAAGTTCGCTACTTTGCTGGTGATATTGCACATCCTGAAACTGCTAAAAACTTAGTTAACGTTGCAACTGAAGCATTTGGTGGCGTTGATATTCTTGTTAATAATGCAGGTGTATTTAATCCAAAATCTTTCCTTGATATTACAGAAACAGAATATGACTGGTTTTTAGATACCATTTTAAAAGGCAAGTTTTTTATGGCTCAAGCTGCTGCCAAAGCCATGCAACAACGTGGAGGCGGTGCAATTGTACAAACTGGTTCGCTTTGGGCATTACAGGCGGTAAAAGCCACACCATCTTCGGCCTATTCAGCAGCAAATGCAGGTGTACATGCATTAACGCATAACTTAGCGATTGAATTGGCCGAGTCAAATATCCGTATTAATACTGTTGCACCAGGCGTGGTCGAAACCCCTGTTTACAACACATTTATGAGTGAAGATCAGGTTAAAGAGGCATTGCCGACTTTTAACTCGTTCCATCCTTTAGGCCGCAATGGTCAACCAGCTGATATTGCTGAAGCCATTTTATTCTTAGCATCTACACATGCTTCATGGATTACAGGAACTATTTTGCCAGTAGATGGTGGTGTGATGGCGGGTCACTAAATTACCAACCACTCTGACCTATTCAGTATATGTTCGAGATGATAAAAAACCTTAGAGCATTAATTTTACTTGCTAATTTGTTCTGTTTATTTTGTTATTGCATAAACAGAATTTAGTTTACGAGGAAAGTATTCATGTTGATTCATGCCGATTTTTCACAGGCTGTGATCGTTAAACCTGAAGACTATCATTGGGTGAAATCTCCCCGTGGAGAAGTTGATCGTGTCATGCTTGATCGTATTGGCGAAGAAGTGGCCCGCGCGACCAGTTTAGTAAAGTATGCACCACATACTACTTTTCCTGAGCATCAGCACCTTCATGGTGAAGAAATCCTCGTACTTTCAGGTGTATTTACCGAAAATGGAAATCTGCACTACCCAACTGGTTGGTATTTGCGTAGCCCTCATCAATCAGTACATCAGCCTTCAAGTGAAGAAGGTGCTCTGATTTTTGTTAAACTTATGCAAATGCCGTTATCTGAAAAAAATACTTTAAGAATCAATACCAATGACCCTGCACGCTGGCAAGAAACAGGCTCACGTTTAATTTGTACGTTGGTCGATGCAAGTTATGAGCAAACGTATTTAGAAAAGCTCAAACCACAGCAGTTTTTTGCTGAAAATGCAGATGATGGGATCGAGATTTTGATTATTCAGGGGCAATTACTCGATAAAGAAATCGTTTATGAAGCAGGAACATGGATACGCCTACCACCAAAAAAACATGCACATTTTCAAGCTGGCCTGTCTGGTGCTTCTCTCTATATAAAAACTGGACACCTAAGTTCAGCAGTTAACGAATATAATTAAAGGCTCTTTATGCTTCAAAATACCATGCATCGCCAAGTTTTAATTCTGGCGAGCTCACAATCACTTTTCCAAACCGTATCCGTCATAGTGATGACCATTGGTGGTTTAGCTGGAGCAAATATTGCAAACACGCCTACGCTTGCAACATTACCAATTGCATCTATGTTTTTAGGCACTGCTTTAATGATGTTCCCTGCCTCAATGCTCATGGCACATGTAGGACGACGTAATGGTTTTCTATTCGGTGCTTTTTTAGGTGTGCTTGGCGGTATTATTGCATCAATTGGTATTTTTTATAGCTCACTCCCTCTGCTTGCTTTAGGCACGTTATGCGTTGGAGCATATCAATCCTTTGCTCAGTTTTATCGTTTTGCTGCCAGTGAAGTAGCAAATGATGCGTTTCGTTCACGTGCTATTTCTTGGGTTATGGCAGGTGGAATTGTTGCAGCGTTAATCGGCCCGACTTTAGCTCGTTTGGGTGGGCCCTTATTTCAGCATTTAGAATATATCGGCTCATTTTTAATTATTAGCATCATCTCATTTGTGGCAATGGGCATTTTATCCAGCTTACATATTGCAGATACAGTTGAGCAAAAGTCAGACTTTAGGGCGGGTCGCCCATGGCAGCAGATTGCCTTTCAACCGACCTATTTAGTGGCTCTGTTTGGCGCGGTAACAGGCTATGGCATCATGATTTTAGGTATGACTGCAACACCCATTGCCATGCGCCATTCACAGCATGAACTTGGATCTATTACAACCGTGATTCAGCTTCATGTGCTTGGGATGTTCCTCCCTTCATTCTTTACTGGAAATTTGATTGCCCGATTTGGTGTACTTAAAATCATGTTTACAGGCCTTTTATTATTTGCATGCTATATCGGATTTGCCCTTTCAGGTATCCAGTTCGCTTCTTTTGCCATCTCGCTCATTTTATTAGGTGTGGGATGGAACTTTTTATTTATTGGCAGTACCTCTTTATTAACAGGAACTTATACAGTGGCTGAAAAAGCCAAGGCCCAAGCCATTAACGACATGACTGTTTTTATTGTCGGATTAATCTGTTCGTTTAGTGCAGGTGCCTTACTCGACCTATTTGGCTGGAAAGCAATGAATATGGCTTTAATTCCATGGTTAGCTGTTGCCGCAGCCTCTCTTTTCTGGCTAAGCCAAAAAAGAGAAAAACAGCTGGTTTAAATCACTTATAACGCGGTTTGCTCAAAAGCCATTCCAGATTTTGACGAACCGCAGGCCATTCATGTTTCAAAATGCTATAAACATGGGTGTCACGCAAAATATCATCTTTCACAATTTGATGGCTTCTCAGTACGCCATCCAACTTTGCCCCTAAACGCGCAATTGCAGCTTGGCTTCGAACATTTAATGAAGATGTACGTAACTCAACTGCAATACAGTTTAAAGACTCAAATGCATGCGCCAACAGAAGCTTTTTACATTCAGTATTGATTGGTGTGCGCTGAGCTGAATTCCGATACCAAGTTGAACCAATTTCTACACGACGATGTGCAGCCTCAATATGCATAAAACTAGTCATCCCCACGGCTTGCCCAGTTTTTCGGTCTTCAATATAAAATGGCAACATAGAACCAGAACTTTGCAAACCAAGACGTCTTTCAATTTCAGCAGTCATTTGCTCAGGTCTTGGAACACGCGTATACCAGAGGTTGTAAAGTTCCCCATCACAAACAGCCTCTTTAAGTGATTCAGCTTGAGTTAAATTTAGCGGTTTTAAAATAACGTGTTCGCCAACCAACTCAACAGGTGTGGTCCAAGACATATTTTTCTCCTCAATAAGTACTAAAATTTTATATTTGCAAAATTATTTATTTAACTCAGCCACACTGTACATAGCGTCTGCTATGGTTTGATGACCAGATTTCGATAGCCCATCTGCTGCGCCTAAAATGTCTCGATGTTCTTTGTTCTGCCCAAGTTTTGATTTACCTCGAAGCTTCGTAATTTCAATTTCTAGACCCACAATGGCTTTTAGCATAGGTTCAAGATAGTCTTTTGGTGCATCCGACATTTTCCATGGTTCAGGCTGAGAGGTTTCATGAGTACGGGTTAATCGAGCCACGACACCGCGAACAAAGCGCTCATCATCTCGAATCGTTACCTTGCCATAAGCATGCACAACCCTATAGTTCCATGTAGGTACTTGTCTGTGCTGTTCATGTTTAGATGGATACCAGTTTGGGGAAATATAAGCATCGCCTGCCTGAAACACGACGAGTACCTCATCTCCATTTTTGATATCCTGCCAAACAGGATTAATGCGAGACACATGCGCATGTAATACGCCAAACTCCCCTTCATTTGCCTGTAACTCGAACGGCAGATGGTTTGCATCTAAACCATTACTTCCATGAGTCAAAAGAACACCAAATGGATACTCTGCAATAAGAGCATGCAATACATCCAATTGGTTTTCTGCAAAATCATCAGGGATATACATGGCTAAAACCTCGCTGTAAATATTAGGGTTATTTATATTTTGTGTTGTAAATTTTCTGGTTTATGTGGATTATTAAAAAGAACCACTTTGTATTTTTTTAAGTAGACCAGAATTATGGCAAGAATGGCAAAAGTTGTTGAACTCCCATCTATTGCAAAGATTGATAAAAGCCAAGGTAAAATCAGTGCTCAACTGACTCAAGCCTTACGCGAAGCCGTACAAAGTGGCGACTTGCAATCAGGAGATCCTTTGCCGTCTTCTCGGGAATTGGCTCAAACACTTGGAGTTGCTCGCGGAACTATTATTGAAGCTTATGATCAGCTTTTGGCCGAAGGTGTTTTTGACTCTCAAGCACGAACTGGAACTTATGTATCTCATGCTTTAGTTAAAACAACTGCTCCACAACGTGCTCAAAAAGAAACTTTTAAACGTACCTCAATATCGTTAACCAAATCTGCCCTTTCTTATGCCCAAGTGCTCAAAGAATTTAAGCCGCTTCCGCATGTTCCATTTGCCGTATCTGTACCCGTTGGTCGAACCAAGCCAAGTGATGTCTGGCGTAAGTTTGGCAATAAATTTAGATCTCGAGGTGCAGGTGCCCCTTCGGGATATGGTGAACCGCAAGGTGTGTTGTCACTCAGAGTTGCTATAGCCGACTACGTACGCCGATCACGTTCTGTACACTGCGAACCTGACCAAATTGTGATTACCCCCGGCATTCAACAAGCACTCTATATTTGCAGCCAGATTTTATTTGAAGCCAAAGATGAAGTCTGGATTGAAGATCCAGCTTATCGGGGGACCACAGCCATTTTTGAACACGCTGTACAAAATATTGGTATGGTCCGTGTTCCTGTCGATGAAGAAGGTATTCAGGTTGAGGCTGGTATAAAACTGTCTAAGCATGCTCGTGCGGCTTTTGTGACGCCATCTCACCAATATCCACTCGGCATGCCGATGAGCCTAGCAAGACGCACTGCGTTATTGGCTTGGGCAAAACAACAAAATGCGTGGATCATTGAAGATGATTATGACAGTGAACTTCGTTATAACGGTCAGCCCTTCCCATCCTTACAAGGCATGGCACCCGATCAAGTCATTTATCTCGGTACGTTTAGCAAAGTATTATTTCCATCACTGAGACTGGGTTATGCAGTGCTGCCTAAAGAACTGGTAGCACCGTTTTGTGGGCTTAGAGTATTAATTGATCGTCATCCACCTGCTGCTGACCAACACGTTTTAGCTGCTTTCATTCAAGAAGGCTATTTAGAGCGGCATATTCGACGTATTCGAAATGTTTACGCAGAAGTTCGAGAACACATTATTGGTTTAATTGATAAACACATCCCTCAAGAACTTGCGTGGTTACAGCCGGGTGATCAAGGCATGCATATGGTGTTATGGCTTGCACCTCACATAAATGACATTGAAGTTGCAAGCACCGCAGTCAATGCAGGCATTGCCATTAAAGCCATTTCATCAACATTTTCAAAAGAGCGTCAACGTTCGGGTTTAATTATTGGGTTAAGCGACTTTGAACCAGAACTTCTGCAACAAGCTATAAAAAAGCTATCCATAATTATTCAACAACACGCTAAGCCAATGTAGACAAAGCTTACAACAGCAACCATAGATGAATCGCAAATGGTCCAATGAGTACCATTAAAATACCTGCAATCACCATGGTTAAACTGGCAATTACACCTTCTTCGCTATTGCGCTGCTGCGCTCTAACTGTGCCAAAACCGTGTGCTGCATTGCCAAAGGCTGCCCCATTTGCCACGTTAGAACGGATTTTAGTGATTGCTAAAATCGCATCGCCGCAAATCATCCCCACCAAACCAGTAATGACCGTAAATAGTGAAACTAATGCTGCCGAACCATGAATATCTTCAGCTAAAATCATGGCAAACGGCGTGGAAATAGAACGTGCCATCAAACTATTGGTGACTTCAGGGCTAAAGTGGAACCACTGTGCCATTTCATAGGCAGACATTACGCCCACACTCATTCCCACAATAATCGCAACCGAAAGAACCCCTAGGTTTTTACGAATCGTTCCCCGATAGCGATAAATCGGCACAGCAAAAGCAACCGTTGCAGGTCCTAACAAATTTACAATCCACTGCGTATCTTCTGCATAAGTCTGGTATGAAATTCCAAAAATCGTCATCAAAATAATGGTGAGTACAGGCACACTAATCGCGGGCGACAGCCAAAGTTTTGGATTTTTCTGATAGATTCGCTTTGCTATTACATAGGCTGCCAACGTCCAGATCAGGCAAAGGATTGACCAAATATTCATGTCGTTTTGCTCTTTAGATATGCTTATGTTGAAGACGTTTACGAGCTTGTAAATAAGTCTTCAAACGATTGTAGTAGTGAATGGTTAAGCACGTACTGAGCATGACCGAAATCGTTCCGACGGCTATGCTCAAGACAATTTGCCAGCCTTCGGTCATAAATAAAGTTTTATATTGGACTACGGCAACGACAACAGGCACAAAAAACAATAACAGTTCACCTAAAACTACGGTTGCACCCATTGCCACCTGATCCATTTTGATTACTTTAAAGAACAGGCATAAAAGCAATAAAAACATACCTAAAATGCCTGCCGACACAGGCACACCAAGTTTTTGATGCAAAAGATATCCGACCCACCAAAATCCAGCCAAAATCAAAATTTGTTTAACTAATTCTAAAAGCGAAGATTGTGCGGGTGTTCCAGAAGCAGATTCAGTACTCATTTTTCGAGATTAAATGGTTAACTACACCATTATGTTATCTGGGTTAAAGATGCTGAATATGAATTATTCATGTTAATATTATTCCAAAATGGAATAATCTATTCTTTATTATGCTTTCTCTAAAATCATTACAGTGCTTCGTTACATTGGTAAAAACTAAAAGTTTTACTCGTACTGCAGAACAATTGCATTTAACTCAGCCTACCATTAGTAAAATATTACAACAGCTTGAAGACCAGCTTCAGGTCCAACTCTTGGTTAAACCCGATCACGGACGAAAAAGACAAATCGAGTTAACTGAAATTGGAGAGCGTATTTATCAACATGCAATCGAGCTTCTTCAAGCAGAACAAAACATTTTTTTTGAAATTGAAAACTATCAACAATTAAAGACAGGCACATTAAAGCTCGGGGTTCCACCTTTAGGTTCGCAGCTCCTAACCACTGCTCTGTTCGATTATCATCAGCAATTGCCAGATATTGAATTATCTTTTCTTGAAGTGGGTTCACGCGGTATTGAACAAGCTTTACTCAATAATGAGCTAGACGTTGGTGTTTTGCTGCAACCTTTTGATGAGCAAATTTTCAATAGTATTGAGTTATGTAATTACCCTTTAATGGTCCTTTTACGTCGAGATGCGGCATGGGCAACTCGCAAAAAAATAAATCTAGAAGAACTACAACACCAATCATTTTTAATGTTTCCTGAAAATTTTTCTTTAAACAGTATTATTCTCGATGCCTGTAAACAGCATGGTTTTTACCCAACCATTGCTTGCCGTACCAGCCAATGGCACCTCTTGGCTGATATGGTGCTACAACGTATGGGAATTGCGCTCTTGCCTCAATATTATACTGACATGCTTGACCCTAGTTTATTTGCAGCAGTACCGCTTGAAAAACCAAATATTCAGTGGCACTTAGTGATGGCTTGGAAAAAGAATCTTCCTGTCTCACCAGCGGTACAGGCATGGCTTAGTATTGTTCGTCAGCATTTTCAGCACATTAAGCCCTAGCGTTGAACACTGAAATGGCTTAATTCAAAAACCGATAAAGCTTTTCCACAAAAAAGCTACCCAATCTTGGATCAGCTCACTTAGACTAGATCCGATTGTTTTATGACATGGACAATAACAATGAATAATGAACATTTTAAGCTGTACACAGATTCACAAT
>Ga0308168_1002176_pt1 | contig 16496 bp, 10 predicted proteins | sample PhyCR2_FD_202133 | JGI IMG/M metagenome (GOLD analysis project Ga0308168, IMG submission 202133) | Phyllosphere microbial communities from UC Gill Tract Community Farm, Albany, California, United States - DLSLRC.R2 | ecosystem: Host-associated > Plants > Phyllosphere > Unclassified | place: USA... | reverse complement strand
TGGCGCCGCGTACGCTGATCAGTCGGTCGAGTGGATCGTAGTGATAGCTGCGGTTGCCTTTGCGGCTGTCGTTAATACCGGCGAGGTTGCCGTTGGCATCGTAGTTGTAGCGACGCTGGAACAGGTGCTTGTCCCGTTGGCTGACGCTGTGGGCCTGTAGTCGGCCCTGTTCATCGTATTGGTATTGGCTAAGCAGCAAGCCTTGTTGGCGTTGTTGCTCGCGACCGGCGTTGAACTGGTGGCTGGTCAGGCGAGAGCCGTTGAGGTCGATGCTGGTGAGTTGCCCGCCAGGCTGGTGGCGGTAATCGAGTTTGCTGCCATCGGGCAAGCGGCAGTGCTTGAGCTGACCGACGCTGTCGTATTCGTAGCGCAGGGTGCCCCAGCCTTGGTGTTCCTCGATGAGTCGGTCTTGTAGGTCGTATTTATAGGCGAGCGGCCAATGGCCGTCGTCAACGTTAACGAGGCGGCCAAGCGCGTCGTAGCTGTAGTGAATCTCTTCGCCGTCGGGTAGCGTTTTTACGAGCAAGCGGCCTGCGGCATCGCGCTGATATTCGGTGACCAGTTCGCTACCGTCATCACCGCACTCGGTTTTCTTCAGCAGTTGGCCATTGAGGTCGTACTCGTAGGCGGTCCGACGACCATCGAAGCCCGTTTCCTGTTGGATCAGGCCGTTGGCGTAGTAATCGAGGTGGTAGTGCTCGCCGCGCTCGTTTTCGATTTCAGTGAGCAGCAGGCGCGAGTTGTCGTAGCGATAGCGCAGTTGGCTGCCGTCGGGATTGATTCGACGGCTGACGAGGTGAAGATTGTCGGCATATTCATAGCGGGTGATACGGCCAAGTTCGTCACGTTCAGCAGTGACATTGCCGTAGGCGTTGTAGCTGAATGCGCGAGTGGCGCCGCCGGGCAGCGTAACTTGGGCAAGGCGATTGGCAGCATCCCATTGGTAATGAGTGATCGCGCCGGACTCTTCCTGGCGAGTGATTTGCCTGCCTAGTGCATCGTAACGGTACTTGCGCTGACCGCCGTCGGGAAGACGTTCTTCAAGCAGTTGACCGAGATTGTTCCAACCGAGTTGATGACGGCTGCCGTCCGGGTGACGGATTTCCAACAGACGACCCTGCGGGTCGTAGCTGTAATGGGTGGCATTGCCGTCCGGGTCAATCTGCGCAGTGACATCACCCTGTCGGTTGCGTTGATACTTCCAACTGGCTTTGCCGCGACGAACGTCGCTGACGAAGCCGTTGATATATTCGTAAGTTGTAGCTTCGTCTTCTGGGGGGATGACAGCGGTCATCAGTCCGTTGTCGTCGTAGCGGTATTCGGTAACGGCGCCCAATGGGTCCTTTTCCGCGATCAATTGACCCTTGTCGTTATAGGCTTTTTGATGCTCGGCACCATCGGGATCAATTTTGCTGATCAGTCGCGCCTGATCATCGTGAGTGTAGACCTCTTCGCTACCATCGGCGTTGGTAACGGTAACGCTGCCTTTGTCGTCCCAGGCGTATTGCGCTTCCATCTGGGAAAAGTTGGCCCAGTGACGTGTACACCGAGACAGTTTGCCTTCGTTTTCCCACTCCCAGTAGAACGCCGCGCCGCCTGCCAATTGCCGCTCGAGAATGACGTGCTGGTCGTTGTAGCGATAGCGTTCGGCTTCGTCGGCGGCATTCTTCGCCTCGATCAGGCGATGCTGCGTGTCGTAGCTGTAAGTGACCAGCGTCTGCACTGTGTTCCATGCGGCCTCAAGATTGTCCGCTGGCAGGAACTGTTGATAGTCGACGGCGATGATGTGCTTGCGATCGTAGCGCAGGAGCAGGGCGCGGCCGGCACCGTTGTCGAGACGTTTGATGCGCCCATGGATGTCGCGAGTAACGTGCAAGCGGTTGCCATAGCTATCGCTGATGGCGATCAGGGTCGCGCCTTTGCTGTCGAAGCGGAAGTGATAGAACGATGGTCGCTGGCCAGCCTGCGCGAGAATCAGCTCGGATGGATCGTCACCTAGAAAAATGGCCGCGTGCGATAGGCTGTTGGTGATGGCGGGACGCTGCTCGCTCGGAAGTGGGAAAACGGTGGAGCGGTTTTCCTGATCGGTCCAGATGACTTCGTCGCCGTTGATCTCGATGCGATGAGCGAGCGCGTGGCTCCAGCCATAGCCGAGACCGCAGTCGATTTCCACAGCGCTGGTGCGATAGAGACGGGTCCATTCGAATGGCAGCAGGCCGTCGAGTTGGCCGTCAGTTAACGTCAATAACTCTTCGCCAGTGACCATCGAAACAGGGCACCCGTTAGTGCAAGTCTTTGCAGCAGGTTCTGCGCTCTTTTCGGCGGGATTCGTCGCCTGGTTCGATACGTCGTCAGCGACTTTACCGTCAGCAAGTCTGGCGTTTTTCTTGCCATCAAAACGCAACTCGGAAATCCCGTTCCTGACCTTCGCCGTCACCCCTCGGGCCGCCACTGCGGTGTACTTGGCGACATACTCCATAAAGCCGTTGATGATCTTGAACACCGACTTCACGAAGCCGATCACAGCCTTGATGACAAGCTCTCCGTACTTCTTGAGTCGGGCCGCAAGGTAGATGACGCCGGTACCTTCTGCCGCGATGGTCAATACCACGCCGATCACGATGTCGATCGCAATGCCAACGACAATTGCCGTGGTCATCTTCGCTACATCGCCCGCCATCTTCATCGGCGGCAAGCCCGCCAGCCAGATCACCGCACTGCGCACCAGCAAAAACAAAGCCGCTTCGTCACTGGCCAGCAACATGGCCTTTTTCATGATGTCCGGCGAGCTTTTGGCGACTTTGATCAGCTCGTCTGCGCCAGCGCCGAGATCCTTGGCGAATTTCTTCGGATCCTGGAGGATATCGAGCACAAGGCTGATGCCGTCCCACACACCCTTGATGGCCTCCCAGCCACCTTCAAGAATGCCGTTGCCGATGGCCATGGCTGTGCCGGAGGTCGAAAGATTCGACCATTGCGGTTTGAAGCCGGCCCATTCCTTGCGCAGGAAACCTTCAAGGTCCGCAGTCACGCCGCTGTAAGAACTGAAGAGGGCGTCGATCTGCGCCGGGGTCACTTCGTTATGGACGCGAATTGTGTAGAACTTGCCGGGCACACCGCCGGTCCATGCGGCTTTGCCTTGGGCGTCGAGTTTGACCTTGCTGACAGCACCACCGTCCACGGCCACGATTTCGACTTCGATATCGCCGACGGGAATGTCGTAAACCGATTCGAATTTGCTCTCGATCAGCAACGGACCCTTGAGCGGACATTGAGCTACGTTCGAGGTGAAGTTACCGTCGGTCATGCTCACCGTTTTACTGGTGTTGCCCGCCTTGATGACACGCTCCATGCCCAACAAGGACGGCATGTCCGCGGCACGGCTACCCTTGTCGAGAGCCTGTGCGTACCAGGTTTTTGTTTGTTCCTGATACAGCTTCAGACTGTCCTTGAAGGTGTTCAGTTGGTTGTCAACAAAGGCAACGCGATCCATCAGCCTTGCTCCAGAATCAGGTGGTTTATCAATGCTTCTTTAAGATTTTGCGGCGCATCCGGGCGGCGCACGAAGCGGGTGATTTTCAGCTTCAGATTGTTCTCGGGCCATGCGGTGTAGAGGTCCGGGCGGTCTTCTTCCAGCCACTGCATCAGGTTGCTGACCAGCGTCGCCGGATTGTCCTTGCTCAACCCTTCCAACAACCCCTTCGGCACCTCCCACCACGGCCAATCCCGCACCTTCGGCACCACCCGTGTGCCCACTTCCAGCGCCTGCCCATTGATCAGATACCGCTCAAACACCGGCAGCACCTCTCCGGCCTTTTCCCCCAGCCCCTGCAGGATCGGATAAATATGCCGCCCATCCCAAAACCGGAAAAACACTTCAGTGCCGTCCGGCATCTTCACCTGCGTCAGGCTGCGCAGATGTTCGAACACTTCGTTCGGTTCTGAACGCGACACCCCCAGCCAGCCCCAGTCGAGGGCGTCGGTTTCGGCGATCCAGGGCAGGAAAGCGGAGTTGGCTTTGAGTTCGGTGAGGTAGGGCATCACCGGTTGCCAGGTGGAGTAGGGCGTGCCGCCCCAGATCGGGATGAGTTGGGCGGTGGGTTCGGTGAGGTATAGGGTTTTCAGGGCGTCTGCGTCGCTGGCCGCGCTGACGGTCAGGTACAGGCGCTCGCCGCTTTGCAGCGGCTGTTGCGCCAGCCAGTCTTTGGGGGTGGTTCGTTCAGATGGCACAGGCACCTGCCTTGCATTTTTCGCATTCTTCGCAGAACGGCGCGTTGCGTTTGAGGGTGTTGATCTGGGCCGGGGTCAGGACCTGGCCGGCCTTGTCGGCATCCGCCTGTTTCAGCACGCCGGGCATCAACGGCGCGGCGCCCGTACCAACGCCGGGGCTGCCGCCGGAGTTCATGTTGATTACCGGGCCGCTCAAGGTCACGCCGCCGGCGTCGATCTTGATGAAGCTGCCGCCGCCGACCAGCGTGAGTTCGGCGCCGGCTTCCATCACCACTTTCATGCCGCTGCTCAGGTGGATTTCCTGGCCTGCGTCGATGAACTGGCCGGTGCCGATCTTGATGTGCTGGTTCACGCCGACGGTGAGGTGGTCGTTGGCGCGGGTTTCGACTTTGCGGTCGGCGTAGACGGTGTGGTGTTCTTCGGCCTTGAACTCGGTGTAGCTGTTTTGCTCGACGGTGTCGTGGCGTTCGTTGCCGACGCGGATTTTCTGGTCGTGCTCGATGTTCTCGTCCCAGTCGCGCTGGGCGTGCAGGTAGATCTGTTCCTGACCTTTTTTGTCTTCGATGCGCAGTTCGTTGTAGCCGCCACCGCCCATGGAGCTCAGGGTCTTGAAAGTGCTGCGGGTCTTGTTCGCCGGCAGTGGATAGGGGACGGTGTTTTCCTTGTGGTACAGGCAGCCGCTGATCAGCGGTTGATCGGGGTCGCCTTCAAGGAAGGTCACCAGCACTTCCATGCCGATGCGCGGGATGGCGATGCCGCCGTACTGGGCGCCGGCCCAGGCGCTGGAGACGCGCAGCCAGCAGCTGGTCTTGTCGTCGGCCTGGCCTTCGCGATCCCAGTGAAACTGGACTTTGACCCGGCCGTATTCGTCGCAGTGGATTTCTTCGCCTTTCGGGCCGGTGACTACTGCGCTCTGGCTGCCGAGGATTCGCGGTTTCGGGTGGCGCAGCGGCGGGCGGTTGGGTACGTCCCATGGCGTGGCCTGAAAGCGGTTGCGGTAGCCCTGGTGGAAATCGTCTTTCAGCGCGGTGGTGTCGCTGGTCACCGACTCCTCGAGCACTTGCGGCTGCTTGCCTTCATGCAGGACTTCGGTGAGCAGCCAGAGGTCGTTCCACTTGGCTTTCGGGTGTTCGGTCAGGGCGAGGAAATGGCCGCTGACCAGCAGTGGCTGATCACTCTTGCCTTCGGCCAATTGGAAGTCGCTGCGATGACGTTCGAGGGCGCGTTTGGCCAAATGTTTGCCGCGCTCGCGGTCGATGAAGCGGCCCGGGTAATCGTAGTCTTCGAGGTCGGGCAGGGCGTCGCCACGGTTTTCGCTTTCCAGGGTCAGGCGCGGTTTTTCGAAGTCGTAGTCGCGACGGGTGGTGCGGCTGGTGCGGGTTTCCAGGCGCAGGTCGAAGCGCTTGATCACCGGGTTGCTGGCGACCATGCCGGAGTCTTGCTGATAGGGCACAGGGGCCAGTTTCGGGAACACCGTCTGGTCGTCGCCGAAAACGAGCTTGTGCGCGTTGGCGCTGTGCTGGAAGTGGAAGTGAATGCCTTCCTCTTCGCACAGGCGCTGGATGAAGTGCAGATCCGACTCGTCGTATTGCACGCAGTAGATGCGCTCGGGATAGATCGAGCCGGTCTTGAATTCGTAGGCGTTGCCTTGGATGCCGTGCTCTTCCAGCACTTGGCCGATGATTTTCGGCACGCTGAGGTTCTGGAAAATGCGCTGGTTGATGCGGTGCGCGAGGTACGCCAGTTGCGGGCGCAGCGTCACCGAATATCGGGTCAAGCGCTTGCCGGAATCGCCTTGCGCGGCGCGGTAGATCTGGCCATGGATGCCGCTGCCGTCAGGCGACAGCTGCAGGAAGGCCGGTTTGTGCAGCAGGGTTTCGAGGTCCAGCGACGGCTGCTCACTGACCAGCTCCACCTCAAAGACAAAAGGCTGGCTGATGGCTTCCCGGCCGGTGAGGGTAAACACCTGAAAGTCGGCGGAAAGCCCTTCGATGGTCAGGGCAAAGTGGGTTTCATTGGCCGGCGCGAACATCCCTTGTTCCTCGTGCTGTACAGCGGCGCTCGTCGACGACCGCAAAAAAAGCGGCTCAACGTACGCGAAATTCTGGAGGGGCGTAAACAACATCGACCAGCAGAGCTGGCCGATGCGTGTAACGGTCAGCCGTAATTAAACGACTGGAGCACGCCAGTCATCGGAACCCGAAGTACCGGATACTTCGTGGGTCCAGGTGATTTTGCGGTAGGTGAACTGCACTTCTTCCAGGTGGGTGAAGTGGGCGTTCGACGGGTCCTGGCAGTTGTGCATCTTGTTGTTGATGGCGACGATGATCGCGTCTTCCAGTTTGGTGGTGTAGTAGTGCTCTTGAGTACCTTGAGCAGAAGTGCGGTACCACTGGATAACGATTTCGCTCATGCGCTCGCCGGAAGTCAGAGCTGCTTGCAGCAGTGGCGAAGCCTTGTCGTAGACCTTGGTGATCACAACTGGCTTGTGTACGCGCTGACCGGTTGGCTGACCGGATTGCGGGTCACGCGGGATGATCACGTCGTGGGTGAAAGCCTGAACCATGACCTGGTCTTCGTGGCCTTCCTGGTAGGTGTTGCCAACGGAGTCGGCGGTGAAAGCGCCGGCAGTGATCAGGCCTTGTTTTTCGCCGGTAACCGACATGTACGCTGGTGTTGCCATGGGGTGCTCTCCTTGCGGATAAATTTAGGATGCCCGGAGGCGAAATCGCCCGGTGGGTGGCTGAGAGTTATCAAGGAGCGTGCCAGGTTTTGCGCGGTGCCCGGATGGCGGGGGCGTCACGGTAGTCGATGATCACTCGGGGCGATTTTCAGCGGGAAAGTCGGGAGAAAGTGCGCAAGAAGTTGCGCAGTACTGCGCAACTTCTTGCGCACTTGGCTGCAGGGCTTGCAGCGCTTGGGCTGCAGGGGATTTAGGCCCTGAAATATTACGGGCTACTGCGCAACTTCTTGCGCAGTTGGGCATTTGCCGGGACCGCGGTGTGGCCTTCGCGAGCAGGCTCGCTCCCACAGGGACAATGGTGCCAGCGAAAGCGTCTTATAAATGAAACACCGCCCTCGGCTATACTCCCCGCATTTCGATCAGGCACGAGGATTCACTGTGAAGAACTGGACGTTGCGCCAACGCATTTTGGCGAGCTTTGCGGTGATTATCGCCATCATGCTGTTGATGGTGGTGCTGTCCTACTCGCGGTTGTTGAAGATCGAGGCCAGTGAAAACAGCGTGCGCGACGATGCCATCCCCGGCGTCTATTACAGCTCGATGATTCGTGGTGCATGGGTCGACAGTTATTTGCAGACCCAAAAACTGCTCGGCCTCAAGGAAGGCCAGGGCGTTTCCAGTGAAGACGCTGCCGACTACAAGGCGTTCGAGGCGCGTCTGCAAGAACATATGGCCAGCTATCGCAAGACCATGGCCACCGATGAAGACCGTTCCGAATTCGCCCTGTTCGAGAAGTACCACGATACCTACATGCAGATTCAGGATGCCGTGCTGGACCTGCACAAGCGCAATCTGGAAGCCGATGCCATCAAGCTGTTCAACGAGAAACTGACCCCGGCGTGGTACACCGGGCGTATGAAACTCAACGACATCATTGGCGAAAACAAAGTCGTCGCTGATAACGCCATGGCCAACATTGACGATGCGGTCGCAACGGCCAAAGTCAGCATGGTCATTTCCCTGCTGGTCGCGGTGCTGGCCGCCGGCCTCTGTGGTCTGCTGCTGATGCGCGCGATCATGGCGCCGATGAACCGCATCGTGACCATCCTCGACATCATGCGCACCGGCGATCTGAGTTCGCGCCTGAACCTCGATCGCAAGGACGAATTCGGCGCGGTCGAAACCGGCTTCAACGACATGATGACCGAGCTGACGTCGCTGGTATCCCAGGCCCAGCGCTCTTCGGTGCAGGTGACCACTTCGGTGACCGAGATCGCCGCCACTTCCAAGCAGCAACAGGCCACCGCCACCGAAACCGCAGCGACCACCACCGAAATCGGCGCAACCTCCCGTGAGATCGCCGCGACTTCGCGGGATCTGGTGCGCACCATGACCGAAGTGTCCACCGCTGCCGATCAGGCCTCGGTACTCGCCGGCTCCGGCCAGCAAGGCCTGGCGCGCATGGAAGACACTATGCACTCGGTCATGGGCGCGGCGGATCTGGTCAACGCCAAACTGGCGATCCTCAACGAGAAGGCCGGCAACATCAATCAGGTGGTGGTGACCATCGTCAAGGTGGCCGACCAGACCAACCTGCTGTCGCTCAACGCAGCGATCGAAGCCGAGAAGGCCGGCGAGTACGGTCGCGGTTTTGCCGTGGTCGCCACCGAAGTCCGGCGTCTGGCCGATCAGACCGCCGTGGCCACGTACGACATTGAACAGATGGTCCGCGAGATCCAGTCGGCGGTGTCGGCCGGGGTGATGGGCATGGACAAGTTTTCCGAAGAAGTACGCCGCGGCATGTCGGAAGTGCAGCAGGTCGGCGAGCAGCTGTCGCAGATCATCCATCAGGTGCAGGCGCTGGCGCCGCGCGTGCTGATGGTCAACGAAGGCATGCAGGCTCAGGCCACTGGCGCCGAGCAGATCAACCATGCGCTGGTGCAGTTGGGCGATGCCAGCAGCCAGACCGTCGAATCGCTGCGTCAGGCCAGTTTCGCCATCGACGAACTGAGCCAGGTGGCCGTCGGCCTGCGCAGCGGCGTTTCGCGATTCAAAGTCTGATGAGCGAAATCATCGCCAAGCGTGGCGCCGCGCCAGTGGCGAAGCAGGCGCTGTTTCTGCTGTTTCGCATCGGCAGCGAGCGCTACGCCCTGCGTGCCACCGAAGTGGCCGAAGTGCTGCCGCGCCTGCCGCTGAAACCGATTGCCCGGGCGCCGCATTGGGTGGCCGGGGTGTTCGCCTATCGCGGGGCGGTGGTGCCGGTGATCGACCTCAGTGCACTGACTTTTGGCCAGCCCGCCGAGGCGCGCACCAGCACGCGGCTGGTGCTGGTCAATTATCAGCCGGATCAAGCGCAAGCAGCGCAGTGGCTCGGGCTGATTCTCGAGCAGGCCACCGACACGCTGCGCTGTCATCCGCAAGATTTCCAGCCCTACGGCCTCGATAACCGCGAGGCGCCGTACCTCGGCCCGGTGCGCGAAGATGCGCAGGGATTGCTGCAATGGGTGCGGGTCAATGACTTGCTCGATGACGCCGTGCGCAGCTTGCTGTTCCCCGATCCGCCGCGTGATCCGGCGCAGCTTGAGGCGCAGCCATGAGCAGTGAGCAGCGCTTGTTCGATTTCCTCAAGGAACGCATCGGCCTCGATGTCGCGTCGGTGGGCGCGGCGATCATCGAGCGCGCCGTGCGCCAGCGCACGACCCTGTCCCAGGCCGCCCACGCCGACGAATACTGGCAGCTGTTGCAAGGCTCGCGGGACGAACAGCAGGCGCTGATCGAAGCGGTGATCGTTCCTGAGACGTGGTTTTTCCGTTACCCGGAATCCTTCGCCACCTTGGGCAAACTGGCCCGTCATCGTCTCGCCGAGCTGAACAACATGCGCGCGCTGCGCATCCTCAGCCTGCCGTGCTCGACCGGTGAAGAACCCTACTCGATTGCCATGGCCTTGCTTGATGCCGGGCTCAAGCCGCATCAGTTCAAGGTCGATGGCATGGACATCAGCCCGTTGTCGGTGGACAAGGCGCGCCGTGCTGTTTACGGCAAGAACTCGTTTCGCGGGCAGGATCTGCAATTTCGCGATCGGCATTTCATGCCTGAGCAGGACGGCCACCGGGTCAACGAATACGTTCGCGAACAAGTGCGCTGGCAGGTCGGCAATGTCCTCGATCCGACGCTGTTGGCGAGCGAGCCAGCCTTCGATTTCGTGTTCTGCCGCAACCTGCTGATCTACTTCGACCAGTCGACGCAAAAGCAGGTGTTCGAAGTGCTCAAACGCCTGACTCATGTCGACGGCGTGCTGTTTATCGGCCCGGCGGAGGGCAGTCTGCTCGGGCGCTTGGGCATGCGCTCGATCGGCATCCCGCAGTCGTTCGCCTTCAGCCGTCATAGCGAGCCGCACCCCGAACCGCTGCCGACGCCGAAACCGGTCGCCGTGCCGGCCAGCCAACCAATGCGCAGCGCGCCGCCGCCAGCGCCAGTGCGCAATCGGCCGTTCGCTGCCGTGACGCCTTTGCCGGTAACGAAAAAAACTGCCAACCCCGACGCCGCGACGCTGCTGGCGCAAATCGCTGCACTGGCCAACGAAGGCAAAAGCGCCGATGCCCGTGCCGCGTGCGAACAGTATCTGCGCAGCCATGAACCGGTGGCGCAGGTGTTCTATTGGCTGGGCCTGCTCAGCGATGTCGCCGGCCTGGGCCTAGAAGCCCAGGGTTATTACCGCAAGGCCTTGTACCTTGAACCGCAACATCCCGAAGCGTTGATGCACCTGGCCGCGTTGCTGCAGGCTCAGGGCGACACGGTGGGTGCCCGACGATTGCAGGAGCGCGCCGCCCGCAGCGGGCGCACCGCCGACAGTGAGCGTAAACGATGAGCGCGTCCGACACCTTGAACGTTACCCACGAAGACGCCCGCGCCATCGACGATTGCTGGAACCGCATCGGCATTCATGGCGACAAGTCCTGCCCGTTGCTGGAAGAGCACATTCATTGCCGCAACTGCTCGGTGTATTCCGCCGCCGCCACGCGCCTGCTCGACCGCTATTCGTTGCAGCAGGACCAGCGCGAAGCAGTGGTCAGCAAAGTCGAAATCGACGTCAAGACCCGCTCGCTGCTGATGTTTCGCCTCGGCGAGGAATGGCTCGGGCTGGCCACGCGCACGCTTGTCGAAGTCGCGCCGTTGCAGGCGATACATTCGCTGCCGCACCAGCGCTCGCGGGCCTTGCTCGGCGTGGCCAATGTCCGTGGCGCACTGGTCGCGTGCCTGTCGCTGGTGGAATTGCTCGACCTCGACGGCAGCGTTGCGCCGGTCAGCGGCGGGCGAATCATGCCGCGCATGCTGATCATCGCTGCCCATGGCGGGCCGGTGGTGGTGCCGGTGGACGAGGTCGACGGCATTCATGCCATCGACGAACGCATCCTCGATGCTGCGTCACAGTCCGGTGCGCAGGCCAGTGCCAAGTACACCCGTGGCGTTCTGCAATATCGCGGTCGCAGCCTGCGCTGGCTGGATGAAGAACAGCTGTTGTCCGCCGTGACCCGGAGCCTGACATGACCCCCGAGCAAATGCGCGACGCCTCCCTGCTCGAACTGTTCAGCCTCGAAGCCGAAGCCCAGACCCAAGTGCTCAGCGCCGGGCTGCTGGCGCTGGAGCGCAATCCGACCCAGGCCGATCAACTGGAGTCGTGCATGCGCGCGGCGCACTCGCTCAAAGGCGCAGCGCGGATTGTTGGTATCGACAGCGGGGTCAGCGTCGCCCACGTCATGGAAGATTGCCTGGTCAGCGCCCAGGAAGGGCGTTTGTTGCTGCGTCCCGAGCACATCGACGCGTTGTTGCAGGGCACCGACCTGCTGATGCGCATCGCCACGCCGGCTAACGCGCCGCAACCTGCGGACATTGAAGCCTACGTGACGCTGATGGGGCGTTTGCTCGATCCGTCGGCGCCAGCCGCTGTGGTTGCCACGCCGCCGATGGCCGAGTTGCAGATCGAGCCCGCGCCAACAGTGACAGCGCCGATCATGGACGAGCCCGCCGAGCCGACCCCGCGTAAAAACAAACGCACCACCGAGGGCGGCGAGCGCGTCTTGCGCGTCACCGCCGAGCGCCTGAACAGCCTGCTCGATCTGTCGAGCAAATCGCTGGTGGAAACCCAGCGTCTCAAGCCGCATCTGGCGACCATGCAGCGTCTCAAGCGCATGCAGAACAACGGTCTGCGCGCGCTGGAAAATCTCAATGTGCACCTGAAGGAGCATGCGCTGAGCCTGGAAGCGCTCGAGTCGCTGGAAGATGCGCGACGTTTGCTCGCCGAGTCGCAGCAACTGCTCAGCGAGAAAAACGCCGAACTCGACGAATTCGCCTGGCACGCCAGTCAGCGCGCGCAAGTGCTCTATGACACCGCGCTGGCCTGTCGCATGCGCCCGTTCGCCGACGTGTTGAGCGGGCAGGCGCGCATGGTTCGCGACCTCGGGCGCAGCCTTGGCAAACAAGTGCGCCTGGAGATCGAAGGCGAGAAAACCCAGGTCGATCGCGACGTGCTGGAAAAGCTCGAAGCGCCGCTGACTCACTTGCTGCGCAACGCTGTCGATCACGGCATCGAAACCCCGGAGCAACGCCTGCTCAAGGGCAAGCCCGAAGAAGGCCTGATTCGCCTGCGCGCCTCCCACCAAGCCGGTTTGCTGGTGCTGGAATTGAGCGATGACGGCGGTGGCGTCGATCTGGAGAAAGTCCGCCGCAGCATCGTCGAACGGCAGTTATGCCCAGCCGAAACCGCAGCGCAATTGAGCGAAGAAGAACTGCTGACCTTCCTGTTTCTGCCGGGATTCAGCTTGCGCGACAAGGTCACCGAGGTGTCCGGGCGTGGCGTTGGTCTGGATGCTGTTCAACACATGGTTCGCCAATTGCGCGGGGCCGTGGTGCTGGAGCAGACGGCGGGCGAGGGCAGTCGTTTCCATTTGGAGGTGCCGTTGACGCTTTCGGTGGTGCGCAGCCTCGTGGTGGAAGTCGGCGAAGAGGCTTACGCATTCCCGTTGGCGCACATCGAACGCATGTGCGATCTGGCGCCGGAAGACATTGTACAGGTCGAGGGGCGTCAGCATTTCTGGCACGAAGGCCAGCATGTCGGGCTGGTCGCGGCCAGCCAGTTGCTCAATCGCCCGGCCAGTCAGAACGATGGAGCTACCCTGAAAGTCGTGGTGATCCGCGAGCGCGAGGCGATTTATGGGGTGGCGGTCGAGCGCTTCGTGGGTGAACGCACGCTGGTGGTGTTGCCGCTGGACGAGCGTCTGGGCAAGGTTCAGGACATCTCTGCCGGGGCCTTGCTCGATGACGGCTCGGTGGTGCTGATCGTCGATGTCGAAGACATGCTGCGTTCGGTGGACAAGCTGCTCAATACCGGGCGCCTGGAGCGCATTGCCCGCCACGGCAATCAAGCTGCCGAAGCGGCGCGCAAACGAGTCTTGGTGGTCGACGATTCGCTGACCGTGCGCGAGCTGCAACGCAAACTGCTGCTCAATCGTGGCTACGACGTCGCGGTGGCGGTGGACGGCATGGACGGCTGGAATGCGCTGCGTTCGGAGAACTTCGATCTGCTGATCACCGACATCGACATGCCGCGCATGGACGGCATCGAGCTGGTCACGCTGCTGCGCCGCGACAACCGTCTGCAATCGCTGCCGGTGATGGTCGTGTCGTACAAGGATCGCGAAGAAGACCGCCGCCGTGGACTGGATGCCGGCGCCGACTATTATCTAGCCAAAGCCAGTTTTCATGACGACGCCCTGCTCGATGCAGTGGTCGAGCTCATCGGGGGAGCGCGGGCATGAGGATCGCAATTGTCAACGACATGCCCCTGGCGGTGGAGGCCCTGCGCCGAGCGCTGGCGTTCGAGCCTGCGCATCAGGTGATCTGGGTCGCCAGCAACGGTGCCGAGGCGGTGCAACGCTGCGCCGAGTGCACACCAGACCTGATTCTGATGGATCTGATCATGCCGATCATGGACGGCGTCGAAGCCACGCGGCGGATCATGGCCGAGACGCCGTGCGCGATTGTCATCGTCACCGTGGATCGTCAACAGAACGTGCATCGCGTGTTCGAGGCCATGGGCCACGGCGCGCTGGACGTGGTCGACACGCCGGCGATCGGCGCCGGCAATGCCCAGGAAGCGGCGGCGCCGTTGTTGCGCAAGATCCTCAACATCGGCTGGCTGATCGGCGACAAGGCGCCACGCGCGCGCCCGGCGCCGAGTTCGCCGCGCAGTTCGCCGTCACGTCAGCGGCTGGTGGCGATCGGCTCGTCTGCCGGTGGGCCGGCGGCGCTCGAAGTGTTGCTCAAAGGCCTGCCGAAGGATTTTTCCGCCGCGATCGTGCTGGTGCAGCATGTCGATCAGGTATTCGCCGCCGGCATGGCCGAATGGCTGGCCAGCGCCAGCGGCCTCGATGTGCGTCTGGCCCGTGAAGGCGAGCCGCCGCAAAGTGGTGCGGTGCTGCTGGCCGGAACCAATCACCATATTCGCCTGTTGAAAAACGGCACGCTGGCGTACACCGCCGAACCGGTCAACGAGATCTATCGCCCCTCGATCGACGTGTTTTTCGAGAGCGTCGCCCGTTACTGGAACGGTGACGCCGTCGGGGTTTTATTGACCGGGATGGGGCGCGATGGCGCGCAAGGGCTTAAGCTCATGCGCCAGCAGGGTTATTTGACCATTGCGCAGGATCAGCACAGCAGTGCGGTGTACGGCATGCCCAAGGCTGCCGCGGCGATCGATGCCGCGGTGGAAATCCGCCCGCTGGAAAAGATAGCGCCACGATTGCTGGAGATTTTTCCCAAATGAACAGGTTGATCGGCAATCCAGGCCCCCGCAGTACTCAGGTGACCGCTCATGAATGATTTACAGATCGACGACATTAAAACCGACGAGAACGCCGCCATGGTGTTGTTGGTGGATGATCAGGCGATGATCGGCGAAGCGGTGCGCCGTGGGCTGTCGAATCAGGAAAACATCGACTTCCACTTCTGCTCCGACCCGCAGCAGGCCATCGCCCAGGCGGTGCGGATCAAACCGACGGTGATCCTCCAGGACCTGGTGATGCCCGGCCTCGATGGCCTGAGCCTGGTGCGCGAATACCGCAATCACCCGGCGACCAAGGACATCCCGATCATCGTCCTCTCGACCAAGGAAGACCCGCTGATCAAGAGCGCGGCGTTTTCCGCTGGCGCCAACGATTATCTGGTGAAACTGCCGGATACCATCGAACTGGTCGCGCGCATCCGCTATCACTCGCGTTCCTACATGACATTGCTGCAACGCGACGCCGCGTACCGTGCGTTGCGGGTCAGCCAGCAGCAATTGCTCGACACCAACCTGGTGCTGCAACGGCTGATGAACTCCGATGGCCTGACCGGGCTGTCCAACCGCCGGCACTTCGACGAGTACCTGGAACTGGAGTGGCGCCGTTCGCTGCGTGATCAGACGCAGCTTTCACTGCTGATGATCGACGTCGATTACTTCAAATCGTACAACGACAGTTTCGGCCACGTTGAAGGCGATGAAGCGTTGCGCAAGGTCGCCGCAGCCATCCGTGACGCCAGCTCGCGGCCATCGGACCTGCCGGCGCGTTACGGCGGCGAGGAGTTTGTGCTGGTCCTGCCGAACACTTCGCCGGGCGGCGCGCGGCTGTTGGCCGAAAAACTGCGCCAGACCGTGGCGGCGCTGAAAATTCCGCATAACACGCCGGCCGAGGGCTCCAGTCTGACCATCAGCATTGGTCTGGCGACCATGGTGCCCCAGGCGGGCAGTGATTGCCGGCTGCTGATTTCGGCGGCGGATCGCGGGTTGTATCTGGCCAAGAACAATGGGCGCAATCAGGTCGGGATTGAATAACTTTCCTGACAATGCAATCCACCTGTGGGAGCGAGCCTGCTCGCGAAAGCGGTTGTGCGCTCGACATTGCCGGCGGCTGGCAGGTCGCCTTCGCGAGCAGGCTCGCTCCCACAGGAGATCGCGTCAGGTCAGTGTCAAGTGAATCACCCTTACACCCGCCAGACGGGCTGCCGCGACAGCCTGTTTACGTTATACTCGCCGGCTTTCAAAAGTTCGCCAACGAGTGCTGCCCGTCATGGAAATCAACCCGATCCTGAACACCATCAAGGACCTGTCCGAGCGCTCCGAAACTATTCGGGGGTATCTTTGACTACGATCAAAAGCATGAGCGTCTGACCGAGGTCAATCGCGAGCTTGAAGATCCGAGTGTCTGGAACAAACCTGAATACGCCCAGGAGCTGGGCCGCGAGCGTGCCGCGCTGGCGCAGATCGTCGACACCCTCGACGAACTGAACGGCGGTCTGGCCGATTGCCGCGACCTGCTGGACATGGCCGTCGAAGAGAACGACGAAGGCGCAGTGGGCGATGTCGTCGCCGAGCTGGCCCGTCTCGAGGAAAATCTGGCCAAGCTGGAATTCCGCCGCATGTTCAGCCATGAAATGGACCCGAACAACGCCTACCTGGACATCCAGGCCGGTTCCGGCGGTACCGAAGCGCAGGACTGGGCCAACATCCTGCTGCGCATGTACCTGCGCTGGGCCGACAAACGCG
>Ga0308168_1002173_pt1 | contig 16509 bp, 17 predicted proteins | sample PhyCR2_FD_202133 | JGI IMG/M metagenome (GOLD analysis project Ga0308168, IMG submission 202133) | Phyllosphere microbial communities from UC Gill Tract Community Farm, Albany, California, United States - DLSLRC.R2 | ecosystem: Host-associated > Plants > Phyllosphere > Unclassified | place: USA... | reverse complement strand
GGGTGGTGACGAAATGACTGGGCATCATACTGAGTTGTCCTCAGTCTGCCAATAGTTTGCTGATTAAAGCATCATGACGGGCTTTTTGACGAGCCATGCGCAGACGCTCTGCACGAATAATGTTTTTCAAATCGGACAAGGCCAGATCGAAATCATCATTCACGATCAGGTAATCATACTCTGCGTAATGGCTCATTTCGGCAACAGCCTGCGCCATACGTTTAGTAATCACTTCTTCGCTGTCCTGGCCGCGGCCACGCAGGCGGCGGTCCAGTTCGTCTTTCGACGGTGGCAGCACAAAAATGCTGCGGGCTGCCGGCATTTTCTCGCGAATCTGTTTTGCACCCTGCCAGTCAATATCAAGAAACACATCAACGCCGGTCGACAACACTTGTTCAATCGCTTTACGCGATGTTCCATAGTAATTGCCGAACACTTCAGCATGTTCGAGGAACGCATCTTCGCTGATCATGGTGCGGAATTCGTCGTGATTGACGAAGTAGTAGTGCTCACCGTGATTCTCACCCGGCCGTACCCCACGTGTGGTGTGGGAAATAGATACCTGAGTATCGTACAGCGGTTGCGTTTTTAACAGCGCCTGAATCAGACTGGATTTACCCGCGCCGCTGGGGGCGGAAACAATAAAAAGTGTACCTTGAGCCATGATTATTCTTGATATGCCAATAAAGCGGAGTCTACTTCCTGCACAGTATACACAGGTGCAGCGCGTGATGCAGCGTTTAGGCCCGGTAATACGCCTTTTTCTGTCGAAATGGACAATGTTTCGCAAGTTTTTGTCGGATGATGTGCTCTGCCGTTGAAACCCCTGAAGCCTGCTCTCATCATCTCGCTTTCCCCCTCGCCAGTTCCCCTTGGCTGCGTTTTACTGCCGGATATTCATTGAATGCGCAGGAGAAGCAGGGATGCACTATCTCATTTTACTGGTCTGGTTTTTCAGCCTCGGGGTTTCGGCAACGTGTCCGGTCTGGGCACCCACACGCGCTGAGGAGGAAATCGCGGTTCTTGAAGCCCAACTCATGCAGTGGGATGACCTCTACCATCGTCAGGGGAAAAGCGTGGTGACCGATGAGCACTATGATGCTCTGCACATCAAGTTACAGCAGTGGCAACGTTGTTTTCATCCCACCCTCGAACCTCACCAGCCACTGCTGAAGACCGATGGTAAGGTGCCACATCCTGTCGCTCATGTTGGGGTCCGAAAACTGTCCCGTAAGGATGATGTAGCGCAATGGATGATGAACAAGCGAGAACTCTGGGTACAACCGAAGATTGATGGTGTGGCTGTTACGCTGATGTACCGTCAGGGAAAACTGGTAAAAATGATCAGTCGCGGCAACGGTCTGAAAGGCGAAGACTGGACGGCAAAAGCTGCGTTGATTAACGATATTCCCCTTACGATTCCGTTGTTGTCCAGGCAGCAGGTTTTTCAGGGCGAGTTGTATCTCAAGATGACCGATCACCAGCAAGCTACTGATGGGGGGAAAAATGCCCGCTCAATTGTGGCGGGAGCATTAATGGCAAAAACACCAGCCGAAGTGCTGTCGCATATCGGTCTGTTTGTCTGGGCATGGCCAGACGGACCGGAAAATTTAACACAGCGCCTGTTGGCTCTGCGTCAGGCGGGTTTTCCCGATGTCAGTGAATGGACGCACAGAGTGACTGGCGTAGACGAGGTCGAAAGCTGGCGTGAACGCTGGTTCCATCAGCCGTTGTCCTTTGTTACCGATGGTGTTGTGGTACATAGCCTCCCATCGGAACAGGGATGGAACTGGATACCAGGCCTGGGAAACTGGGCGGTGGCCTGGAAATATCCTCCACCGCAAGCGACCAGCGAAGTCCGTTCCGTGGCGTTTTCTGTTGGCCGTACGGGAAAAACGAATGTGGTGCTTATTCTGCAGCCAGTCCAACTGGATGACAAACGCATCAGTCGGGTGAATATTGGCTCAGTCTCACGCTGGCGGCAATGGAATGTGATTGCCGGAGACCACGTCAGTATTGATCTGGCGGGTCAGGGGATCCCGCGTCTGAATGAGGTGCTGTGGCGGGTGACACAACGAGATTATCCTCAGTTTCCCGATGCGACATCATTCAGTCATCTTAGTTGCCTTCATCTGACACCTGAGTGTCGGCAGCAGTTCCTGGCAAGGCTGGAATGGTTGAGCAGTAAGTCTGTGCTTAATCTGACGGGTGTGGGCCGTCAGAGCTGGCAGCAGTTGCTTCAGTCGGGCTATCTGACACACCTGTTTTCATGGCTGGCACTGTCGCAGGAACAGTTAAAGGTTGTTCCTGGAATCGGGGACGCGAGATCACATCTTTTTTGGCAGCAATTCCGCTTAAGTCGACAGCGGCCTTTCAAGCGTTGGGTCAGGGCATTAGGTGTTCCGATCCCTGAGAAGGCCATGAATGCACTGGTAGATGATAGCTGGTCGCAGCTATTGTCACGCACCGTAGAGGAGTGGCAGACGTTACCCGGTATTGGTGGCGGGCTGGCGCAAAAGATTATCAATTTCCTGCAACATCAGGAGGTGCGGCAGCTTATCCATTGGTTGGAGGAGCCGGCCGCCCTGGCTGTATCATCAGATTAATGGTCATCGTGCGGGTAATTGAATACAGGCAAGCCCAGTTTGAAACGAAGCGCCAACAAACGAGCGATGAATCCGGCTAGCAGCGTAATGATAATGACAGTTTCCGTGGGCATCGCGGTTTTTAGCAAAAGAATATAGACCCAGCCCGAGGCGAAGGCGATACCAGCATAAAGCTCTTTCTGGAAAACCAGTGGGATCTGGTTACAGAACATATCGCGGAGAACACCGCCAAAAACACCCGTCACAACAGCGCTGATGGCTGCAATAATTCCAGCGTGCCCCATATCCAGCGCTACCTGCGCACCAATGATGGAAAAGACCACCAGGCCTAATGCATCAAGGACAAGAAAAACCTTTCGAAGGTGGGGCATAAGGGGGGCTGCCAGCGTAGTGATGACGGCGGCGGCAGCAACAATCATAATGTATTCAGGATGCTTCACCCAACCGAGTGGGTAATGTCCTAGCAGCATATCGCGAACTGAGCCTCCGCCAATAGCGGTGACAGACGCGATGATGATCACACCGAACATATCCATCTTGCGACGGCCAGCCGCCAGTGCGCCTGTCATGGCTTCAGCTGTAATACCGATGATGTAAAGGATCGTGAGTAACATTGCTATCTCCTTAAAACCTGCCGCAATCCTAAGGGGTTAGCACTAAAACGGCGACTGAAATTTTCTCAGAGGGAACCCTTTTAGATGAGGTGGCTCTACGGAAAGACACTAACGGTGAATGCCGTAGCAAAACAATGAATGAGTGGGGGGAACACGAACGGGTGTAAATGGATGTTTTCAGAATGGAGTCTGTCAGATTTTGTTGATTAATATCGTTTGATAAATAAGTCTCTCTGCGTTTGATTTTCCAGTTATGTTTTGTGATTTTTTTGGTTCTAAAGTGTTCAGATTTTATTTATAAATATCCGGATATTTATAATTCTTATCGTTAATATTTCTTTTTTTCATTACAGGTAAGTTAATGGTTTGCTTTTATTTAACGCAAATTGCTTGCCATTCCGTACTGAGCGCACTTAAGATGTTTCGTGCAATTGTTAATGGACCATATGTTTATTCAGGGCTGTGATGATAATCTACATGGAGGGAGTATGTCTAACCGGCACACAATAGCAATCTCTGATGACCACCCACATATCATATATTCGGTAAAGATGCTTTTCGAAAATAGTGATTTGTTCGTTGTTTCAAACGAAACTATATGTGGGAAAAACTTATTGTCAGGTCTGGCTTCTAAACCAACAGACATAGTTATTACTGATTTTTCATTGAGTTCAGACCGTTCTACGATGGATGGATTTGCCAAGCTTCGTGCCCTAAAAGGGCGATTTCCAGATGTGAAGGTCGTCCTGCTTACCTCACAAAGTAATACAGCCATTCTGAGAAGTGCATGCGATTATGGCGTCAAGTCAATCGTTAGCAAATCTGATCCTGTAGAGGAAACGGTAATGGCTTGCCAACACGTCATGACACAGCAAGGATATTTTTTCTCTTCGTCATGTAGCCATATTAGGAATTATCTAATAAAAGGGAAGGAAAAAGGAAGCCCTCTTACTCCTAAAGAGTTAGAAGTGATCAGGCTATTCTCTTCTGGATATACGTTATCAGAAATTGCAGTGCGCCAAAACAGAACCATCAGCACAATCTCCACTCAAAAGTATAATGCGATGCGCAGACTGGGTGTCTCCTCAAACATTGAACTGATACGCTATGCATACGCAAAAGGGTTAATCTAGTTTTTGGAGTGTTGTAAGGTAAAAATAGTTTTTTGTTGGAAAGTGACTTCCATCTATTTTCAATTGTAGTGATTGTTGCTGTTTCTATTGCGGTTGTTCTTATTTTTGGTCGCTACCCCAAATGCGCAAGGTGATTAACTGCCATCGCGAGAGAACAGGGCAGAGCCTGGTCTCTCGATGCGGAAAGCTTTATTTTCCCCCTTCAACGGCCAGTCTAACAACTTACAATTTTTCCCAGGCTTTTTTCAGGCCGGTCTCTTCATCGGGATCGGCTCCCTGTGCCGGTGTTGCTTCTTCTTCTGCCAGCAATTCACTATCGAAAGAGGGCATCGTTTCCTCAATCATCTGTTCATCAAATGCGGGATTCAATGCCGGAGAAAGCGGAGAACTCATCAGGCTGTCTGGCATCGCAATATGCGGAACGGGCGCATCCTCAACAAATTGTGCCTCGTCTTCCTTCACTGTTCTGCTCAGGCCGACAATCATCAGGCCACACAGCGCAAAGAAGGCATAAAGCGTATTGCCCCCCAGAGGCTCCATTAGCAGGCCTACGACCAGTGGACCAATACTGGCGCCGACACCAAAGGCCATCAGCAGGCACGCTGCCAGTGAGACGCGTCTTTCTGGTTCAACCAGGTCATTCGCCAGAGCGACAGCCAGTGGATACAGCGAAAACTGCAGCATACTGACGATAAAACCCAGCCCCAGCAGCAGCGAGAAACTGATGTGTGGCAGTATTGCCAGGGGTAGTGCTGCAACAATCAGCACAATGGCATTCAGGCGCATAAGCAGGGTACGGTTATAGCGATCAGACAACCAACTAAGAGGGAACTGTGCGACCAGCCCGGCAAAAATAGCGATGGCCATAAACAGACCGGTTTGACCTGTTGTCAGATCTTGCTGACTGGCGTAAACCGGTGCCAGTCCGTAAAAAGAGCCGACCAGCATGCCAATGGCCAGGGTGGTTGCAAGCACTTTAGGGATAGCACCGATAAAATACCGCAGCTCCATCGGGGCCGGGGAAAGCTGTCGGGCGTGAGTTCGCGTGGTCAAGGCAATCGGCACCAGACAGAGTGAGAAACAGAGGGCGATTAACAGCAATGTACTCAGGCCCAGATCGGTTTGCAGCATCAGTACCACCTGCCCGAGCGACATGCCGAGGTAGGTCGCTACCATATAGCAGCCAAAGACTTTGCCACGCTGTTCAGATTCCGACTGATCGTTAAGCCAGCTTTCCAGCACCATATATTGGCACATCATGCACAGACCGATAATTAACCGCAGCACGACCCAGGCCGGGATAAACCCGGTCAGTCCATGGCACAGCACGGCAGCAGTAATAATACCGGCGCAGGAAACATAGGTACGGATATGACCGACGCGGGCGATGAGAAAATGGCCCACTTTGCCGCCGATCACCAGGCCAATGTAGTTCGCTGCAATAATGGCCCCGATAAGGCCGCCGGAGACATGTGCCGATGTCAGACGCAGGGAAACATAGGTCGTCAGCAACCCCGAACCGAGCAGCATTAAAAGGGTAGTGGTATAAAGCGGGAAAAACACGCCTAGCGTCTTGTTCACTCTGCCTCCTGGGGAATATTGAGCCGGTCCGTTGAGCGCCGCACGCCCTTAACACCGAAAGCGGGTGTCTTGTGATACTAGCAGCTTCAATCCTGAGGGCAAATCGGGCGGGTGAGGTGAGGTGAACCAGTAGCACGAAGGCTACTGGCTGGGATCAGTTCTTTTTCACAAACTCAGACTTCAATTTCATCGGGCCAAAGCCATCGATTTTGCAGTCAATATTGTGGTCGCCTTCTACCAGACGAATGCTTTTTACTTTGGTGCCCATTTTCAGCGGTGTTGAACTGCCTTTGACCTTAAGGTCTTTAATCACCGTGACGCTATCGCCATCTGCCAGCAGGTTGCCGTTGGCATCTTTAACAATGAGGGTGTCATCAGTAGCGGCGTCAGTGCCATCAGCCCACACGTGGCCACATTCCGGGCAGTTGAGCATCGCACCATCTTGCCAGCTATATTCCGAGTGACATTTTGGGCAAGGAGGTAAAGTTTCCATGGTATTCCTCAAGTAAATCCATAATAAAATAAGGGGATAGTTTACCTTGTCAGAGACGTTCTTCCTATTGCTGTTTGGCCGAGGATTCTGATACCTGAAAGGTATCACCTGAATTGAAATTCAGGTGGAAACTCACCCATGAAAGAATGGCACTTCATTTTATGGAGGGGTTATGAAAACAAGACAACTGGCTCAGGATCTCACTGTCAGTGCTATCGGCTTTGGCGCGATGGGGTTGAGTGAATTTTACGGCGAAACGGACGATCAAAAATCCTTAACATTGCTGGGTAAACTGGCTGAGGCTGGCGTTAATTTTATCGATAGCGCGAATCTGTATGGCCGCGGTCACAATGAGCGCCTTATTGGGCATTTTTTAGCACAGCTGGATAGCCGGACACGTGCACAGTTTAAAGTGGCCACCAAATGCGGCATCGATCGCGACCCTGACGCCGCTTATGCCCGAAAAATAAACAACCATCCGGATTATATCGTCCGCTGCTGCCATGAATCCTTGCAGCGCCTGGGGGTGGAAAAAATCGACCTGTTTTACCTTCACCGGGTCGATCAGGACGCGTCTATCGAAGAGAGCATGCACTGTTTGTCCCGCCTGGTTCAGGAGGGGAAAATCGGCCATATCGGCTTATGTGAAGTCTCGGCCACGACCCTGCAAAAAGCTCATGCTGTGTTTCCAGTCACTGCCCTGCAAACGGAGTATTCGTTGTGGACCCGTGATATCGAAGAGAGCATCCTGCCGATGGTCAAGACGCTGGGGATTGGTTTAGTTCCCTATTCACCCCTGGGACGTGGTTTTCTCACCGGGAAATACCTGAATAATCGCGACTTCCCGGAAGGGGATTTCCGCAAAAATAACGACCGTTTCCAGCAGGATAATCTCGATCATAACCGTCAGTTGCTTGATGCCATAACGCCTTTAACGCAAAAATATCGCTGCACTTCGGGCCAGATTGCGCTGGCATGGTTGCTGGCGCAGTATGAAAAAACAGTCCCTATTCCCGGCACGAAGAATGCACAGTATCTGGCTGAGAATGCAGCAGCGGCTGATCTGGTATTGGATGCGTCAGATATTGTGATGCTGAACAACATTCACTGTAAAATCGCGATTAAAGGAAGTCGCTATACCGAAGAGGGAATGAAAGGGGTCAATGTTTAACATGGTGCTCAACCGCTTAGGTGGGAGAATTGAAATGATGCCAGAAAACTGAATAATGCCCCCAAAATCCGTGGAGAACGCGTGGACAGCATTAATAATAAGTTACCCAGCATAAAGCAATTACAGTGCTTTCTCGTAGTGGCTCAGGAGCTTAACTTCAGGCGAGCGGCTGAACGGTTACGGATGACGCAACCGCCGTTAACCCGACAAATAAAATTGCTGGAAGAGATGCTGGGCTGCGCGCTTTTTATCCGTAACACTCATGAAGTTCGTCTGACGGAAGCCGGCAGAAAACTGGTGCCTAAAGCGACACAGCTGATTAATGAGCTCATCCATTGCGTTGATGAAATGAACACAGAGCAATCTCGTCTGCGTATGGGTCTGACGCGCACACTCAGCTTCGATAATATCCCGCAGGTCAGTGACAGAATAAATCAGTTTCTCAGCCATAAAGAGATTGATATCCAGAACCTGACGTCCATTCAGCTGCTGCAATTACTGTCTAAAGGGCAGATGGATATGGTGATCATCGGTGAAAAAAGTCTGCACAGCGAACAGGATTTTAGTTTTCACTGGATCTATCGTGAGCCGCTGCTGCTGGTTATGCCATCGTCTCACCCGGCCAGTTTGCAAGATAAGGTGGCTCTGGCCGATATTGCCGACCTGCCCCTGTTCTGGTTTCCGCGCCATGCCAATCCGCTCTATTACGATAAATGTGAAGCATACTTCCGGCATTTATCGTTCACCCTTGAACGGGTCAAAGAGCCTGACGACTCGCTGGTTCTGCTGTCCAGCATTGCCCGGGGTAAGGGGATGACGCTGATGCCGCAATCGATGTGCACCTTTCATCAGCAGGGTCTGTGCTACCGCACTCTGACGGATGACGCTGCGCAATCACTGAATATTGATGTCTATGTGGCGACGCGTAAGAACGACACCAGGGAGTGGGTTATCAATGGGATACAGTTGCTGACGGTGGGAAAAAACGCATAAAAAAAGCCCTGTAAACAGGGCTCTTTTACACAGTGATCACGTATTATTCGATGTTCTGAATCTGTTCTCTCATCTGCTCAATCAACACTTTCAGCTCAATGGCAGAAGCGGTGATATCAGCATTAATGGATTTTGATCCCAGCGTGTTCGACTCACGGTTGAACTCCTGCATCATAAAGTCGAGGCGGCGGCCGACCGCTTCCTTCTTCTTCAGGATGTTATAGGTTTCTTTCACATGGGCTTCCAGACGGTCCAGCTCTTCCGCGACGTCCACACGCTGCGCCAGCATCACCAGCTCTTGCTCCAGGCGATTATTTTCCAGCTGTACCTGCGCCTCTTCCAGGCGGGTAACCAGTCGTTCACGTTGCCATTTGAGTACTTCTGGCATATGCGTACGGACTTTGATCACTTCCGCGCTCACCCCTTCCAGACGCTGTTCAATCAGCGCTTTCAGAGCCGTGCCTTCGCTTTCACGCGCAATAATAAATTCGTCGATGGCAGCATCCAGCGCCTTCAGCAACTGGGCAGAAATCGCATCCAGATCCTGCTCTTCGGCTGACATCACGCCAGGCCAGCGCAGGATATCGACCGGATTGATTTCACCCTCATCGCTCTGCATTTTGACCCAGTTGGCAGCTTGCACCAGCTGGATGGCCAGTTTTTCATTCAGTACCAGCGAGCTTTGGGCACGAGGGTCAGCGTCGAAACGCAGGTTAACTTCGATTTTCCCACGGGTCAGACGATTACGAATGCGTTCACGGATCACCGGTTCCAGGCCACGAAACTGCTCTGGCAGACGGATATAGGTTTCAAGATAGCGCTGGTTGACGGAACGCAGCTCCCAGGCTGCGCTGCCCCATTCGCCTTTAGTTTCGCGTCGGGCATAAGCTGTCATGCTGCGGATCATTTTGCGTACCGTTATTAGGAAAGATGCAGCGATTATAGCGATGCTGACGATGCCTTAACAGGCATTCGGTCAAATGCTCGTGTTTTGGCTGACGTTTTGTTGCCAGAAGCTTAAGATGCCGAAATAAGAAACATCACTCACTTCAGGAGCCACTATGATGCCGCGCGTATTCACATTTTCCCTTCTGGTACTGGCGCTGTCAGGCTGCACAACACCGTCACGGCATGCCAGCCAGATTACCGCCCCGATCTGTACAGTGGGCGACGCCATGACGCAAACCACGCTCTACTTCGGTCTGAATCGCCCGCAGGGTGCCGTTATCACCGAGGCAGAATGGCAGACGTTTGTTGATTCAGAAGTCACACCTCGCTTCAAAGCAGGGTTGACTGTCTTTGCGGCAAAAGGCCAGTGGCTGGGAAATGATGGCAAACTGGCGCGGGAAAACAGCAAGGCGCTGCTGCTGATCCATGCTCCAGATAAAGCGAGTGAACAGGGGATTGAGACACTACGTGCCATTTATAAACAGCGCTTTGCCCAGGATTCAGTGATGCGGGTGGATGCGGCGGCCTGTGTAGCGTTCTGACCTGTATTTCAATCAAGAATACCCGGCGCGAGTACGCCGGGTATAGAGATTACAGCACCAGCCCGGCAAAGGCTGCGGAGAGCAAGCTGACCAGCGTGGAGCCATAAATCAACTTCAGGCCGTAGCGTGACACCACATTCCCCTGTTGCTCATTCAACCCTTTTATCGCCCCGGCGACGATGCCGATAGAGGCAAAGTTCGCGAAGGAGACCAGGAACACCGACAGAATACCCAGTCCGCGCGGCGACAATTCTGCGGCGATTTTCTTCAGCTCAATCATGGCCACAAACTCGTTCGTCACCAGCTTTGTCGCCATAATGCTGGCAGCCGGCAGGGCATCTGCGGTCGGGATGCCAATCAGCCACGCAAATGGCCAGAACACATAGCCGAGGATCTGCTGGAAGCTAATGCCGAAAACGGCTGAGAACACGGCATTCACCGCGGCAATTAGCGCGATAAAACCAATCAGCATGGCCAGAATGATCATCGCCACTTTAAAGCCAGCCAGAATGTATTCACCCAGCATTTCAAAGAAGCTCTGATCTTCGTGCAGCTTTTCCAGACGGATCTCCGGCTCATCACCGATCGGTGTCGGATTGATAATCGACAAGATGATAAAGGTACTGAACATGTTGAGGATTAGCGCTGCCACGACGTAACGCGGCTCAATCATCGACATATAGGCGCCAACAATCGACAGCGACACAGTGGACATCGCGGCCGCTGCCATCGAGTAGAGGCGACGTGGGGAAATCTCTGCCAGGATCCCCTTATAGGCGATAAAGTTTTCCGACTGGCCGAGGATCAGCGTGCTGACGGCATTAAATGACTCCAGCTTGCCCATCCCGTTAACCTTGGAGAGAACGGTGCCAACACCCCTGATCAACAGCGGCAGGATTTTAAGATGCTGCAGAATCCCGATCAGTGCAGAGATAAAGACAATAGGACAGAGCACGCCGAGGAAGATAAACGCCAGCCCCTGTGAGCTCATCCCGCCGAAGACAAAATCGGTTCCCTGTGCGGCGTATTTCAGCAGAACCTCAAAGAAGCCCGAAAAGACGGTAACAACGGTCAGCCCGCCAGAAGCGTGCAGGAAGAACCAGGCGAGGGCGGCTTCAATCACCACCAGCTGCAACAGCACGCGTGGGCGAATTTTTTTCCGGTCATTACTGAACAGTAAGGCCAGCAAGCAAATAATGGCCAGGGCCAGAATAAAATGAAAAACAGAGGTCATACACAGGTCCGGCATGAGGAATGATTGATGATGAGAGGCATTTAGCCATATTTCAGTTTGATTTACATCCAGCCGGGCGCTATCTGGCTGTTTTAGCGTTTAAATAGTCGTTATTTTCATAACAATCCGCGTTCAGTTTCGCCTGCGATAGGCAATCCATGGCGAAATCCGTATAATGCGCAGCCAATTATGTTTAGCTAGCCGGAGAGAAATTATGCGTCCATCAGGCCGTAGCGCACAACAGGTGCGCCCCGTCACCCTGACCCGTCATTACACCAAACATGCAGAAGGCTCTGTGCTGGTTGAATTCGGTGATACCAAAGTGTTGTGTACCGCCACCATTGATGAAGGCGTGCCACGTTTCCTGAAAGGTCAGGGCCAGGGTTGGGTCACCGCCGAATACGGTATGCTGCCACGTGCCACCCACAGCCGTAATGCACGTGAAGCGGCTAAAGGTAAGCAGGGCGGTCGTACCCTGGAAATCCAGCGTCTAATCGCCCGCTCACTGCGTGCGGCGATTGACCTTAAGGCGCTGGGCGAATTCACCATTACCCTCGACTGTGACGTGTTGCAGGCTGACGGTGGCACCCGTACTGCCTCTATCACCGGCGCCTGCGTGGCACTGGCTGATGCGCTGAACCACCTCGTCTCTATCGGTAAGCTTAAGACTAACCCGATGAAAGGCATGGTCGCTGCTATCTCTGTGGGCATCGTCAAGGGCGAAGCGCTGTGTGATCTGGAGTACGTTGAAGACTCTGCCGCCGAAACCGATATGAACGTGGTGATGACGGAAGATGGTCGCATGATTGAAGTGCAGGGCACCGCAGAAGGTGAGCCGTTCACTCATGACGAACTGCTGAAGCTGCTGGAGCTGGCGCGAGGCGGTATCGATACTCTGGTTGCAGCGCAAAAAGCGGCGCTGGCCAACTGATTTTTTCAGGCGACGATGAAGTCGCCTTTTTTATGCCCCCCATCTGAGGAAAACGACATGAAAGCCTGGCAGCGCCAATTTATCGAATTCGCCATCAACAAGCAGGTGCTGAAGTTTGGTGAGTTCACGCTGAAATCAGGGCGAAAAAGCCCTTATTTCTTTAACGCCGGTCTGTTCAATACCGGGCGTGATCTTGCCCTGCTGGGCCGTTTCTATGCCCAGGCACTGGTGGATTCTGGTATCGATTTCGATCTGGTCTTTGGCCCGGCCTACAAAGGCATCCCGATTGCGACCACGACGGTGGTAGCTCTGGCCGATCATCACGATCGTGATGTGCCCTATTGTTTTAACCGCAAAGAAGCCAAAACCCATGGCGAGGGTGGCACGCTGGTGGGCAGCCCGTTGCAGGGTAAAATCATGCTGGTGGATGATGTGATCACCGCAGGCACGGCCATTCGTGAATCGATGGAAATTATCGCGGCACATCAGGCGACGCTGGCTGGCGTGTTGATTTCCCTCGACCGCCAGGAGCGCGGACGTGGTGCCATCTCTGCGATTCAGGAAGTGGAACGTGATTACGGATGTCAGGTGATTTCGATTATCACACTGAAAGAACTGATTGCTTACCTGGAAGAACAACCAGAAATGGCCGATCACCTGATTGCTGTACGCGCTTATCGCAGTGAGTTTGGTATCTGAGGGGATGTCGTTGTGCGGGGCGACCGTTTTTCTGGTCGACCCGCAACATTACACGAGTTGTGCGGCCAGCAGCGGCCAGCGTACGTCGAAGTCGACGGTAGGGCGATAGCGAAATTCGGAACGCACAAAACGTGACAGCAATCCTTCGCAAAATGCCAGTAACTGACTGGCCAGCAGCGTTTCATCGGTAATAAACCCTTCACCTTCACGCATTTTCTTCTCACGCATCACCTGGCGCAACTGCACTTCGATACGTTCAAAAAGCTGGTTGATACGGCCCTGTAAGCGATCCTGTTCGAACATCAGCGCGTGTCCGGTCAGAATGCGTGTTAAACCCGGATTACGCTCACCAAAGCCCAGAATGAGCTGAGTGATCATACGTAGTCGCGGCAGCGTCTCTTTTTCATCTTTCAGAATCAGATTGATGCGCGTAATCAGGCTGTCTTCAATAAATTCGATCAGGCTGTCAAACATCTTGGTTTTGCTGGGAAAATGCCGGTAAAGCGCCGCTTCAGAAACCCCTACAGTCGCCGCCAGTTTGGCGGTGGTGATGCGCTGGCTGCCATCACCAGACTCCAGCATTTGCGCCAGCGCCTGTAGAATTTCTTCTCGGCGATTCCTTTTCGCACTCTTCTTTTCTACCATGTCTTAAAAGACCCCTGAAAACATCACCATAAAACGGGCAAATGCCCACACAACGTCCGTGAACGTGTGTTCACGGCGAGTCAATTCAGATTATCGTTGGGTGGCCCGTGGAGAATTACTGGCGACCAGAGTGGCCGAAACCACCTTCACCACGCACGCTGGTGTCAAAGTCGTTGACCAGATTGAACTCGGCCTGGACGACAGGCACGAAAACCATCTGCGCAATACGTTCGCCGGGTTCGATAGTAAAGGAGTCTTGCCCACGGTTCCAGACTGAAACCATCAGTTGACCCTGATAATCGGAATCGATCAAACCGACCAGGTTACCCAGTACGACGCCATGCTTATGCCCCAGCCCGGAACGCGGCAGGATCACAGCAGCCAGCTGTGGGTCAGCAATATGAATCGCTAAACCTGTTGGCACCAGCGTTGTGACCCCAGGCTCAAGCACAAAGGCTTCATCCAGGCAGGCACGTAAATCAAGCCCGGCAGAACCTGACGTGGCGTAGGTTGGCAGGGGAAAGTCGGTGCCGACTCGTGCATCAAGAATCTTAACGTCGATTTTTTTCATCATAAAGGCTGACAATCTCGTCTAATAGCTGTTGGCCAAGGAGTGACTTATCGCAGAGCGGTAAGGCTTTATCTCCCTCCTGCCAAAAAAGGTGAAGAGCATTGGTGTCACTGTTGAAACCCTGCCCGGTTTTGGCTACATCATTGGCGCAGATCAAGTCCAGATTCTTGCGCGCCCGTTTTTGTTGTGCGTATTCTTCCACATTCTGGGTTTCAGCGGCAAATCCTACAACATACGGTCTGTCGTGCGGCATCGCTGCAACACCTGCCACAATATCGGGATTTTTTATCATTCGCAGGGTGATTTCTTCGCCCTGTTTTTTGATTTTTTCTTCCGCCACCGCCGCGGCCCGGTAGTCGGCTACTGCCGCACAACCGATAAAGATCTGTTGATCGGCCGCCTGCGCCATCACCGCCTGCTGCATCTCCAGCGCCGAAGTAACATCAATGCGGTTAACGCCTGCCGGTGTCGGCAAGGTTACCGGGCCCGCCACCAGCGTGACGCTGGCCCCGCGTTGCGCCGCCGCCGCCGCAATAGCAAACCCCATCTTTCCTGAGCTGTGATTGCTGATATAACGCACCGGATCGAGTGCTTCCCGGGTCGGGCCGGCGGTGATCATAATATTGAGATGTTGCAGATCGTTGACGGGAGCAGCCCAGTTTACCGCCAGGTCAACAATCGCCAGCGGGTCGAGCATACGTCCTGGGCCGATATCACCACAGGCCTGGCTGCCGCTGTCAGGGCCCCAGACCAGCACTCTGCGTTGTGCCAGCAGTTGTAAATTATGCTGGGTGGGGAGTGCGCGGTACATCTGCTGGTTCATTGCCGGGACAATTGCCACCGGTGCCGCCGTTGCGAGGCAAAGCGTCGTCACCAGATCATTCGCCATACCGGCGGCAACACGGGCGATCAGGTCCGCCGTTGCAGGGGCAAGGATGACCAGGTCTGCCCATTTCCCCAATTCAATATGCCCCATAGCGGCCTCAGCGGCCGGGTCGAGTAAATCGTCGGAAACCGGATAGCCTGATACAGCCTGCAAACTGAGTGGGGTGATAAAGGCTTTCGCTGCGTGAGTCATGACGACACGTACGTCTGCGCCACGGTCGCGTAACCTGCGTACCAGTTCAGGGGTTTTATAGGCAGCGATACCACCACTGACGCCAAGAACAATACGTTTTCCGGTTAATCCCATCATGTTGCTGTTCGCCTTCTGTTTAGCCTGCCCGGTGCCCTCGCGCCGCAATACGATTATTTTATCACACTCCGGCGGGCGGGTTAGCACCACACAATTTTTGCGAGCTGGCGCGTAAAGTCAGCACATCGCAATAGGAAACTACTGTATATAATGCCATGCTTTTTTATCTTCAGGAAGGAGAAACGGCAGATGGATGAGAACTGGATGGGGTTACCCCCGCGTGAAAAATTGTTGAAATGTGGCGCACAAACGCTGAGTGATGTTGAACTGCTGGCTATTTTCCTGCGCATCGGAGCGCGTGGGGTTCACGTGATGACGCTGGCACAGCGCTTGCTTGACGTATTTGGCTCGCTACACCAATTGATGACGGCACCCGCCGAAGATTTTCAGGCGATTCACGGTATTGGCATGGCAAAATATGCGCAACTGAATGCGGTGGCCGAACTCGCCCGACGCTGCTTTACCTGCCAGCAGGCATTAGAAAACCGGGTCGTCAGCAGTGCTGAACAGATGCTGGATTTTCTTAACGGCTCGCTGGCGCATCGGGAAAGGGAGATTTTCCAGGTGATCTTTTTTGATAATCAGCATCGGGTCATTCATACCAGCGAAATGTTCAGTGGCACGATCAACAGCGTTGAAGTGCATCCCCGTGAGATTATACGTGAAGCGCTAAAACGCAATGCTGCGGCGGTCATTCTGGCGCATAATCACCCATCCGGGCTGGCAGAGCCCAGCCGCGCTGACCGTGATATAACGCAGCAAATTGTGCGCGCCTGTACCCTGATGAATATCCGGGTGCTTGACCATATGGTCATCGGACGGGGTGAGTATGTGTCTTTTGCTGAACGAGGGTGGCTATAATGAGCGGGCTGTTATTTAACCGTTTTACGATTTAGTTCTGGAATTACAGTGCCTAAAGCGGATGCTTCCTGAACAAAAAGTACAAATGTACGCGATCCTTAGGGATCTTTATCTGTTCGGGACTTGAGCGGTCGCGCTTCAGGGCGTATACTACGCCACCTTTGAGAATCTCGGGTTTGGCGTTTGAGCCTACTCAGCGGGTTCACATAGAACTCGCCTGGATGGGCTATAAGCCTGACGAGGCGGCCAGAACCTTATTTTTAAAGCTCGAGCTGATTTGATTTTTGGAGAA
>Ga0308168_1002171_pt1 | contig 16527 bp, 16 predicted proteins | sample PhyCR2_FD_202133 | JGI IMG/M metagenome (GOLD analysis project Ga0308168, IMG submission 202133) | Phyllosphere microbial communities from UC Gill Tract Community Farm, Albany, California, United States - DLSLRC.R2 | ecosystem: Host-associated > Plants > Phyllosphere > Unclassified | place: USA... | reverse complement strand
CCGGCGACCGCCTGTACCACCGCCGCCGAGCCGGGAAACTCCGCCACGTCGTTGCGGAAATCGCCCTGACACAGCGCCTGCTGCTTGAAGAATCCCCATGTGCCGGAGGCCGAGTTGCGGCCATAGCGCTGGATAGATCGCTGCTGCCACTCAGCCTGATGCAGACCCAAATCGCCCCAGCGTTCGGGCACCTGGTGTGCGCCACACAGACGCGTGACGGAGAACAACGCATCAAGCTGGCGGGGATCGATGGACGTCAGCGGATTGCGCTGGTTGACCACCACCACCAACGCGTCCATCGCCACCGGCACGGCCAAAGGAGGATAACCGTATCGCGCCTCAAACGCCTGGCGCTCATCCGCCTGCATGGGACGGCTCATTGCCCCTAACTGGACGGATCCGGCTGTCAGCGCGGTTGGCGCCGTTGAGGAGCCCGATGCCTGAACCTGCACATTTACCCCGGGTGACTGACGGCTAAAGTCATCGCCCCACAGGGTCATCAGATAGCCGAGCGTGTCCGAGCCTGCGCTGCTGAGATTGCCTGAAAGCATCACCGGCTGTGCCTGCACCAAGGCAGGCAAGAGAGAAAAGAACAGCAAAAAAAGAAGGCGCATCGTTCCGGTCCGTCAGCAGTTAATGAACCGCATTCTCCTGCATCCCGTTAGTCACAATCAACCGTGGTGCCAGGGTAAAGGTAAAACAGGTTTCCTGGTGCGGGATGCTGGTGATCTCCAGCCGCGCATTGTGATGGCTGAGCGCATGCTTCACGATGGCCAGCCCAAGACCGCTGCCGCCGGTCGCACGTGAACGCGCTTTATCCACCCGATAAAACCGCTCTGTCAGGCGCGGGATGTGCTCAGGTGGAATGCCGGGGCCGTTATCACAGACTGTAAATACCGCGCCCTGCTTGCTGCGCAGCCAGCTGATATCAATGCGCGTCCCCTCGGGCGTGTGGTTCACCGCGTTGTAGACCAGGTTGGAGATAGCACTGCGTAATTGTTCATCATTGCCAAACACTTTCAGGTGAGGATCGGTATGAAAATGGATGGCGTGACGTCCGCCGCTCAGGGTTTCAGCTTCATGCTGCAGGAGTTTGAGCATAACCGGTACATCAACCTTTTCTTTCAGGTTAATGGCCGGAGCCGCCTCAATGCGCGACAGCGTCAGGAGCTGTTTGACCAGGCTATCCATTCGCCGGGTTTGCTCCGACATCGTGTGCAACGCTTTGTCCCGTGAGCGCTGATTCATGACGGAGTCATTCATCATTTCCAGATAGCCCTGAAGCACCGTTAAAGGCGTGCGCAGTTCATGGCTGACGTTGGCAAAGAAGTTTCGCCGTGCCCCTTCAAGCTGATGCATCTGGGTCACGTCGCGAGCCACCATCAGCCACTGGCCTTCGCTGTAGGGCATCACACGGAATTCCATGTGGTGCTGGTTATTCAGCACCAGCGTAAGCGGCTTATCGAAATCACGTTGCCGCAGATAGCGAGAAAATTCAGGATAACGCAGCAGATTAAGGATATTTTGCCCGTTATCTTCTGGCCAGCGCAGCCCCAGGTGCTGCTGGGCCAGGCCGTTGCACCAGAAAATAGTGCCCTCTTCGGTGGTGAGTATCACGGCGTCCGGCAGCGACTCCGCGCCGCTGCGAAACCGCTTAATCAGATTACCTAATTCGCGCCGCCGCCGCCGGTTGCGCAGTTGCATTTGATACAACCCGTAAAACAGCGGTTCCCAACTGGCCTGTCCGGACGGTGGCGTCATCGTGCGATCCAGCCACAGCCAGTGAGACAGGCGCATCAGGTTGTAAAAATGCCACAGTAAAATACCGACTACGCTCAGTAACAGCAGCCACGGCAAATAGCCGAACAGCAGGCCGAGCACCAGCGCAGGCAGACACGCCAGCACCAGTTCGGACAGTAATCTCTTCCAGGAGAGGCGTTCCAGCACGGTTAAAGCTCCGTTTAAAAGCGGGCAGAGAAACGATAACCTGTTCCGCGTACGGTTTGTACCATGCGATCGTGGCCGGTCAGTTCCAGCGCCTTACGTAAACGACGAATATGAACGTCAACCGTACGATCTTCAACATAGACGTTAGTGCCCCAGACATGATTGAGTAACTGCTCACGGCTGTAAACACGTTCAGGATGGGTCATAAAGAAATGCAGCAGCTTGTATTCTGTCGGCCCCATTTCCAGCGGTGTGGTTTCTGACATCACGCGATGCGAAGAGGGATCCAGGCTCAGGCCCTGCATTTCGATCACATCTTCTACCGCCATCGGCGAAATACGACGCATAACGGCTTTAATTCGCGCCATCAGCTCTTTCGGGGAAAACGGTTTGGTGATGTAGTCATCGGCACCGACTTCCAGTCCGCGTACCCGATCTTCTTCCTCGCCGCGCGCGGTGAGCATCATGACCGGTATATCACGCGTCATGGCTTCACGCTTAAGATGTTTAATAAATTGTATGCCGCTGCCGCCGGGTAACATCCAGTCCAGCAGGATCAGGTCAGGCCAGGGTTCAATCAGCTTGCTGACGGCGCTGTCATAATCTTCTGCCTCAATCGGCTGATAATCGTTTTGTTCCAGTACGAAACATAACATTTCACGGATTGGAGCTTCATCTTCCACAACTAAAATGCGCTTAGCCATTATTACTCCTGCAGGTAGGACGGCTTTCACTGATATTTGCGGCGCCATTATGCGTCAGTTTTGTGACACTTTTATGAAAAAGTTAGCCATAAAAACCGGCCTGCAACAACCATTTATGACAACATGACGACATGTTTTGTGGCTTTAGTGACTGAGCCAGTATAATTGCCGGGCAAATCGATTTGGCAGGGAGTTTTATGCGCATTATCCACACCGCGGACTGGCACCTGGGGCAGTTCTTCTATAACAAGAGCCGCGCCGCCGAGCACCAGGCCTTTCTTGACTGGCTGTTAATACAGATCGAACAGCATCAGGTCGATGCGCTGATTGTAGCGGGCGACCTGTTTGATACCGGTACGCCGCCCAGCTATGCGCGTGAAATGTTTAACCGCTTCGTGGTGGCGTTACAGCCCAGCGGCTGTCAACTGGTGGTGCTGGCGGGCAATCATGACTCGGTGGCAACGCTGAATGAATCGCGCGAACTGCTGGCCTGTCTGAACACCCGGGTCGTTGCCACGCCGCAGGAGAGTGACGACGTCATGATCCTGACAACCCGTCAGGGTGAACCCGGCGCGCTGCTGTGCGCGATTCCCTATCTGCGCCCGCGCGACATTATGCGCAGCCAGGCCGGTCAGTCTGGACGGGATAAACAGCTCAGCCTGCTGGAGGCCATCAGCGCCCATTATCAGCGCAGCTTCGCGGCGGCACAGGCGCTGAACATGTCCCTGCCGATCGTGGCGACCGGCCACCTTACCGCCCTTGGCGTCAGCAAAAGTGACTCCGTGCGCGATATCTACATCGGCACGCTGGATGCGTTTCCTGCCTCGGCGTTTCCGCCGGCCGATTACATCGCCCTTGGACATATTCATCGCGCTCAGCGCGTCGCGAACAGCGACCATATTCGCTACAGCGGCTCCCCTATTCCGCTGAGCTTTGACGAGCTGGGCAGCGAAAAAAGTGTCTGTCTGCTGACTTTCAGCCCGCGCGGCCTGGAAACCCTGACCCTGCCGGTTCCCACCTTCCAGCCGATGCAGATGCTTAAAGGCTCCCTGGCGCAAATCAGTGAGCAGCTCGCCCACCTTTCCCCTCCCAGCGGAGAGAAGCCGGTCTGGCTCGATATTGAAGTCACCACCCAGGAGTACTTAAGCGATCTGCAGCGCCAGGTTGAAGCGCTGACGGCAGATTTACCGGTGGAAGTGCTGCTATTACGCCGCAGTCGTGAACAGCGCCAGCACAGCCTGGCGCAAACGGATAACGAAACCCTGAGCGAACTTAAGGTCGAAGAGGTTTTTGCCCGACGCCTGGCGCTTAATGAGGAGCTTGATGACAAGCAGATCGCCCAGGTCACGACCCTGTTTAAGCAGACGCTGGCCGACCTGGAGGCGAACCCATGAAGATCCTCACGCTGCGATTCAAAAACCTGAATGCGCTGAAAGGAGAATGGTTTATCGATTTTCGCACCGAACCTTTCGCCAGTAATGGTCTGTTTGCCATTACCGGCGCGACAGGTGCCGGTAAAACCACCTTACTGGACGCTATCTGCCTGGCGCTGTATCACCAGACGCCGCGTCTGGGGGCGATTTCTCAGGGCCACAACCCGCTGATGACGCGCGACTGCGCCGAGTGCCTGGCCGAAGTCGAGTTTGAAATCAAAGGCGAGGCCTGGCGGGCATTCTGGAGCCAGAACCGCGCACGAGGCACGGCCGACGGCAAACTGCAGGCTCCCCGCGTCGAGCTGGCTCGCTGCGCAGATAATCAGATCGTTGCAGACAAAGTGGGCGACAAGCTCAAGCTTACCGAAACGCTTAGCGGCCTGGATTTTGAACGTTTTACCCGTTCAATGATGCTGTCACAGGGCCAGTTCGCCGCATTTCTTAACGCCAAAGCGAATGAGCGCGCAGAGCTGCTGGAAGAGCTGACCGGAACGGAAATTTACGGGCTGGTTTCCATGGCCGCGTTTGAGCGCCATAAAGAAGCCAAAAATGCGCTGGAACTGATGCGCAGTCGGGCAGGCGGCATGGCACTGCTTGATGAGGCGACCCGCGCCGGGCTGCAGCAACAGCAGTCAGCCCTGACTGAGGCCGAGCAGCAACTCAGCCGTCAGTTTGACACCGCTCAGCGGCAGCAGCAGTGGCTGCAGCTGGCACAGCAGCTGAGCGCGGATGCTGAACAGGTGAACGCCGCCCGTCAGGCCGCCGACGCGGCGAGTCAGGCGGCAGAGGCCGATCGCCAGCGTCTGGCACGAAGTGAACCAGCAGAAAAACTGCGCGGTGCGCTGCAACAGCGCGACAACCTGCAGACTGAACGCGCGGAGCTGCAACAGCGTCAGCAGCAGTTAAACCAGCAGATGCAGGCGACCGCCCACGAGCAGCAGCAGTTGCAGCAGCGTTATCAGGAAACCGAAGCGGCGCGCGAACAGGTGCGTTTGCAACAGCACCAGCAGGAAACGCTACTGAGCGGACAGGTTATTCCACTCGATCAGGCGCTCTCGGCCCTGCAGCAGCAAATTCAACAGCTGCAGCATGAAACCGCACAGCAGCAGGCGAGCTGTACGCAGCGTGAACAGGCGATGCAAACCGAGCAACATAAGGTCAGCGATCTCCAGCAGGCGCTGGCACAGCAGCAGGCGCGTCGGCAACAGCTGGCGGATATGCCGGTTTGGGGCGAAAATCTTCCGCTGTGGCAGGACCGCTTTGCTCAACTGGCCCGCCATGAAACCGATCAGGCGGCGTCGGCGCAGCAAATTCAGCAACAGGCGTTGCTGCTTCATCAGCGCCAGCAGCAGGTCGAACAGCTGCAACAACAGCTTGCGCCATTGAACCAGGCCGGGCAACTCACGCAGCAGACCTTGTCTGACGCTGAGCAAGCACTAACATCGCTCCATAAGGCGCATCCTCCCGAAGCCTTGCGTCAGGCCTTAAAGCAGTTAACTCAACAGCGTGACGCACGTCAGACGCTGACGTTACTTGCAGCCCAGTGGCAGCCGCTACATCAGCAGCGCGGTCAGTATGAAAAACGGTTACAGGATCTGGAAAAAGCCTGCCAGCAGGCTGAGGCTGAATTACTGACGCTGCGGGAAACATGGAAGCGGGAGAAACAGCAACTCACCGACGTTGAGAAGATTTGCCAGCTTGAAAGCCATATTGCCGATCTGGAGGAACACCGGGCGCGGCTGGAGGCCGGGCAACCCTGCCCTTTGTGCGGTTCCTGCGAACATCCCGCGGTTGAAACCTACCGCACGCTCGAAGTCAGCGCCAACCAACAGCGCAAAGCCGTGCTGCAAAAACAGGTGGAAGCGCTGAGCGAAACCGGTACGGCCAAAAATGAGCAGATAAAACACCTGAAGGGCCAGCAGCAGTCTCTGCGCGACGAGCTCGCCAGTGTAGTGCAGCAGCTGGATGCATTGACCCAGCGCTGGCAGGCACTGAGCGGTGAGCTTGCGCTTACCTTCACTCTGAACGACACCGACGCGCTGGGCCACTGGCTGCAGGCGCAAAGCCGTCAGGAACAGGCATTAACTACGCAGACAGAGACGCTGGAACACGCCGAGCGAACGTATCAGGCGGCAAAAGAACAGCATCTGCAACAGCAGCAGACACAGCAGCAACACCAGCAAACGCTGCAGTTGACGCAACAGCAGCTGGAGAACGAACACCAGGCGTTACTGACTTTACAGCGCCATCACCAACAGGCTCAGGCGAATGCTCAGCCGCTCCAGGAGGGGCTGGCGCAACAATTCGCAGGCTTCGGCCTGACGCTGCCTGACAGCGCACAGCGCGACAGCTGGCTGGCTGAACAGCAACAGCGCTGGCAGCAGTGGCAGGAAAGTGAGCGGTTGCTTGCTAACTTGCAGCCTCAGTTGGCGCGTGCGGAAAGCCAGGCTGACGCCCTGCGCCAACAGCTGCAGCTTGAGCAGCAGCGCCTGAATCAGCAGCAACAGCAGCTCGCCGCACTGGACCAGCAATACCGCGAAAAACGTCAGCAGCGTGAGACGTTGTTTGGCAATCGGGATGTCATTCAGGCCCGTCGGCAGATGCAGGAGAGCGTCGAGCATCATGAGGCGCAGCTGACGCAGCAGCGTGAACGGCTGCAGCAGTCTCAGGCTGAAGCCAGCCGCCTCCACGGCCAACTGACGTTGCTGGAGAGCCAGCTACACAGGTTGGGCACTCGCCTGACGGACGCTGAGCAGCACTTCAACGCCGCGCTGACTGCGGCTGAATTCCCGGACGAGGAGAGCCTGCGCGCCGCGTTGCTTGACGAGCATGAAGCGCAACAGCTTCGCCAGCGACTGCAGCAGATCGATCAGCATCTGCTCCATCAACAATCCCGCCTGGCAGAGCTGCAGCAACGGCTGGCAACCCATGAGCAGGCTAAACCCGATAAGATGCCTGAGTCCGCCGATGCACTGACCACACAGCTGGAAGCGTTGCGGCATTCTCTGAGGGAGAACGCCAGTCAGCAGGGACAACTGCAGCAGCAGTTGCAAAGCGACGCCAGCCTGCGGACCCAGCAGCAAACGTTGCTGGCTCAGATTGCGCAGGAGGAAACCACGCTGGCGCAGTGGGCGTTGCTTAACGATCTGATCGGCTCGGCGACCGGGGATAAATTCCGGCGCTTTGCCCAGGGACTCACGCTCGATCACCTTGTGGCGCTGGCTAACCGCCAGCTGGATCGTCTGCATGGTCGCTACCTTTTACAGCGCCGCGCCATCGATGCGCTGGAACTGGACGTGGTGGATACCTGGCAGGCGGACAGCGCACGCGATACCCGCACGCTGTCAGGTGGAGAAAGCTTTCTGGTGAGCCTTGCGCTGGCGCTGGCGCTATCCGATCTGGTCAGCCATAAAACCCGCATCGAGTCGTTATTTCTTGATGAGGGTTTCGGCACGCTGGACGCAGAGACGCTGGATACCGCACTGGATGCGCTGGATGCGCTCAATGCCAGTGGAAAAACCATTGGCGTGATCAGTCACGTCGAGGCGATGAAAGAGCGCATTCCGGTGCAAATTAAGGTCCGCAAAATGAATGGCCTGGGTTACAGCAAACTTGAATTGCCGGGTACGTAAGAGGTTAATTATGTTGAGATGTACAGGAATCATGGCGGCCACGATGCTGCTGCTGGCAGGATGCAGTCATCATCCTGAGGCTTCCGAAGCGCAATGCGCGTCAGGCCTGCCCCAGGCGCAGTGCCAGGACGTGAACCGCTATATTCGCGAGGTTAACGCGTCCGTCATGCGCAATTTTCACAATGCGAAAAACTATGTGGGCCAGCGTTGCCTGGTGACGGCACAGCGTCGCCCGGATGGGCGCTATAACGTGATGCGAACGGAAGGAAATGAGTCGCTGTGCCTGAAGGCCTGGCAGAGCGTCAGCAGCGCGCGGGATATGCCTTTGCCTCCACCGCACGCCCCACAGCAGCTCGTCTTTGCCTTCGCGCCGGTTCGCTGAGCCAGCCCTGTGCATCCTTCAGTATGTTGCACAGGGACGCAGGCCACGGCGGCGTTTATTCCGGCCACAGCCAGGCCGCGCCGCGCACACCACTTGAATCCCCGTGCATCGCTTTCAGCACCGGCGTTTCACACTCGCCGCCAAAAACCCATTTCTTCATCAGCGTGGGCACCGTCTGGTACAGGCGGTCCACGTTGCTCATGCCGCCGCCCAGCACAATCACGTCGGGATCGATCAGGTTGACAACCTGAGCCAGGGATTTTGCCAGACGGATTTCATAGCGGCTCATTGCCAGGGCAGCCACGGGATCCTGCTGCTCCAGCAGTTTGACAATCTCAGCGCCTTTGCGCGCCACACCGCTTAACCGCTGATAGTCGATAGCAAAGCCGGTACCGGAAACAAAGGTTTCAATGCAGCCCTGCTGGCCACAATAACAGGGGACTTCCGCGCGGTAACGCAACTCGTCTTCATCCATCCACGGCAAAGGATTATGACCCCATTCGCCCGCATTGCCGTTGCCGCCAATGCGTGACGCGCCGTTTATCGCTACGCCTGCGCCCGAACCGGTGCCGATGATTACCCCAAACACCAGTGCCTGCCCCGCGCCTGCGCCATCAACCGCTTCGGACACGGCCAGACAATTCGCGTCATTGGCTATGCGGATGTCACGATTCAGCGCCTGCGCCAAATCTTTATCCAGCGGCTGACCGTTTAGCCAGGTGGAGTTCGCGTTTTTCACCCGCTGCGTATAGGGCGAAATCGTGCCCGGAATACCTAAGCCTACCGTCCCGGTTTGGCCGGTTTTTTCTTCGGCGAGGCGGACTAAATCAACGATGGCCTGCACGGTCGCCCGGTAGTCGTCACGGGGCGTGGAAATCCGATGGCGAAACAGCTCTTTTCCCTCGCCGGACAGCGCAATCACTTCTGTTTTGGTGCCGCCCAAATCAATGCCTATGCGCACGGTTTATTCCTCATTATTCGTTAGGGTGTTTTCTACACTAAAAGGCGAATGCCTGAAAGGCAATGAAACCGCTCCGATGTTTCGCTATCATGCGCACACTTAGTGAGATTTGTGCGCCCGATCGCGCCACGGTAAGGAATCCCGATGTTGTGGTTTAAAAATATGATGGTTTATCGTCTGAATCGTGACATTCCGTTGTCCGCAGACGACATGGAAAAACAGCTGGAGGCTTTCACCTTCTCGCCCTGCGGCAGTCAGGACATGAGCAAGACCGGGTGGGTGGCACCGATGGGCAATCGCAGCAATGCCCTGACCCACGTCAACAACGGTCAGATTGTCATTTGCGCGCGCAAAGAAGAAAAAATCCTGCCCTCTCCGGTCGTGAAGCAGGCGCTGGAGGCAAAAATCGACAAGCTTGAGGCAGAGCAGAGCCGCAAGCTAAAAAAGACGGAAAAAGATTCGCTGAAAGATGAAGTGCTGCACAGCCTTTTACCGCGTGCGTTCAGCCGTTTCAGTCAGACCTATATGTGGATCGACACCGTGAACAACCTGATCATGGTGGACTGCGCCAGCGCTAAAAAAGCCGAAGACACGCTGGCTCTGCTGCGTAAAAGCCTGGGTTCGCTGCCGGTTGTGCCCCTGACGCTGGAAAGTCCGATTGAACTTACCCTGACCGAATGGGTGCGTTCCGGGGATGTTCCGGCCGGTTTTGCCCTCATGGACGAAGCCGAGCTCAAGGCCATTCTGGAAGATGGCGGCGTGATTCGCTGCAAGAAACAGGATCTGGTGTGCGATGAAATTGCCAACCATATCGAAGCCGGTAAGCTGGTGACCAAGCTGGCGCTGGACTGGCAGGAGCGTATTCAGTTCGTATTATCCGACGACGGCTCGGTGAAACGCCTGAAGTTCAGCGATACGCTGCGTGACCAGAATGATGATATCGATCGAGAAGATTTTGCGCAGCGTTTTGATGCAGACTTTATTCTGATGACCAGCGAACTGGCAGCCCTGACCAGCAATCTGGTTGAAGCGTTAGGTGGCGAAGCTCAGCGTTAATGCATTTGGCCGCAGATTGCCTGCGGCCGTTCTTCTTAGTCTTTCAGATAGCGGCAAAGATATGCGCTCGGCTCGCCTACCTGCAGATGAAACTCGCTGTGGCCCGGTACGTTAAACACCGATCCCGCCTCAAACCATTTCCACTCTGTCTCACCCGGCAGCAACACTTTCATTGAGCCGCTTACCACGGTCATCTCTTCCGGTTGGGCGGTGCCAAACGTGTATTCACCTTCTGCCATAACACCGACGCTGGCACGGCCGGTGCTCGCACTGTCAAAACCGATGGATTTAACTTTTCCGTCAAAATACTCACTTACATTGAGCATAAACCTTCCTCACAGCACATTAGGGTGACTGGCAGTGTAGAAGGGAACTTGCTGATCTGTCACGCGAAATAGTGAGTGATTGTGATCGCCGCGCGGCAATGGCTGCCGCGGGAACCAGGGGAAATCAATGGCTTCCTTGCCAGAGCAGAGGCTTACTCTTTTTCTACATCTTCATAGCGATCTTTTGCATCATGCGCTTCCTGCTCTGATTCGTGCTCGCTGATTAACGAATCTGGCTTGGGATGGTCGGCCCGCAGTTGCCATGACGTCACTTTTTTGCCTTCGGGGCCTTTTTCCACAGTGACAACGCGCGCTTCTCGGGGGTAAGGAGGTCTTGTCGGCATAATGTGTCCCTCTTCGCTAAATGACATTCCACACGACAGGCGATTGCCTGCCATGGGATAAGTATAGTCAATACGGCGGAAAGGACGGCGAAAGCGGGATAAATCTGAGGGTTAACTGGCACGCGCCAGAGATAACGACTGCAGGATCTGTTCAACGACGCGTTCAGGTGCCAGCATGGCGTTCACCTCGTGATGCGCGGCAGAACGGTACAGGTGCGCACGGGCGCGCAGCACTTCACCCATTTCTTCCGCGATGGGGCGTCCGGTTAACGTGGGGCGCTGAGCATTTTCCGGCTGGCTTTCCAGACGACGGGCCAGGATATCAGGCGGTGCACTTAACCAGATCACCTGACCGTGCTCACGCATATAACGGCGATTACCTTCCGCCAGCACCATTCCGCCACCGGTGGCGATAATGGTTGACGGGGCGGTTACGGCTTTGAGCGAGTCGGTTTCACGCGCACGAAAGCTCTCCCATCCTTCCGCAGCCACAATTTCCGCTACGGTACGCTGCGTCGTGAATTGCAGGTGATGATCGGTATCGCGAAACGCATAACCCAACGCATGAGACAGGGCTTCACCGATAGTGGTTTTTCCGCATCCGCGCGCACCGATCAAAAAAATGGACAAGGACATCAGGGCAGTTCCTCCGCCGCGCAGCCCATCACAGCTGCAGGTTAGGCTCAATAATAGGACGCATCATAGCGGGAATTTATTTCGTCCTCTACCCATTGAGCGTATTTTACGCATGATTGCACCCACTCTTGCAAAAAAACAAAGAAATACAGAAGGTTAACGATGCACATTTTGTGCATTGGGTAAAAAAGTTTACGTCAGCAACATTTGCTTACCGCCACGAATTTACATTGCTGCACGTCGCCCCCATATACTGTTAACAGTCGCAACGGGAGAGTCATCATGCAACGCGAAGAACAAGAACTGATTGAAAATCTGTTTAGCCGTTTGAAACAAGCTGAAAGCCAGACTGCGGCACGCGATGCTGCTGCCGAACAACTGATCAAACAACACCTGCAGGCGCAACCAGGCGCGCCCTACTATATGGCTCAGGCCATTTTGATTCAGGAAGCGGCACTTAAAAAACTGAATGAGCGGGTTCAGGAGCTGGAAAATCATCTGGCTCAGCAACAGGCTCAGCAGCAGCAGCAGCAGCAGCAGCCAAAAAGCAGTGGCGGGTTTTTATCCAGCCTGTTTGGCGGCGGCAGTCAGCAGGCCCAACCGGCTCAGCCATCGCCCCAGTGGAACAGCGCACCGCAACAGCCGCCGCAGCAGCCCTATGCCAGCGCACCTGCGCCCCGTGGCAGCGGATTTCTGGGCGGCGCACTGCAAACCGCCGTGGGCGTAGCAGGCGGTGTGGTCATGGCCGATATGCTGACCAGCATGTTCCACCACTCGCAGCCGGAAGAGATCGTTAACATCATTAACGAACCCCAGTCGCTGCCTCAGGTCGATGACAGCCTGAATACCTTTAATGGCGGGAACGATCATTCGTTTCTCGATCAGGGAACAGGTGCCGACAATCAGTCCTTCCTGGATCAAAGCAACGGCTGGAGTGACACCTATGCCGACAATGGCGATCTGAATGACTTCGGCGGCAATGATTACGATGACGACGACAGTTTTGTTTGATTTAACGTTGTCGCTGTCTGAGCCAGCTGTCTAGTTCATTGGCAAACTGCTGGCGGTCCCGCGGGCTCATGGCGGCGGGACCGCCTGTCTGTACGCCGCTGGCGCGCATCGTGTCCATAAAATCACGCATCGTCAACCGCTCGCGTATGGTGGCAGGTGAATACCGTTCCCCGCGCGGATTCAGCGCCGACGCCCCTTTTTCAATCACCTCTGCGGCCAAGGGAATATCTGCCGTAATCACCAAATCGCCAGCCTGCACACGCTTCACGATTTCATTATCGGCAACATCAAACCCAGCCGGCACCTGTAGCGTGCGCAACCAGGGCGATGGCGGTACGCGTAAAAATTGATTCGCAACAAAGGTGACCATGGTTTGCGTTCTGTCCGCCGCCCGGTACAGCACGTCTTTTATGACGTTTGGGCAGGCGTCCGCATCGACCCAGATAGACATTGGTGTTCCTTATTCTGGAAAATAGCGACGATGTTAACCTGTTTTGCAAAACGGGGTTAAGTAAAATTCCCCGGCTTCCGCTATGGCCAGATCTCGCGTTGAGAACGCACGTCAGCCCCCCGAATATCGTCAACGATGAAGGGAGTGCTCAACGCGCGTTCACCACAAAAACGTGCCGCCATCACTCTCTTTTGCTCTCTGGCACCGGCCGCCGTGCGTTACCGCTAACTTGTTATTAATCCTGTCTGCAGTAAGCTACAGCGTTGATAACGGTGAAAACAGGAAAGGAGACGGTGATGCTGGAAAAGAAAATCGGATTTATTGGCGGTGGCAACATGGCAAAAGCCATCATTGGCGGGCTGATAAACAGCGGGCAAATGACACCGTCAGCTATCTGGATTTACGACCGCAAACCGAGCACCAATCAGCAAATGGCCGAACAGTACGGTATTAACGCCGCGGAGAGTGCGGAAGCGCTGGCCCAGCACGTGGATATTCTGTTTGGTGCGGTCAAACCCAATGTGATCCTCAAAGTGCTGAAAGAACTGGCTAACAGCCTGAAAAAAGAGGCAGTAGTCGTTTCAATTGCCGCGGGCGTGACGCTGGATAACCTGGCTTCCGTGCTGGGGCACGATCGTAAGATCATTCGCGCAATGCCAAACACCCCTTCCCTGGTCGGTGAAGGCATGACCTCCGTTACGCCCAACGTGCTGGTTGAACAGAGCGAGACCGATGAAGTGGTCGCGATATTTGAGAGCTTTGGTCAGGCGGCGGTCGTCGATGAATACCTGATCCACTCGGTGGTTGGCGTCAGTGGTTCAGCTCCGGCTTACGTGTTTATGTTTATTGAAGCCATGGCCGATGCCGCCGTGGCGGGCGGCATGCCGCGCGCGCAGGCTTACCGGTTTGCGGCCCAGGCCGTGAAAGGCTCCGCACAGATGGTGCTGGAAACGGGTAAACATCCCGGTGAGTTGAAAGATATGGTCTGCTCGCCCGGCGGCACCACCATTGAAGCGGTCAAAGTACTGGAAGAAAAAGGCTTCCGTTCAGCCGTGATCGAAGCCATGCAGCAGTGCATGGCGAAGTCGGACAAGCTGAGCCGCAGTTAACCGATATATCTGGCAAACATGCCGTTTGCCAGACGGTTTTGCGGGCCCATTATTGTGCAGAATGGTGGGCCTGATACCATGCCAGTGCCTGTTCCATCGTCATGGGCTCCTGCATCTTTTCGACCAGCGCGGCGGTCAGCGTGTAGAGTCCACACGAGAAAACCGCAGCCAGCCGCCCTTCCTTGCCGTAAAAGGCCATAAACGTTTTCTCTTCCAGCGATCCCACCTGCTGGTAGTCGTCCCAGTCTGTGGCATGACCAATATATTCATAGCGGGTACCATAATGCGCGGTCCAGAAAAACGGCACGCGGTCATAGTGATGAATATTTCCCAGCATATTCATTGCTGCGGTCTGGCCCTGCTGCTCTGCCACGCGAAAATGCTCGATGCGCAGCGGCCCCTGGGCGGAAGGATAGGTTGCAATATCGCCGGCTACCCAGACGTTTTCTGCCACGCGTAGCTGCTCATCCGTTTGCAGGCTGCCATCTTCAACCCGCGGCAGGTCGTGAATAAACGAGGTGGCCGGTTTAACGCCGGTAGCGAACAGCACCACATCGGCAGCGATCTGCTGACCGGTTTTTAACCGCACGCCCGTCACGTGGTTTTCGCCCTGAAGCGACGCAATCTCACCTTCCACAAATGTTACGCCGTTAGCCTGATGCAGTTGATGAAAATAACGGCCGATCGCCTCACCAAACTGCGCCGCAAACGGCAGCGCGTGACGTGCGATGACGGTCACCTCAACGTCACGGTTACGCAGCGACGAGGCCAGCTCCATGCCAATAAAGCTGTTACCGATAATCACAATCTGCTGGCTTCGATCGACGGCCGCTAGCAGGGACGCGGTATGCTGCTTGTTGCGCAGAATATGTACGCCCGCTAAATCAGCGCCAGCAAGCGACGGCTTGACAGGTTCTGCGCCCGTTGCAATTAATAATTTATCGAACTGCAACGTGCTATCGTCGGCAAACACCAGACGGTGCGCCTCATTATCAACTCGCTCAACGCGCTTTTGGATGCGCTCGACGTGATCGAGTATGTCACTGCCAAGCAGCGACGGCACATCATCGATATCCATTTTGCCTGAGGGAACAAATTTCGTCAGCGCCGTGCGGTCGTAAGGGGCTTCCGGTTCACTCTCTACCAGCACCAGGCGGCCCTTAAAGCCGTCGTGGCGTAATCGCCACAGTGCCGCACTCCCGGCCGCGCCCCCGCCCAGTACCACAAAGACCGGGGCGCTGGCACCGCTGCCCACTGGCGAAGCAGGCGACATCGCTTTAGGGTTAACCAGAATCTGGCCATTTTCGATGCGAACGGGATACTGTTTCAGGTCGGCCAGCGCCAGCGGCTCGCACATTTTACCGCTGCTCAGTTCAAACGCCGCTTTATGCCAGGGACAGATGAGCCTGTCGCCGCAGATAGCGCCCTGCTCAAGCGGCGCGCCTGCATGAGGGCATTTTGCCTGGAAAGCCTGGACGCTGTCAGCCTCACGGATGAGTAAAAACTCTGTTTCACCCAGCTTTTTTTTAACCGGCTGACGTTGCGGTAAATCCTTGAGAGCAATAACAAATTGATAGTTCACGACATGGCTCCTTTTCCAACCGTCACGGGTAAAAGCACCGCGCCCGCACGCGCGCGGCGCAATCCCTTATAAACAGTAAGTGTGGCAAAGGATTGGAAAAGCTTGCGCCTCAATGGCGATTTTTTTCGCTAATCATCTGTTTCTTCAGTAATTAAAAGCGTGCTGCAGCGCACTGATGGCAGGCGAAGAGAGGAGGCGGCCACCGAAATGGCCGGCTGAGTATTAGCTTTTTTTGAGGCATTGACTCATAAAGGTTTTACGTGCGTCACCGGTCAGCTTTTTATCTCCGGCCTGGAGATTACAGGTTTTCATTTTTATTTGTTGCGGTGACATGTCCGCGACTTTGCTGTCTTTCTTCAGGCAATCGCTCATAAATTGCTTACGCACATCGCCTTTTAACGATTGGCTGCTGGCATGTTCATTACACATCGCCATTTTTTGCTGCTGCGGCGTTTTATCTGCTGCGCTGGCGTGGCTGCTCATCATTATTCCTGCCAGGACTATCATCAGGATATTGCCTTTCATTGTTTTCACTCCGTTGTGATAAAGACAGTATTTATTCTGGCATGCCAGAAAAGAATCAGACGACTTTTGCTTTGGAATAATACAGAGATCGCAATTTTATTCTGGTGATCAGCGTGATTTTAGCTGTGGGGCCGGTGAAGTAATCGGGTGACAGCGTTTTTTAATAACGCGGCATTGTGATCGTTGTGATCCACTCCGGCATGAATCATGGCCGTATCAATGCTGTTGACGAGGGACTGATGCTGCTCAGGCGGCATCATGCGCAGCATTGCGGTGATCACAAGTTCCAGCGCTTCGATCTGCACGACCTGCTCTTTAGACGCTTCTTCTTTTTCTGCCAGCGTAATTAATAGCTCAGCAATCAGATTTTTCATGCCGGTGCCTCTTCAGCAGGGTGAAGAAAAAAATATCACCCGCCAGAATAAAAA
>Ga0308168_1002167_pt1 | contig 16546 bp, 13 predicted proteins | sample PhyCR2_FD_202133 | JGI IMG/M metagenome (GOLD analysis project Ga0308168, IMG submission 202133) | Phyllosphere microbial communities from UC Gill Tract Community Farm, Albany, California, United States - DLSLRC.R2 | ecosystem: Host-associated > Plants > Phyllosphere > Unclassified | place: USA... | reverse complement strand
GGCAGCCAGTTGGTCTCGGCGGCGAAGGCGCCCAGCGTGCCCTGCAGGTTGACCAGGTTGACCGTCACCAGTGCATTGCCGAGGCCGCCGGTCAGCGTGACCAGGGTGCCGATCAGGAAGAAGGCCACGCGCCGCGGTGTCGAATGCGCCGGGAAGGAGGGACCGCCCGGCATCGTCGGCCGCTCGTCCGGATGCCAGTTGCGCGGGGCGTATTTGCCCGCGTCTTTGCCCGGATTGCTGGCGGCGGCGCTGTCGATGCTGTCGTTCATGGCTTCCTCAAGCGCCTTCCAGGATCTGTTGCAGCTCTTCCAGCACGGCGGAAGCGGCGGCGATGCGCTCGCCATCGATGCGCGCCGCGATCGTCCGCCGCAGCGCCGCCGCCTGTTCCCCGACCCGCTGCGCCAGCACCCGCCCAGGCTCGGTCAGCACCACCAGCTTGACGCGGCGGTCGTGCTGGCTCGGCATGCGCGCCACCAGTCCGCTCGCCACCAGGCGGTCGATGGTGGCGACCAGGGTCGCGCCATCCACGCCCAGCTGGCCGGCCAGTTCGCGCTGCGACGGCGCCTGCGGCGCGCCAGCCACGGCCGCGACCGCGCTCCATCCGGCCGGCGTGATGCCGCAGGACTTCAGGTAGCGCTCGAGGGCGGCGCGCCAGGCGCGGGCGCCGCCTTGCAAGGCGTGGGTAAAGCGTTCGTCGAGAGGAACCATGGGTCACCCAATCGTTGGCTGTACGGATTATCTGTCGCTTATGGCAAATATGGCCACACGCGAAGATTTAAATCGAGAATTGGTTAAACGGATATTGCTCTGAGAAATCACAGTGCTTAGAATCAACTTATTCCGCTAAGCAATCAGTTCCCTGGCAGACACAGCCGTGGAACCATCGCCTCAGAGTTATACATGTCCAAAGCCCGCATTTCTGTTCGCAAACTGACGTCCATCCTGATCGCCGCCGCGGCGATGCTGCCTGGCCTGGCCATCGAGCAGGAGCTGCAGCTTGACTACCGCATCAACGAACACATCGTCCTGATTCCGGCTGGCAAGAATCACCAGGCGCGCCTGGAAACGACCGTGTTCCAGCCGAACGGTCCGGGTCCTTTCCCGCTGATCGTCATCAACCACGGCAAGGACCCCGGCCATCCCAACCTGCAGCCGCGCGACCGCTTCTACCACATGGCCCATGCCTTCGTGGAGCGCGGCTATGCGGTGATGGTGCCGATGCGCCAGGGCTTCGCCAACTCGACCGGTTCTTACCAGGACCATGGTTGCGACATGACCGCCAACGGCTACGCCCAGGCCGAGGACATCCAGGACACCCTCGACTACGCGCGCGGCCAGAAGACCATCGACGCCGACCGCATCGTGGTCGCCGGCCAGTCCTACGGCGGCCTGGCCACCATGGCGCTCGGTACCCAGGACTTGCGCGGCGTGCGCGGCCTGATCAACTTCGCCGGCGGCCTGCGCGACGACAGCAATGGCTGCGGCTGGCGCTCGTCGCTGGTCTCGGCCTTTGCCGAATACGGTGCGCAGAACAAGGTGCCGAGCCTGTGGATGTATGGCCGCAACGATTCGCTGTTCGGCCCGGAACTGGTGGCGCGCATGCACGACGCCTTCGAACAGGCCGGCGGCAGCGCCAGGCTGGTCGAGTACGCGCCCTTCAAGCGCGATTCCCACGGCATGCTGGCCAGCCGCGACGGCGAAAAAGTCTGGCTGGCGGATACCATGCAATTCCTGCAAAAGGTCGGCATGCCGACCCAGGTGCTGTACCAGGTGCCGGAACCGCCGGTGCCGCAAGCGACCAATTTTGCCGGGATCGAGGATGTCGAGGCGGTTCCCTTCCTCAGCGAAAATGGCAAGCGCGCCTACAAGGAATACCTGACCAAGATGACGCCGCGCGCCTTCGCCATCTCCGCCAACGGCGGCTGGTGCTGGGCCGAGGAAGGCGAAGACCCGGAAGCGCGCGCCCTTGCCGCCTGCTCGGCCAAGAGCGACAAGCCGTGCCGCCTGTACTCGGTGGACGAGCACGTGGTATGGAACCCGGACCTGGCCGAGAAGGCCGCTGTCACGGCTTCCAACACGCCGGCGCCCCAGGCGCCCGTGGCCGAGGGTGTGAGCAGCCCGTCGCTGGGTGGTTCGGCACGGGTAGTGAATTAATCGCCGAGCCCAGGGGCGACGATGAAACCGGCAACGATCCAGCTAGCATGTTGCACAGCAACATTTTTCAGCTACCACCTGCCGGCTTCAAGAGCTAGCGCAAACCCGCCCCCAAATACCAAACCGACAATGTGACGTCCTTTCCACCCGCTGGAGACTCACATGGCGCGCCTGTTGCACCGCTCGATGCTGACCCTGTTGCTGTCGCTGGCCGCCGCGCTGCCGGCCAGCCCCGCCCTCGCCGTCAACAACTACCCGGTCGTGCTGGTGCACGGCTTCCTCGGCTTCGGCCCCGACAGCTACCCGGGCAGCGGCTTCCTGTACTGGGGCGGCTACAACAACATCGCCGCCCACATGCAGCTCTACCATGGTCCGCATGCGGTGTACGCGGCCGGCGTCGGCGCGATCGGCTCCAACTGGGACGATGCGGCCGAGCTGTATGCCCAGATCAAGGGCGGCTGCACCGACTACGGCGCCATCCATGTCGCGCGCTACGGCTATCCCGGCCAGGCGCAGAAACCGGTGGGCAAATGCTGGGCAGCCGACCCCAACAACAATCCGAACGAATACCCATTGGCGCTGTATCCGCAATGGGATGCCGCCCATCCGGTCCACCTGATCGGCCACAGCCAGGGCGGCACCACGATCCGCGCCCTGATCCAGCTGCTGGAACACGGCTCCCCCTACGGCGACGAGGGGGACAACGAGCTCTACCAGGGCGGCAAGGTCGGCTGGGTGCGCAGCGCGGTCACGCTGTCCTCGCCCCACAACGGCACCACCCTGCGCGACGCCGTTCTCGACATCCTTCCCCAGCTGCGCAGCCCCTTGCGCGACTACCTCGACAGCAAGCTGACGTCCTGGGAACTGTCGCCGGACGGGGCCCGCGAATTCAACCGCTGGGCCCAGACCTCGCCGTCGGTGTATTACTTTTCGGTGGGGACGGTGGCGACCGAGCGCGGCGCCTGGTGCTGCAACGGCACCGACCGCCTGGTGGCGCCCATCCAGAGCAGCAATTTCCAGTACCCGCGCACGGACATGTTCCAGTACTACAAATCCTTCGCCGGCGAATGGATCATTCCCTCGCTGGCCCAGCGCGGCATCGGCTCGTACACCCAGTCGGCCACCAACCGCGTGCGCATCGACAGCGAGTGGTTCGCCAACGACGGTGTGGTCAATACGATCAGCATGCGCGCGCCGTCCGGCCAGCCGGTGCGCGACTACGACGGCACGGCCGTGCGCGGCAGCTGGAATTTCCTCGGCAACCAGCGCGGCTACGACCATTTCGATATCCTGAACTGGCCGAATTCCGGACCGTCGGCGGATGCGGTCTATGACCGTATCAGCGATATCATTTTCAATTTGGAATAGTTTGTTTGGTTGTTGACAACGCGACCCTTACCTACATCGCCGAACGCAGGGTTCTAGCCAGATCCGACAGCCGATACGGCTTGTTGACAAAAGCAAACTCCCCCAGACCAGCCCCATGGCGCTGCTTCAGCGCCGGCAGCGGATAGCCCGACGCCAGCATGATCTTGGTGTCGGGATAGTGCTCGCGCGTATAGCTGGCGAGTTCGATGCCGTTCATCCCGTTCGGCATGACGACGTCGGTGAACAGGATGTCGACGTCGCGCCGCTCCATCACGTCGATCGCCTCGCGCCCGCTGGCCGCCGTCAGCACGTCGTAGCCCATGCTGGTGAACAGCGAGGCGGCGACGTCCATCAGGTCCGGCTCGTCTTCCACGATCAAGACGCGCTCGGTGTGGCTGGCGGTGCCCTCCAGCGCAGCCTCGACCACGGCCGGCAGGTAGATCGACACCGCCGTGCCCTCGCCCGGCTTGCTGTCGATGAGGACTTCGCCGCCCGACTGCTTGATGAAGCCGTACACCTGGGACAGGCCGAGACCGGTGCCCTTGCCCACTTCCTTGGTCGTGAAGAAGGGTTCGAAGACGCGCGCGACCACCTCGGGCGGCATGCCGGTGCCGGTGTCGGCGACCGTGACCTTGACGTAGTCGCCGGGCGCCAGCGCGCCGGACTCGGCTCCCACGCTGAGGTTGGCACTGGTGATCGCCAGGCGCCCGCCGTCCGGCATCGCGTCGCGCGCATTCACGACCAGGTTGAGCAGTGCCGACTCGAAGCGCGCGCTGTCGATCAGGGCGCTGTGGGCCTTGCGGTCGAGTTCGACCACGAATTCGATGTTGGGATTGACGGCGCGCCGCAGCACCGTCTCGAAGCCGGTGATGATGCGGTTCAGGTTGCGCGTCTCGGCCTGCAGCGGCTGCTGGCGCGCGAAGGCCAGCAATTGCTGGGTCAGGCGCGCGCCGCGGTCGATCGCGCGCCGCATGCTGTCGATGGTGCGGATGTCGCCGCTGCCGCTGTCGCTCTCCTTGCGCTGCATCGCCAGCACCTCGAGCCCGCTCGACAGCACCGACAGCAGGTTGTTGAAGTCGTGCGCCACGCCGCCGGTGAGCTGGCCGATCGATTCCATCTTCTGCGCCTGGAACAGGGCCACGTTGGCCGCTTCCAGCGCCTCGGCCGCCTTTTTCTTTTCGGTCAGGTCACGCGTGATCTTGGCAAAGCCGACCAGCTGGCCGTGGTCGTCGCGGATGGCGTCGATGATGACGTGGGCCCAGAAGCGCGAACCGTCCTTGCGCACGCGATAACCTTCGGCTTCGAAGCGGCCAACGCTGGCCGCGGTCGACAGCGCGCGCCGCGGCACGCCGGCGGCATCTTCCTCTGGCGTGTAGAAACGCGAGAAATGGCTGCCGACGATCTCGGCCTCGGCATAGCCCTTGATGCGCTCGGCACCGGAGTTCCAGTTGGTGACGATGCCCTCCGGCGACAGCATGTAGAGCGCATAGTCGGTCACGCCTTGCACCAGCAGGCGGAAGCGCTGCTCGCTCTCGCGCAGCGCTTCCTCGGCCTGCTTGCGCGCGGTGACGTCGCGCGTGACCTTGGCATAGCCGAGCAGCACGCCATCCTCGTCGTAGATCGGGTCGATCACCACGTGGGCCCAGAAGCGGGTGCCGTCCTTGCGCACGCGCCAGCCTTCGGCTTCGTACTTGCCCTCGGCGAGCGCGGTCGCCAGCGCGCGCTTGGGCAGGTCGGTGCCGCGGTCTTCGGGCGTGTAGAAATGCGAGAAATGCTGGCCCAGGATTTCCTGCGCCACATAGCCTTTGAATCGGTGGGCGCCGGCGTTCCAGCTGCTGACGCGGCCATCGGGGTCCAGCATATAGATGGCGTAATCACTGATGCCCGAGATCAGGTAGTGGTAGCGCCGCTCTTCCGGCAGTGTTTTGCTGAGCTGGGTCTGTTCGTCCATGGCGTGCCGCGAAGTTCTTCAACGAGAACAATATATTTATACAAATCCGGTGAATCATACACCGGGGCGCCGGAATCTTCGGTTCGCTTTCACCATGATATTAGCCATTTATGCCCCGTCATGCGATTCCCATGCCGGCATATCAAGCGTGGAAAAGCCACTGCAGGAAAGTTGTTCAACAACTTGCGCAGATTTCGCACTTTCAACAAAAATCGCCACGGATCCATTGCAAAAAATTATCGGAATTGCGCCCGAGCTGTTTTAAAATGTTGCAAGATTGCTGCATCCATAAGTCATTCTGCGGCGTCCCGGCTGGCAGTTGCCTGGGTGTTTCAATGTAAAATAACGATCCTGCGAATTGGCGCCAGCGCCCTGTCCACACCCTCATGAACCCGGTTCCCACCGCCCCTATCCTCGACCTGTCCACCTGCGACAGGGAGCCGATACGCACGCCCGGCAGCATCCAGCCGCATGGTTTCCTGCTGACCCTGTCCGACAGCCTCGAGGTGCTGCAGGCCAGCGCCAACCTGGGCGACTGGACCGGCTGTGGCGTGCGCGAAGCCATCGGCCAGACGCTGGCCGCCGTCATCGGCGACAGCGCCGTGCGGCGCCTGCAGCCGGAACTCGCCGCCCACCTCGGACCGCGCCCGCATTACATGGGCACCATCGGCGCGCCGGGAGGCCGCTACTTCGACGTGCTCGGCCACCGCTGGGACCAGCTCATCATTCTCGAATTCGAGCCGGTCGACCGTGCCGAGGCGGCCGACTTCCGCCACCTGTATCCGCTGATCGGCGACTTCATGCTGAAGGTGAACGAAGCCAGCAGCATCGAGTCGATTGCCGAGTCCGCCTGCCAGCACGTGCGCTCGGTGACCGGTTTCGGCCGCGTCATGGCCTACCAATTCGACCACGACGGCCATGGCCACGTGGTGTCCGAGTCGCTGGCCGAAGGCTACAGATCCTATCTGGGTCAACATTTTCCGGCGTCGGACATCCCGGCCCAGGCGCGCGAGCTGTACCGGCTGTCGCGCATCCGCCTGATCCAGGATGCCAACTACCAGCCGGCGCCGCTGGTGCCGCCGCTTAATCCGGTCACCGGCAAGGCCAATGACCTGTCGTTCGCGGCACTGCGCAGCGTCTCGCCGGTGCACCTGCAGTACATGCGCAACATGCAGACGCTGGCGTCGATGTCGGTGTCGCTGATCGTCAAGGGCGAGTTGTGGGGATTGATCTCCTGCCACAACGAAGGCCCGATGCCGGTCGCCTTCGAACAGCGCACCGCCTGCGAGCAGCTGGGCCAGATCCTGGCGCTGTGCATCGAGTCGCGCGAAGACGCGCGCGAACTGCAACTCCGCCTCGACCTGCGCCGCATCATGGTATCGATGCTGGCCGGGCTGACCCAGGGCAGCGACTTCATCGAGAACCTGTCAAGCGTCTCGCCCGATCTGCTGCGCTTCGCGCGCGCGGCGGGCGTGGCCATCGTAGTGGACGGCCGCATCCTGACCTATGGCGACACCCCCGAGCACGAGGACATCGAGGGCGTGGTCGACTGGCTGGCCGGACACGACCATGGCGACATCTACCACACCGACAAGCTGTCCGCCGTGTATCCGCCGGCGGCCGCCATCGTGCGCAACGCCAGCGGCCTGCTGGCGATGCCGATCTCGCGCATCCACCGCCACTACCTGCTGTGGTTCCGGCCCGAGTTCGTGCGCACCATCGAATGGGCCGGCAACCCGCGCGCCAAGGAGCAGGCTGCCGCCAGCCTTACCCAGCTGTCGCCGCGCACCAGCTTCGACGCCTGGCGCGAAACCATCCATGGCGCCAGCATGCCCTGGCATTCGGGCGAGATCGAACTGGCGCTGGAATTCCGCACCGCCCTGCTCGGCCTGGCATTGGAGCGCGCCGAGCAAATGGCCGCGCTGGCCGAGGAGCTGACCCGCTCCAACAAGGAACTCGAGGCGTTTTCGTATTCGGTCTCGCACGACCTGCGCGCGCCACTGCGCCACATCGTCGGCTTTGCCGACCTGCTGATCGAATCCAGCGGCAGCGAGGATGCCGAGCTGCGCCAGCGCTTCCTGAAGAACATCAAGGAAGCCGCGCGCCTGGCCGGCAAGCTGGTCGACGATTTGCTGTCGTTCTCGCAAATGGGACGCGCCGCGCTGCGCCCGACCACGGTCGACATGAACGACCTGGTCGCCGCCTGCGTCGACAAGCTGGCACCGGAAGCGCGCGGCCGCAAGATCGAATGGGACATCGGCGCGCTGCCGACGGTACGGGCCGACCCGACTTTCCTGCACCTGGCCGTGTTCAACCTGCTCTCCAACGCGGTGAAATTCACCGGCCAGCGCGACCCGGCCGTGATCCGGGTCAGCGCCGAAGACCATGCGCACGAAACCATCTTCCACGTGGCCGACAATGGGGCCGGCTTCAACATGGAGTACGTGCACAAGCTGTTCGGCGTGTTCCAGCGCCTGCACCGCATGGAAGATTTCCAGGGAACCGGCATCGGCCTGGCCAATGTGCGCCGCATCGTCGAGCGCCATAGCGGCCGCGTGTGGGCCAACGCCACACAGGGAGAAGGCGCGACCTTTTCGTTCGCGCTTCCCAAGGTCCACCAAGAATAAATAGATATCCAGATAACCAGACATCCTGAAAGACACTATGCTAAAACCCATCCTGCTGGTCGAGGATAACCCGAACGATCTCGAGCTGACGCTGATCGCCCTGTCGAAAAGCCAGCTCGCCAACCAGGTCATCGTCGTGCGCGACGGCGCCGAAGCCCTCGACTACCTGCACCGCCGCGGCGACCACGCCGAGCGCGTCCCCGGCAACCCGGCGGTGGTCTTGCTCGACCTGAAATTGCCGAAGGTCGATGGCCTGGAAGTCCTCAAGAGCATCCGCGAAACCGCGGGCATGAAGCCGATGCCGGTGGTGATGCTGACCTCGTCCAAGGAAGAACAGGACCTGGTGCGCAGCTATGAACTGGGTGTGAACGCCTACGTGGTCAAGCCGGTGGATTTCACCGAATTCGTACGCGCGATTTCCGACCTGGGCATCTTCTGGGCGGTGCTGAACGAACCGCCGCCGGGTTCGTACCGCTACGTCAAGCCGGTCAAATAAGACCGCAAGACCGCCCGCTCTTCAATCGGCGTTGCCGAGCGCAGCACGTTGCGCATGGCGGCGCCGCAGCAAATGGCGGATGCGGGCGCTGAGCGCGTCCGGGTGATAGGGCTTCTGCAACAGATTCACGGTACCTTCCAGCCTGCCCTCGTGCGTCAGCACGCCTTCCGCATAACCCGATGTGTACAGGATTTCCGCATGCGGCAAGCGGGCGCGCACGCGCTCTGCCAGCTGCAGGCTGCTGACCGGCCCCGGCATGATCACATCGGTGAACACCAGGTCGATCTGTTCGCCACGCTCGACGACCTGGCATGCGGCCGCCGCATCCGCCGCTTCCAGCACCCGGTAGCCGAGCGCGGACAGGATGGCGCAGGTGGTGCTGCGCACGTCTTCCTCATCCTCCACCACCAGGATGGTTTCCAGGCCGCCCAGCAAGGGGCCGTCCACCACGGCATCCGCCTGCGCGGCGTCGGCGTCGCTGCGCGGCAGGTAGATGCGCACGCTGGTGCCCTGGCCCGGCGTACTCTTGAGCACGATCTCGCCGCCCGATTGCTTGACGAAGCCATACGCCATCGACAGGCCGAGACCGGTACCCTGCCCGGTCGGCTTGGTGGTGAAGAAAGGTTCGAAGGCGCGCGCCAGCACGTCCGGCGGCATGCCCTTGCCGGTGTCGGCCACCTCGATCAGCACATGGCGCCCCTCCGGCAGCTCGGCTGGCAGGGAGGCGCCTGGCTCCACATTCAGCGCGCGGATGGTGAGCGTGCCCTCGCCGGCCATGGCATCGCGCGCATTGATGGCCAGGTTGAGCAGCACGTTGTGCAACTGGTGGGGGTCGACCATGGTGCTGCCGAGGCTGTGGTCGATCTCGGTGACCACGCGCGCGCGCGGACCCAGCACACGCCGCATCATGTCGTCCATCTCGCGCAGCAGATGCCCCGGATTGACGACCACTTCCTGCAGCGGCTGGCGGCGCGCAAAGGCCAGCAGGTGCGAAGACAGCTTGGCACCGCGCTCGACGCCGGCCAGCGCCATGTCGACCCGGGCCAGGCCGGCTTCGTTCAGGTTGCCGACCAGCTTGAGCAGTTGCAAATTGCCGCCGACGATCTGCAGCACGTTGTTGAAATCGTGGGCCACGCCGCCGGTCAGCTGGCCGATGGCTTCCATCTTTTGGGCCTGCTGCAGCGCCGACTGGCTGGCTTCCAGCTGTTCCTGGCTCAGGCGCAGCGACACGAAAGCGGCATCGCGCTGGCGCCGGGCGATGCAGGCATCGCTGTGATAGCGCACGCGCGCCGCCAGTTCGCGCGCATCCGGCCATTTGACCAGGTAATCGTTGGCGCCCGCGGCGAAGGCCTTGGCCTTGATGTCCGGGTCTTCTTCCGAGGACAGCATGATCACCGGCAGGTTTTCGGTGTCCTTGTTGGCGCGCAGGCGGCGCGTCACTTCGAAGCCGTCGACCTCGGGCATGCGCAAGTCCACCAGCACCACCGTCGCGCCCACCTCCATCGCCAGTGCCACCGCCATGTCGGGGCGGTTGGCGTAGCGCAGCGTATGCGCGACGCAGCCTTTCAAGCCATGCGCAATGATGTCTTCGGCAAATGGCTCGTCATCGATCAACAGGACGGAACAAGGGCTGATTTCGTGTTGATTCATTGCACCTCGGTGTGATCGGCATGCACTGCGGCCGAAATTGCAAAATAGTAAGCATTGATTTTAACACCAAGCGCAAACACAATGACGGCGTCTTTGTTGCTAAAAAAATAAAAAATAGTATAAAAAACGTTAAAAAATCTAATGTAAATATAGGTTTTTACAACGAATTTGATAAAAAAATGCCGATATTGAGTTTTTGCCATGCCTTTCGGGAAGGCTGGACCGCGCGCCCTAGGACCGGCGCTTTTTCTGGTTCGATGTAAAAGTCCGGGTATAAAACCCGGCCGGCTTGTTCGCCACCCAGTCGATGAAGGCGGCAATATCGGCATTGCCCTTCAAGGCATCCCAGGTGTGAAAGCCGTGCAGCAGTTCGCGCTCGGAGAAGGTCGCGTGGATCTTGCGATGGCAGATCTTGTGGATCGGGAATTGCTCCCTTCCCTTGAGCGACTTGGGGATCAAGTGGTGGCGGTCGATGTTCTGCGTGCCCAGCGGACGCCCGCACAGCGGGCACAGGGGCTCGACCGCAGGGAGGTCATGCAATTCGGGAATATAGAGGTGGCGCGCCATCTTCCGTATATCGAGACGGGCGCCGCCGTTTAAAGATCCCGCGCCGGATCAGGGCGCTCTTCAACCCCTCACCAGTGCCGCGATCGCATCGCCCACCTCGACCGTGCGCGCGGTGCCGCCCAGGTCGCCGGTGCGCGGGCCGGCGCGCAGCACGTCCTCGATCGCGGCCACGATGGCGTCATGGGCCTCCACCAGACGAGCGTCCGCGCCCGGCGCGCCGGCCAGGAAGGACAGCATCATCGCGCCCGACCAGATCATCGCGATCGGATTGGCGATGCCCTTGCCGGCGATGTCCGGCGCCGAGCCGTGCACCGGTTCGAACAGCGAAGGGAACCGGCGTTCCGGATTCAGGTTGCCGGAAGGCGCCAGGCCGATGGTGCCGGTGCAGGCCGGGCCCAGGTCGGACAGGATGTCGCCGAACAGGTTGGACGCCACCACCACGTCGAAGCGGTCCGGCTGCAGCACGAAGCGCGCGGTCAGGATGTCGATGTGCTGCTTGTCGACCGTCACCGCCGGGTAGTCGGCGTGGACGGCGTCGGCGCGGCCGTCCCACCAGGGCATGCTGATGGCGATGCCGTTCGACTTGGTGGCCACCGTGAGGTGCTTGCGCGCGCGCGACTGCGCCAGTTCGAAGGCGTAGCGCAGCACGCGGTCGGTGCCGTGGCGCGAGAACACCGACTCCTGGATCACGACTTCGCGCTCGGTGCCGGGGAACATGATGCCGCCCAGGTTGGTGTACTCGCCCTCGGTGTTTTCGCGCACCACGAAAAAGTCGATGTCGCCCGGCTTGCGCCCGGCCAGCGGGCAAGGCACGCCTTCGAACAGGCGCACCGGTCGCAGATTGATGTACTGGTCGAACTCGCGCCGGAACTTCAGCAGCGAGCCCCACAGCGAAATGTGATCGGGCACGGTTGCCGGCCAGCCGACCGCGCCGAAATAGATCGCGTCCATGCCGGACAGCTGGTCTTTCCAGTCGGGCGGCATCATCTCGCCGGTTTTCACGTAATAGTCGCAGCTGGCCCAGTCGAAGTGGGTGAACTCGAGTGCCAGGCCGAAGCGCGCGGCGGCGGCTTCCAGCACTTTCAGGCCTTCCGGCAGGACTTCCTTGCCGATGCCGTCGCCGGCGATGGCGGCGATCTTGAATGTTGTCGTCATGATGGTCCTTTGTAGGTTATATGTTCACGGCGCCGAGGGCGCCACCACCAGGCGCGAGAAGCTGGCCACGCTGGCGATGAAGGCAAAGGCGGCGGCCAGGCCGAGCGCATACCAGCTGCCACGCCCCACCGAGATGGTCAGGCAGAAGGCGACCAGGGCGGCGCCGGTGGATTGCCCGATCAGGCGCGCCGTGGCGACCATGCCGCTGGCGCTGCCGGCACGCTGGGGCGGCGCGCTGCCCATGATCGCCTTCAGGTTGGGCGCCTGGAAGAAACCGAAGCCGACGCCGCACACGGCCATGCGCCAGCCGATGTCGAAGGCGCCCGGCGCATCCGGCATGGCGGCCAGCGTGACCAGGCCGAGGCCCAGGATCAGCAGGCCGATGCCACCCAGCAGGCCGGGCGAATAGCGGTCGCTCAGGCGCCCCGCCACCGGCGCCATCACGCCCACCATCACCGGCCAGGGCGTCATCAGGAAGCCGGTCTCGATGGGCGAGCGCCCGAGCGCACTCTCGAAATAAAACGGCAGCGCCACGAAGGCCAGCGCCTGGGCGGCGAAGGTGCAGATCGAGGTCATGACCGACAGCGAGAACAGCGGGCGGCGGAACAGATCGACCGGCAGCAGCGGCGCCGGATGGCCCTTCTGGCGCCGCACCAGCAGCACGAAGAACAGCAGCGCAAGGAAAGCTTCAAGCAACAGGGTACGCAGGCCGACGCGGTGGGCGGCATCGCCCAGCGCCAGCACGCCCATGCCGAAAGCGACCACGTTGAACAGGCCGGCCACGGCATCCACGCGGTGGCTGGAGCGCGGTGATTCGGGCAAGGCCTTGCGCGCGATGAAGAAGGCGACGATGCCCGGCACCACGTTGATGCCGAACAGCCATTCCCAGGACGAAACGGCGAGGATCAGCGAGGCCAGGCTCGGCCCGAGCGCGAAGCCGATCGCCACCACCAGCGCATTGTTGCCGAAGCCGCGCCCGTGCAGCTTGGCCGGATACACGGTGCGCAGCAGCGCCGTGTTCACGCCCATCAGCGCGGCCGCGCCCAGGCCCTGGAACAGGCGCGCCACGATCAGCGCCGGCAGCGACCAGGCCAGCGCGCAGCCGAGCGAGGCCAGGGTGAAGACCGCCATGCCGGCGACGTAGATGCGGCGGTAGCCGAGGGTTTCGCCCAGCGCCGCGATAGGAAGGAGGGTCGCGACCATCGCCAGCTGGTAGGCGTTGACGATCCAGACCGAGTCGGCCGGCGTGGCATGCAGCTGGGCGGCCATGGCCGGCAGCGCGGTGTTGGCGATGGCGGTATCGAGCGAGGACATGCCGACCCCGAGCGAAAGGGCGACGATGGCCCAGAAGCGCGCGCCTTCAGGTAAGCCATCCTGGAAGGCATCCTGTGCCGGGGCGCCCGGTTTGACTGCTGCTTGCATGCTCGATCCTGCGGCAAAGCGTCAATTATAGAAAGCCTGGCGCCACTCTGCCGGCCCGGCTACAAAAGCGTAACAATCTCGGCTTGCCGATCGAACAACCTCGAAAACAACAGCGCAATGCAAAAAGCCCGCGTCTTGCGAAGCGGGCTTTTGCGTACAACCAAATTCTGGCTCCCCGACCTGGACTCGAACCAGGGACCTGCGGATTAACAGTCCGTCGCTCTACCGACTGAGCTATCAGGGAATTGAGGCTCGCATTATAGCGGCTGTGTTGCCGTTTGACCAGCACTGCATGGAAATCAGGGTTGGGGCATCAGCAAGGCATGCTGGGAGGCCGTATGAAAATCGCGCCAGACGCGGTTGATCGTGCTGTCCTCGCGCGCCGCGTACAAGCCGCAATAGGGGTACAAGGTATCCACCGCCAGCCGCGAGGCCGCCACCCAGTCCATCGACCGCGCCTGCAGCGCGGCGGCTTCGGCATCGTCCACCCTGCCCTCGGCCAGTACCCGCGCCCAGGTCGCATCCAGCTGGGCGTAGAGGCGCTCGCGTGCCGCGTCGAAGCCGGCGCGCATGGCGGCCAGCACGGCGCGCACCGCCGGCACCTCGATCAGGGGCTCGCCCTGTGCGCTGAAGCGATTGCGGCGGTGCCGCAGGCACGCCTCGGCCAGCTCGATGAAGTGGCCCGCCATGCCGGCCAGGTTGGCGCTCATGGTGACGTAGGCAAAGGCAAGGAAGGGGAAGCGGTACAGCGGGCCCTGCTCCCGGGCCCGCGCCGGGTCGATGTCGAAGCCGTGGTCGCGATGCAGCCACTGGCCACGCACACGGTAGCCGTGGGAAGCGGTAGCGCGCAGGCCGATGCTGCGCCAGTTGGGAACGATCTCGACCAGCGCGGCCGGCGCCACGAAGGCCTTGATGCGCGGGTTGCCGGCGCCGTCGCGCAGCACCTCGCCGTGCTCGCGCAGGACGGCGTTGAAGGTGAAGTGGGTGGCCATCGGCGCGCCGCTGGCATAGTCCCAGTGGCCCTCGATGCGGTAGCCCTCGCCATCGATATCGGCATGACCGGTCGGGGCGCCGCTGCCGGCCAGGCAGACGCGTGGCGTGGCCAGCACGGCGCGCGCCAGATCCGGCGGCAGGAAGCCGGCGAACCAGCCGGCGCCGGCGCACAGGGTGAGGGTCCAGCCCATGCTACCGTCGACGGCGGCGATGGCTTCCTCGAGCCGCACCACGTCCGGCAGCGCCAGCTCGGCGCCGCCGAGGTCGCGCGGGGCCAGCATGCGCAGCCAGCCGCGCCGGTGCAGCAGCGCCTGCTGGACCGGGTGCAGCCAGGCTTGGGCGTCGGCGCTGCCGGCGTGACGGGCGATGCGGCGGGCATCGCGCCCGGACAGGAGGATGGGTTCGGCGGAATACATGAGGGAAGACATGGGTTCGGATTTTAACCGAAGCGTACGCCTGGAAAATGCTGCAAATGGATCTGCGAAAGATCAAGCCACCTACATTTTCCCTTCCTAGAATGTGAAGAGACTTGATCTCACACCAGGCGAGGACACGATGAAGACCGGAATGCTCCTGTCGGCAACGGGCCTGAGCCTGACCATCGCCGCCTGCTCACCTGCTCAAACGCCGGCGGCCGCGCAGCAGTCGGCGCCAGCGCCCGCATCAGCGCCGGCACAAACACCCACGGCGTCGACAGCCCCACCCGCCACGGCAGGCGCCAAGACCTTCTCCCAGCAAGAGATCGAGCAGCTGGTCGCGCCGATCGCCCTCCACCCCGACGCCCTGTTCACCCAGATCCTCATGGCCTCGACTTATCCGCTGGAAGTGGTCGCCGCCGAGCGCTGGATCAAGAGCCATCCGGATTTGAAAGGCAAGGCCCTCGAGGATGCGCTGCAGGGGCAGACCTGGGATCCCAGCGTGAAGTCGCTCACCGTCTTTCCGCAGGTGCTGACGATGATGAGCGAGAAGATCGACTGGACCCAGAAGCTGGGCGATGCCTTCCTGGCGCAGCAGAAGGACGTGCTGGCGGCGGCCCAGACCCTGCGCAGCAAGGCGGCGGCCGAGGGCACGCTGAAGGATACCGAGCAGCAGAAAGTCGTCACCGAGCGAGTGGAAACGCAGACCGTCATCAAGATCGTGCCCACCAATCCGGAAGTGGTCTACGTGCCGACCTATAACCCGACGGTCGTGTACGGGGCCTGGCCCTATCCGTCCTATCCGCCGTATGCCTACTATCCGCCCGGCTACGCCTATGCCCCGGGCGCTGCCCTGTTCACCTTCGCCGCCGGCGCCGCGGTGGGCGCGGCCCTGTGGGGCGACTGTGACTGGGGGCACGGCGACGTCAACGTGAACACCAGCCGCTACAACTCCTTCAACCGCAGCAGTACCACCAGCCGCAGCTGGTCGCACAACAGCGCCCACCGCGGCGCCGTGCCCTACCGCGACCGCGGCGTGGCGCAACAATATGGCGGCACGCGGCGCACGGCCGACGCCGCCGCGCGCGAACAATTCCGCGGGCGGGCCGACGCCGGCCGCGGCGCCATCCAGCGCGGCGAGGTGTCTTCCGCCGGCCTGGGCGAACGCGGCGGCAATGCTGGCGAGCGCAACGCTGATCGTGGCAACCGCGGTGGCGACCGCAACGCCGGCCGGGCCGAGCGCAACAGCGGTGTCGGCAACCGCGACAGCGGCCTGGGCAGCCGCAACGGCGGTGTCGGCGAGCGCAACGCCGGTGCCGGCAACCGCGGCGGCGCCGCGCGCGACAGCGGCATGCGCAATGCCTCCGCCTTCGACACCGGACGCGGCGCGCAGACGCGCGAATTCAGCAGCCGCGGCGGGTCCAGCCTGAGCGCGGCCCGCTCGTCCGGCAATTTCGGCGGCGGTGGCTTCGGCGGTGGGCGCGGCGGCGGCCGGGGTGGCGGCCGCGGCGGGCGCTAGGCCGGCCGCGCCCAGACTACGGCACAACCCGGAGACGACGATGAGCAATCACCGCTGGTACAGGAAAGCCAGGTCCTGGATGCGCTGCGCCGTGCTGGCGTGCGCCGCAAGCGCCCCGCTCGGCGCCGGCACTGCCGCCGCCACGCAACGCGATTTCGCCACGCCCGAGGAGGCGGCCCAGGCACTGGTGCAGGCGGCCAAGGCGCACGATCGCACCGCGACGCTGGC
>Ga0308168_1002165_pt1 | contig 16550 bp, 17 predicted proteins | sample PhyCR2_FD_202133 | JGI IMG/M metagenome (GOLD analysis project Ga0308168, IMG submission 202133) | Phyllosphere microbial communities from UC Gill Tract Community Farm, Albany, California, United States - DLSLRC.R2 | ecosystem: Host-associated > Plants > Phyllosphere > Unclassified | place: USA... | reverse complement strand
TCGATATCAACGTCGACCGCATGCGCGAAGGCTTCTGGGGCTACCTGCCGCTGGCCTCGGGTATCGGCGCGCTGGTGGTGCTGGAAATGGCCGCCGTGCTGTGGCGCGGTTTCCTGGGCGCCGGTGATGCGCCTTCGGACGCGGCCGTGGGCCACATCGGTGGCACCAAGGAACTGGGCCGCCTGATCTACACCCAGTATATCTACGGTTTCGAGATCGCCGGCCTGCTGCTGCTGGTCGCGATCATCGCCGCCGTGGCGCTGACCCTGCGCAAGCGCAAGGACAGCAAAGCCATCGACCCGGCCGATGCCGTCCGTGTCAAGCGTAACGACCGCCTGCGCATCGTCAAGGTGCCGACGGTGAACCAACAGGCAATCGACGCCGCGGCAGTTGCTGCGGCTGCCTCGGCAGCGGCAGCAACGTCCGCATCTTCTTCTTCGTCCAATGCCAACAAGGAGGCTCCGTGACTCTGTCGCTCGCTCACTATCTGATCCTGGGCGCGATCCTGTTCGCGATTTCCGTGGTCGGCATTTTCCTGAACCGGAAGAACATCATCATCCTGCTGATGGCCATCGAACTGATGCTGCTGGCGGTGAACCTGAACTTCGTCGCCTTCTCGCACTATCTGGGTGATTCAGCAGGCCAGATCTTCGTGTTCTTCATCCTGACTGTCGCGGCCGCCGAATCGGCGATCGGCCTGGCGATCCTGGTGGTCCTGTTCCGTAACCTGGACACGATCAACGTGGAAGACCTCGACAGCCTGAAGGGCTAAGCGGTTTGGCTTGTCAACTCCTCGATATACAGACATAAGGTTCATAAAAAATGGCGGGGCAATTACTCAACCCTAACCTCCTGCTGGCGGTGCCTCTGGCACCACTGGCGGGCTCGGCGATTGCGGGCTTGCTGGGCACCAAGTTCTTCGGCAACGTGGTCGGCCGCACCGTGTCGCACACCGCGACCATCGGCGGCGTCCTGATCGCCATGATCATCTCGATCATGACGCTGATGGACGTCATGAACGGCTCGACCTTCAACGGCGACGTCTACACCTGGATGACCATCGGCAGCATGAAGATGGCCGTCGGCTTCCAGATCGACGCGCTGTCGGCGATGATGATGTGCGTGGTGACCTCGGTGTCGCTGATGGTCCACATCTACACGATCGGCTACATGGCCGAGGATGACGGCTACAACCGCTTCTTCTCGTACATCTCGCTGTTCACGTTTTCGATGCTGATGCTGGTCATGTCCAACAACTTCCTGCAGCTGTTCTTCGGCTGGGAAGCGGTGGGCCTGGTCTCGTATCTGCTGATCGGCTTCTGGTACACCCGTCCGACCGCGATCTTCGCCAACATGAAGGCCTTCCTGGTCAACCGCGTCGGCGACTTCGGCTTCATCCTCGGTATCGGCCTGCTGCTGGCCGCCACCGGCACCATGCACTACGGCGAAACCTTCGCCAAGGCCGGCGAGCTGGCCAACATGACCGTGCCGGGCACCGGCTGGCCGCTGCTGACCGCCGCCTGCATCTGCCTGTTCATCGGCGCGATGGGCAAGTCGGCGCAGTTCCCGCTGCATGTGTGGCTGCCGGACTCGATGGAAGGCCCGACCCCGATCTCGGCACTGATCCACGCCGCGACCATGGTTACCGCCGGCATCTTCATGGTGACCCGCATGTCGCCGCTGTTCGAGCTGTCGGACACCGCGCTGTCCTTCATCATCGTCATCGGTTCGATCACCGCGCTGTTCATGGGCTTCCTGGGCATCATCCAGAACGACATCAAGCGCGTGGTGGCGTACTCGACGCTGTCGCAGCTGGGCTACATGACCGTCGCGCTGGGCGTCTCGGCCTACAACGTGGCCGTGTTCCACCTGATGACCCACGCCTTCTTCAAGGCGCTGCTGTTCCTCGGCGCGGGTTCGGTCATCATCGGCATGCACCACGACCAGGACATGCGCAACATGGGCGGCCTGCGCAAGTACATGCCGATCACCTGGATCACCTCGCTGCTCGGCTCGCTGGCCCTGATCGGTACCCCGTTCTTCTCGGGTTTCTACTCGAAGGATTCGATCATCGAGGCCGTGGCCGCCGCCAACCATGCAGGCATGGCTGGTGCCGGTTTCGCCTACGTCGCGGTGGTCGCCGGTGTGTTCATCACCGCCTTCTACTCATTCCGCATGTACTTCCTGGTGTTCCACGGCAAGGAGCGTTTCGGCCTGGCGCATGCGCATCACGGTCACGACGACCATGCGCACGCCCATGACGCGCACAAGCAGGCCGTGGCTGCGCACGACCATGATGCGCACGCACTGCACGATTCGGACGCGCACCATGAGGAGGAAGAAGATCATGGCCACCACGGCCTGGCCCCGGGCCAGAAGCCGCACGAGTCGCCGCTGGTCGTGACGCTGCCGCTGATCCTGCTGGCGATCCCGTCGGTCATCGTCGGTTTCCTGACCATCGGTCCGATGCTGTTCGGCGACTTCTTCAAGAACGTCATCTACATCAACGCCGAGCGTCACCCGGCGATGGAAGAGCTGGCGCACGAGTTCCACAGCGCCGCGGCGATGGGCGTGCATTCGCTCACCTCGCTGCCGTTCTGGCTGGCGCTGGCCGGCGTGGTCGCGGCTTACTACTGCTACATGATCAATCCGCGCGTGCCGGCCTGGTTCTACGCCAAGCTGCGCCCGATCCATACGCTGTTGGACAACAAGTACTACATGGACAAGTTCAACGAGGTGGTGTTCGCCGGCGGCGCCCGCGGCCTGGGCAAGGGCCTGTGGCAGATCGGCGACCGCGTCCTGATCGACGGCCTGGTCGTCAACGGTTCCGCCAAGCTGGTGGGCTGGTTCTCGTCGGTCATCCGCACGGGCCAGACCGGTTACATCTACCACTATGCGTTCGTGATGATCCTGGGCGTGCTGGGTACGCTGCTGTACTTCTTCCCGTTCTGGCAGGCTTAAAAGAGAGAAAAACAAGATGCAGTCCACGATTTCAACCTTTCCTCCCTACCTGAGCCTGTCGGTCTGGCTACCGATCCTGTTCGGTATCCTGATCCTCGCCGTCGGCCGCGACAGCAAGGCCGGTTTCACCCGCGTGCTGTCGCTGGTGGGCGCGGTGGTCAGCTTCCTGCCGACCATCGGCTTGATGACGAACTTCAGCAATACCGCGCACGGCCCGCAGTTCATCGAAAAAGCCGCCTGGATCGAACGCTTCAACATCCAGTACTACCTGGGCATCGACGGCCTGAGCCTGTGGTTCGTGCCGCTGACCGCCTTCATCACGATCATCGTGATCATCTCGGCCTGGGAAGTGATCCAGGAACGCGTGGCCCAGTACATGGGTTCGTTCCTGCTGCTGTCGGGCCTGATGATCGGCGTGTTCGTCGCGCTGGACGGCCTGCTGTTCTATTTCTTCTTCGAAGCCACCCTGATCCCGATGTTCATCATCATCGGCGTCTTCGGCGGCCCGAACCGGGTGTACGCGGCATTCAAGTTCTTCCTGTACACGTTCATGGGCTCGCTGCTGACCCTGGTCGCGATCATCTACCTGTACAACAAGTCGAACGGCTCGTTCGACATCCTGGCCTGGCACGATCTGAAGCTGACCATGAAGGAACAGGTCCTGATCTTCCTGGCCTTCCTGATGGCCTTCGCCGTCAAGGTCCCGATGTGGCCGGTGCACACCTGGCTGCCGGACGCCCACGTGGAAGCGCCGACCGGGGGTTCCGTGGTGCTGGCCGCGATCATGCTGAAGCTGGGCGGCTACGGCTTCCTGCGGTTCTCGCTGCCGATCGCACCCGACGCCTCGCACTACCTGGCACCGCTGATGATCGTGCTGTCGCTGGTCGCCGTGATCTACGTCGGCCTGGTGGCGATGGTCCAGAAGGACATGAAGAAACTGGTCGCCTACTCGTCGATCGCCCACATGGGCTTCGTCACGCTCGGCTTCTTCATCTTCAACGCCATCGGCGTGCAGGGCGGTATCGTCCAGATGATCTCGCACGGCTTCGTGTCGGGCGCCATGTTCCTGTGCATCGGCGTGCTGTACGACCGCATGCACTCGCGCGAAATCGCCGACTACGGCGGCGTCGTCAACCGCATGCCGAAATTCGCCGCCTTCTCGGTGCTGTTCGCGATGGCCAACTGCGGCCTGCCGGCCACCTCGGGCTTCGTCGGCGAATTCATGGTCATCCTGGGCGCCGTCGAGTTCAACTTCTGGACCGGCCTGCTGGCCGCCACCGCGCTGATCCTGGGCGCCGCCTACTCGCTGTGGATGGTCAAGCGCGTCGTGTTCGGCAAGATCGCCAACAAGCACGTGGCCGAACTGACCGACCTGAACGGCCGCGAGTTCTTCATGCTGGGCGTGCTCGCCATCCTGACCATCTACATGGGCCTGTACCCGGCGCCGTTCACCGACGCGCTGCAAGTGTCGGTGGCCGACCTGCTGCAGCACGTTTCAGTTAGCAAGCTGGGCCAATAAACACTATGAATCCGATGATTAACAACACTGTCGCAGCGGCGTCCTACAACATGGCGCCGCTTCACGCGGAAATCTTCCTGGTGGTCGCGGCTTGCGCAATTCTCCTGATCGACATGTTCTCGAAGGATGAAAAGCGCAACCTGACCTACATCCTGTCGCTGCTGACCCTCGCGGGCTGCGCGGTATTCACGTGGATCGACTTCCGCGCCGGCACCACGACCTACACGTTCTATAACATGTACGTGTCGGATCCGATGGCCAACCTGCTGAAGCTGTTCACCTACCTGGCCGTGGGCGTGACCCTGGTCTACTCGCGCCAGTACTCGGGCGAACGCGGCATGATGTCCGGCCACATGGGCGGCGAGTTCTATGTGCTCGCGCTGTTCACCACCCTGGGCCAGATGATCATGATCTCCGGCAATAACATGCTGCCGATCTACCTGGGCCTGGAACTGATGTCGCTGTCGCTGTACGCGCTGGTGGCGATGCGCCGCGACCACGCGATCTCGACCGAAGCCTCGATGAAGTACTTCATCCTGGGTTCGCTGGCATCGGGCTTCATGCTGTACGGTATCTCGATGATCTACGGCGCCACCGGTTCGCTGGACCTCACCACGATCGCCCAGAAAGTCGCGGCGACCGACGCCAACCGCACCATCCTGGTGTTCGGCCTGGTGTTCCTGGTGGCCGGCATGGCCTTCAAGCTGGGCGCGGTGCCGTTCCACATGTGGGTGCCGGACGTGTACCAGGGTGCGCCGACCGGCGTGACCCTGCTGCTGGGCGCCGCGCCGAAGCTGGCGTCGTTCGCGATGATGTTGCGCATCCTGGTCGAAGGCCTGGGGCTGCTGTGGTTCGACTGGCAGCAGATGCTGCTGGCCCTGGGCGTGCTGTCGCTCGCCGTCGGTAACCTGACCGCGATCGCCCAGACCAACCTGAAGCGCATGCTGGCCTACTCGACCATCGCCCAGCTCGGCTTCGTCATGCTGGCCATGATGTCGGGCGTGGTCGGCGGCGACGCCAGCCACGCGCCGGTCGCCTACAGCGCCGCGATGTACTACACCATCACCTACGTGCTGACCACGCTGGGCAGCTTCGGCCTGATCATGATGCTGGCCCGTGCCGGCTTCGAAGCGGAAGAGCTGTCCGACTTCCGCGGCCTGGCCAAGCGCAGCCCGTGGTTCGCGATCGTCATGACCGCCCTGATGTTCTCGCTGGCCGGCGTGCCGCCGATGATGGGCTTCATGGCCAAGTGGGCCGTGCTGCAGGCCGTGGTCGAAACCGGCCAGCTGTGGCTGGCGATCGTGGCCGTGCTGTTCTCGCTGATCGGCGCCTTCTACTACCTGCGCGTGGTCAAGACCATGTGGTTCGACGATGTCGTCGACGCGTCCCCGATCGTGACCCCGATCGACATGCGCGTGGTGCTGTCGCTGAACGGCGTGCTGGTGCTGGCGCTGGGCGTGATGCCGAGCGGCCTGCTGGCTGCCTGCCTGAGCGCCATGAAGGCCACCCTGGGTACCTGACCCGCGTGGACGCTTAGTGGATCTTTCTTTCGCTGCCTGGTTGGTGATCGCGGTCGCGATCGCGTTCGCCAACCTGCCTTTCTTCACCGAGAAGGCATTCGGTTTCGTGCCCCTCCCGCCCGGGAGGGGAGGCGCCTCGCCAGGGGCGCACACGAAACACTTCGTCATCCGCCTTCTCGAGTTGTTTGTCTTATACTTCGTCGTCGGCGCACTGGCCTACGCTCTGGAATCCCGCATCGGTAACGCGTTCGCGCAGACCTGGGAGTTCTATGCGATCACCGGCTGCATGTTCGTCGTCCTGGCATTTCCCGGTTTCGTCCATCGTTACCTGCGTCGGCGCTAGCATCGCAAGCTGAAACTGCCGCCGCTCGCTGCGGTTTGCGCGGCTGGTTTTACAGCCGCAGGCCGGCCGGGAATGCGTTTTCGAATCTACGACGGAGTATTGATGGACGATTCCCACCTGAGAGAAACCCGCATCGACGGCAGCGTCGCCTACGATGGCCACTTCCTGAAAGTCTCGAACGACCGCGTGCGCCTGCCGAACGGCGCCGAAACCGGCCGCGAATTCATCCGCCATCCGGGCGCCGTCGTGATCCTGTGCCTGTTCGACGACGGCCGCGTGCTGCTCGAGCGCCAGTACCGCTACCCGAACGACCGCGTGTTCATCGAACTCCCGGCCGGCAAGATCGACGACGGCGAAGACTCGCTGGTCGCCGCCAAGCGCGAACTGGAAGAGGAAACCGGCTACACGGCCAGCGACTGGCAGTTCGTCTGCACCATCCACAACGCCATCGCCTACTCGGACGAGCACCTCGACCTGTTCATCGCGCGCGGCCTCACCGCAGGCGAAGCGAAGCTGGACGAAGGCGAATTCCTCGACATCTTCACCAGCACCGTCCCCGAGATGCTGGAGATGGTGCGGCGCGGCGAGATCACCGACGTCAAGACCATCATCGGCAGCTTCTGGCTCGAGAAGATCGTCGCCGGGAGCTGGACGCCGACCGCCTGGACGCCGAAGGCCGATTAAGTGGGACATGGGCGGCGGGCTGCGGTTGCAGGATTGATGCTGCTTGCACTGGCCAGCGCGGCCCAGGCACGCTCGCCATTCCAGCTGCGCTGCGAAGCGATGGCCGCTGCCGCCAGCGCCACCTTCACTTCGCACGATAACGGCTACCGCATCGACAACAGTATTTCCTACCGGGCGCTGACGCAGATGAAGCGGCCCTACGTCGCCAGTGGCTACGTACTGGGCCTGACCCGCACCGAGTCGCGCGTGTCGATCAAGGTCGACGGCAAGATGCTGGCCGATGCCGCCGCCGGCCTTGAATGCGTGGCGCCGCGCATCGAAGTGGCCCTCTACTACCAGCCGGTCGTGATCTTCGTCGGGCGTGAGTTCCAACCCGACACCTGCGCATATCGCGAGATACTTGCGCACGAAATGCGTCACCTCAAGTCTTATATGGACCACCTGCCGAAAGTGGAAGAGCGGGCGCGCGAACGGCTCGGCCGCCGCTTCGCCGGCAAGCCGCTGTACGCCGCCTCCGGGCGCGGACGCGACCTGCTGCAGGGCGAGATCGACCGCGGCTGGATGCCCTACATCAAGGCCGAGATGGCGCATGTGGAAAAGCTGCAGGCCGACATTGACAGTCCGCGCGAATATGCGCGTCTCAGCAAAGTTTGCCAAGGTGAGGTACAGTCTCTTATTGGATCGACAAGACGTTCCCCCTCCTGACTCAACGATTACATGACCCAAGCACCACGTTATTTCGCATTGATCCCCGCTGCCGGCGTCGGCGCCCGCATGGGTGCCGGCAGCCCCAAGCAGTACCTCAAGCTTGGCGGCAAGCCGATGCTGCGGCACACGCTCGACGCCTTCCTGTCGAGCGACCTGATCGCGCATACCTTCGTGGTGGTGAGCCCGGAGGATCCCTATATCGACGCCATCACGCCGAGCCACGGCGTGACCGTGCTGCGCTGCGGCGGCGCCAGCCGCATGGAGTCGGTGCGCAACGGCCTGGCCGTGCTGGCCAGCACGCTGGCCCCGAGCGACTGGGTGCTGGTGCATGACGCCGCGCGCCCCGGCCTCACCGCCGAACTGATCGCCAAGCTGATCGCCGGCACCGGCGACCACCCGGCCGGCGGCCTGCTGGCGCTGCCGGTGGTCGACACGGTCAAGCGTTGCATCGAAGGCGAAGCCTGCGGGACCGTTCCCCGCAACAACTTGTGGCTGGCCCAGACCCCGCAAATGTTCCGCTATCAATTGTTGCGCGAAGCGCTGTCGGCGGATGCCGATCCGAATACGATTACCGATGATGCCAGCGCGGTTGAAGCACTGGGATTGACCCCAAAATTGGTGGAAGGCCACCCCCGCAACCTGAAAGTGACGCTGCCCGACGATATCCGCATCGCCGAAATGTACCTGGCAGTGTCCCAACCTGAATTCGTATAAACACTATGGCTCTCGCATCGTACAACCCGACTCCGCCGTTCCGCATCGGGACCGGCTATGACTGCCATGCACTGGTCGAAGGGCGCAAGCTCATCGTCGGCGGCGTGACCATCCCGCACCGCCTCGGCCTGCTCGGCCACTCCGATGCCGACGTGCTGCTGCATGCGATCATCGACGCGCTGCTCGGCGCCGCCGGCCTGGGCGACATCGGCAAGCATTTCCCCGACACCGACCCGATGTTCGCCGGCGCCGACTCGCGCACGCTGCTGCGCGAAGTCGCCTCGCGCGTGCTCGCCACCGGCTACACCATCGGCAACATCGACGCCACCGTGATCGCCCAGCAGCCCAAGATGGCGCCGCACATCCCGCAGATGGTCTCGCGCATCGCCGAAGACCTGGGCGTGTCGCCGCAGCAGGTGAACATCAAGGCCAAGACCAACGAGAAGCTCGGTTTCCTCGGCCGGGAAGAGGGGATGGCGGCGCAGGCGACGGCTTTGCTGGTGAAGGCGTCTGCTTGAGCTGAGTACGGCGCTGCCTGCGGCGGCGCTGTCTATATTAGTTACCTCATGAACGTCGCCCCTGCCTGCACAGGGGCGACGTGCTTATTGTAGTGGCCAAAAAAGTAAGTCCAGCCGTGCAGCTTTCCCGGCAACGTGCCACACTGGCAACCATAACAAAGCCGGGGAACCACATGTCGACCACACCAGAGATGAGCCCGCGCACAGCCTGGCTCCTGATCCTGTCCGCCGCCGCCATCCTGATGCTGACCATGGCCGCGCGCCTGACCACCGGCCTGTTCCTGTCGCCAATCAACACCGCCACCGGCCTCGGCGTCGCCTCGATCAGCCTGGCGCTGGCGGTCGGCCAGTTCATGTGGGGCGCTTCGCAGCCGGTGTTCGGCGCCGTCGCCGACAAGTACGGTCCGGCACGGGTGATCGTGCTGGGCGGGGTGATGCTGGCCGCCGGCCTGGCCGCGACGCCCTTCGTGTCGTCGCAATGGGGACTGATGCTGACGCTCGGCGTCCTGTCGGCGGCCGGGGCCGGCGCCGGCAGCTTCTCTATCCTGATCGGCGCCACCGCGCAGCGCCTGCCGCCGGCACGCCGTCCGTTTGCCGCCGGCTTCATCAATGCCGGCGGTTCCTTCGGCCAGTTCGTGTTCGCGCCGCTGGTGCAGTTCACGATTGCCGCCAGCGGCTGGGTCGTGGCGATGGTGGCGCTGGCCGCGACCACGCTGTTCACGCTGCCGCTGGCCTGGCCGCTGCGCGGCAAGCCGCCGCAGGCAACGGCCACGGGCGCGCAGGACGAGCCGGGCCTCGGCCGCCAGGTGCGCGCGGCGCTGCGCGACCGCAGCTACCTGTGCCTGCACGCCGGCTTCTTCACCTGCGGCTTCCACATCGCCTTCCTGGCCACCCACCTGCCGGGCGAAGTCGCGCTGTGCGGCCTGCCGGCCGGCGTCGCCGCCACCTCGCTCGGCCTGATCGGTTTATTCAATATCGCCGGTTCGCTGACGGCCGGCGCGCTCGGCCAGCGCTACCGCATGAAGTGGCTGCTGGCGCTGATGTATGCGAGCCGCGCCGTCATCATCGGGCTGTACCTGATGGCGCCCAAGAGTGCGCTGACGTTCTATGTGTTCGCCGCCGCGCTCGGCTTCACCTGGCTGGCGACGGTGCCGCCGACCGCCGGCCTGGTGGGCAAGCTGTTCGGCACGCGCTACCTGTCGACCCTGTTCGGGCTGACGCTGCTGTCGCACCAGGTCGGCGGCTTCTTCGGCGCCTGGCTGGGCGGGCTGGCCTTCGTGCGTTTCGGCGATTTCTCGTGGATGTGGTACGCCGACATCCTGCTGGCGCTGGCGGCGGCGCTGGTCAATTTGCCGATCCGCGAAGCGCCCGTCCGTGTGACAACGGCGGGCGCCGCGACGATGACGACCAAGGCCTGAGATGGCGCGCGATCCCTGGGCTTACCGCGACGTCGCCGTCGAATCCGTACTCGACCCGCGCAGCGGCCGGTTGACAATCAAGCCGGTGGCGGGGCAGGCCTATTCCACCGCAATGCGGGTGCAGTGCTCGCGCACGCTGCTCGACCCCGAGCACTACCCCGCCGGCACCCGCTTCCTGATCCGCGCCAAGCTGACCGACCGCGGCGGCGCGCCCTTCCTGTACGCCTGGCATGGCGACCCGGTCAAGGTGCTGGGCAAGCGCGAGGCGGCATCCTTCCTCGACGAGTACCGGCGCCGCCGCATCTGAGCCGCCTCAATCTCTGCAAGCCTGGTGAAAATCTTCTTTGAGACGATTTAATAGAACTTCAAGTTATTGCAAGTAACTTGAAGTTCTTATGATCTCCCGGGCCGGACGCAATGTGTTAACGGTTGCGGCCCCTGTTTCGAGGAGCGTGCTTTGATTGATATAAAACTGACCGAAAAGGCGAGTCTCGTCCTGGCCATGGTCGCAGGAGGCATCGTAGCGTCTTGCGCGGTCAGCTATTTGCGCAATGAACCCTTGGTCGTCGCAGGCAAGGAGTTCGGATTTGGCGGCGGCGAACTGCAGAAACGAACCGCCGAATTCGAGGCCTACAAAAGCGAAACCGAGAGGGCAAAGGCGGCATGGCGCGGGCTTCTGCAACAAGCTTCGGCAACTATCCGGCGACAGAACGAAGACAACGAGGCGCTCGTCGCCGAGGAACAAAAACGTTTCCAGCAGTCGAACGGCGCATGGTTCCCGATCGATGACGTCAACTTTTACGGCAACGACAAGTTTTCCACCGAAAGCGGGCGGGCGGGGCGGGGCAAATGGTCGGATCGCGACAGCGAATTGATATTGAAACTGATCGCATACAATGACAGCGAGGCCGTACTCGAAACCAACCTGTTTGCGCCATGGAACAAGATCCGGATTCAAGAAGGCCAGTCCCTGCAGGTACTCATGAAGACCTACGACTATAGGATATCGGTCAAGCTCATCATGGACGACCACGCCGAAGTCCGGGTCGAGCGCCGTGCCAGGATCTGAAGACCTCGTCCAAGCAGTGAACACGGTGCCGGCACACTCGGGGATGCGGCGCACGGCCGGGTGGCCGATGCGCCGTTCCACCGTCGCCGCATGAGCGCATCCAGCGCTCAGGCCAGCTTCTTCTGCAGGTGCTTTTCCAGTTCTTCCAGCGACTTGCCCCTGGTCTCGGGCAGGCAGGCCGCCACGAAGATGTAGGAAGCGACGTTGATCGCGGCGAACACGTAGAAGGTGGCGCTGCCGAACTGCGCCATCGCGAGCGGGAACAGCAGGGCCACCAGGCCATTGAACAGCCACTGGCAAGCCACGGCGCTGCCGGTCAGTACCCCGCGCAGGCGCATCGGGAACAGTTCCGACATCAGCAGCCAGTACACCGGCGAGATCAGCATCTGCATGAACAGCAGGAAGCACAGGATGCAGGCCAGCGCGGCATAGCTTTTCAGCGGGCCGTCCGGCATCCACAGCAGCACGGTGCCGAGCGCCGCCTGGGTGGCGATCGTGAAGCCGAGGCCGGTCAACATCATCGGGCGGCGGCCGTGGCGGCCGATCAGCCAGATGCCGATGAAGGTGGCGATCACGGCGACCACGCCGTTGCCGATGGTGGCGAACAGTGCCGCGTTGGTGCCGAGGCCGGTCGACTTCAGGATGATCGGCGTGAAGTACATGAAGGCGTTGACGCCGGTCAGCTGGGCCACGAAGCCGAGGCCGATGCCGATCCACAGCAGTTTGCGGATCCAGGGCGTGCCCATCACCGCCGCCCAGCCGGTCTGCGCGTGTTCGATCTTGTTGAGCTTGACCATCTCGGCCAGTTCGGTCTCGACCTGGGCATCGCTGGAGCGGATTTGCTGCAGCACCGCGCGCGCTTCCTTCATGCGCCCCTTGCTGGCCAGCCAGCGCGGCGAGGCCGGCACCAGCAGCATGCCGATACCCAGCAGTACGGCGGGCACCGCGGCGATGCCGAGCATGTGGCGCCACACGTTCGGTGAATCCGAAAAGTGGGCCAGCAGCGCATTCAGCACATACGCGATCAACTGGCCGCCGACGATCATCAGTTCGTTCTGGCTGACCAGGCGCGCGCGCCGGCTCGGGCCGGCCATCTCGGCGATGAACACCGGCACCGTCGACGAGGCGCCGCCCACGGCGAGGCCGAGCACGAAGCGCATCGCGGCCATGATCGCCACCGAAGGCGCCAGTGCGGTGCCGAGCACGCCGATCATGAACACCAGCGACAGACCCAGCAGCGTGGTGCGGCGGCCGTAGCGGTCCGACAGCGAGCCGGCCATCAGCGAGCCGAAGGCGGCGCCGAACACCAGTGCCGAGGTGACGACGCCTTCGGTCAGGGGCGTCAGGCCGAGACCGCCCTGGGCGGCCGGTACGGTCATGAAGGGAAGGGCGCCGGAGATCACGCCGGTGTCGTAGCCGAAGGCCAGTGCACCCATGGTGGCCGCGATGGCGACCTTGAAGACGAAGCGGTTTTCCTTGTTGTCGGCGGACGCGGGAGCGGCCGCCATGGGAGGTGCTGAAGACATAGTTACCTTTCCTTGGGAGTAATGCCTAAGCCGGGGCGGGCGCGTCCTGCACCCACCCCGGCGCATCATCTTTTAGTTAATTAGCAACTACATTGTAACCAATTATTTCGACCGGCGTGCTCGACCGTGTTTTTACCTGCCGTTCACTGCACATTGACGGCACTTGCAAACACGCCGCCTGCGCCTTCGAGGATGCGGCGCACGGCAGGGTGGTCGATGCGCCGTTCCACCGTCACCGCATGGAATTGTTCGACGATGGAATCAATGGTGCCGACCGGGCACAAGCCGTACTCGGCGCAGATGGCGGCGGCCAGCACGGTCGGGGCCGCGATGAAACCGGTGCCGGCGCGCGCGAAGGCGTTCAGCAGGGCGCCGTCGTCGAATTCGCCGACCACGATCGGACGCAGGCCGTGCAGTTCGAACCAGGCTTGCAGCCGGCTGTGCACGGCCGCCTCGACACCCGGCAGCAGGAAGGGCGCACCCTTCAGGCTCTGGGGGAAGGGGCCGTCCCGGGACGCGCATAGGTCGGGATGGCCAAGCACCGTCAGCATGCTGGAGCCGAGCAGGTGGGTGTGGCCGCGCAGCGCGCTCCCCGGCGGCAGGCCGCGGTCGGCGATCACCAGGTCGAGCCGGTGGGCGCCGAGTTCCTGCATCAGCGCATTGAACCCGCCTTCGCGGCAGACCAGGCGCATCGCCAGCCCGGCATCGTGGGCCGGCTGCAGCAGGCGGAAAGCCATGGTCTTCGGGATCATGTCGCATACGCCGACACGCAGGGTCTCGGGCGCCCGGAACAGGCCGCGCCGCACATTCTGTTCGAGTTCGTTGCCGAGGTCGAAGATGCGTTCGGCGTACAGCAGCACGGTCTTGCCGGCGTCGGTCAGCTCCAGCACGCGTCCCTTCTTGCGGAACAGCGCTTCGCCGAACTGGTCTTCGAGCAGTTGCAGCTGGGTGCTGATCGCCTGCGCCGACACATGCAGGCGCATGGCGGCGGCGGACACAGTCCCGCTGGTGGCAACCGTGTAGAAATATTGCAGATGCTTGTAGTTGATCAAGCAATACTCCAAAAATATTGAGGATTACGAAAGATTAATCGATTTTACTTTCGCATGCCCTGGCTTTACGCTGAAGCCTCATCACATTTTTGGAGTAATACCATGCGCACCTATCCCAGCGACAGTCCCAAGGCCGTGTGCCGCCTGCTGGCCCTGGCCATGATCGTGGACGGCCACCTGGCATCGTCGGAACTGCGGGCGCTGCGCAATTCCGGGATCCTGCAGCGGGTCGGCGTCGACGAAGGCGTGTTCGACGACGTGGTGCAGGAAGTGTGCGAAGACTTGCTCGCCAGCGCCGACCGCCGCCGCGCCAGCGACGTCGAGATCGACAGCCGCATGCTCGACACCCTGCTGCACGACATCCGCGACCCGGCGCTGCAGCTGGCGCTCATGAAGGCCATGCTCGAGATCGTCCACGCCGACGACGTGCTGGATGGCCGCGAAAGCCTGCTGATCCAGCGCGGCTTCAAGGCCTGGGGTGGGCCGCCGCCGATGCCGGTGCCGGCTGCGGTGCGACCATCAGCCGGTTCGTATACGGGCTGAAGCGGGCGCGCCCGCGATAGGGCACCGGGGCGTACTCGTACATCAGGCAGGGCAGCAGCGAATACTGGATCACCAGCAGCAGGCGCGGGCGCGTCTGCGGCGGCACGCCCTTGTGGATGCCCTTGTTGTCGATCGTGATCGCGGTACCGGCCGGCCCGGTGATGGCGATGCTGCCGCCGTGGCGGCGCTGCACGTCCGGGTCGGCATAGCGCTGCATGCGCAGCGGCATGCGGTCGAGGTGGCTGCGCGGGACGTAGTGGTGCGGGCCGGACCGGTCGTCGACGTCGGTCAGGTACACCAGCAGCTTGATGCTGCCCGGCTCGACGTCGCGGTGGAAGTGCTGGACGTCGGCATCGCCGTCGCCGTCGACCGGAAACGACCAGCGCAAGCCCATCAGCGTGATGACCGGGGTGTAGCCGAGGTAGCCGGCGGCGAGCGCCAGCATGTCCGGGCGGTTTGCCAGGTCCAGCACGTGCGGGCAGTTGACGACGGTCTCGAGCGGATAGTCGCCGATGTTCGCGCCGTGCGGCACCGTGTCCAGCGTGAACGCCGCGCCGTTGCCGCGCGCCGCGATCAGCGGACGCGGCCGCAGCCAGGCCAGCATCTCGGCGCATTCGGACGGCGACAGCAGCCGGTCCATGCGCAGGAAACCCTGTGCGCGCAGGATCGCGACCCGCGGGCCCGGTTCGCGCGGGCGGCCCTCGCGCCCGTGCAGCGCGCCCAGCCCGGCGATCAGGGCCCGGGTGGTGGCGCGCCGCAGGCGCCGGCTGGTGCAGACGCGCTGCGCGTAATAGCCGAGCAGCTTCAGACGGGCGCGCGAACCGCTGCGGAGGGACAGGTATTTTTGCATGGGCTTCCCGGTAGAGTCGAAGAACGGGTGCTGCCTGGAATAACAGGTGATTGTAAAGCGGAAATATTGCAGCTTATTGACGCTGGCGCGTTAAACCATGTAAATATTCGGAACGCATGCGAGTGCCTGCCTGCGCGAGCGGCAGCACGCCAGCTGCGTGCCTGCCGCGATCGAAAATCGCTACACTGCCAGCTCCGCACTATCATCTATCGAATGCGAAAGGACCGACATGGCAACCCGCAAGATCGCAGTACTGGTAGGCAGCCTGCGCAAGGCCTCGTTTACCCGGAAGCTGGCCAAGACCCTGATGCTCGCCGCGCCGCCTACGCTCGAACTGGACATCGTCGAGATCGGCGACCTGCCGATGTACAACGAAGACGACGAGACCGACTCCCCGCCCCCTGCCTGGACCGAGTTCCGCGACCGCATCCGCGAAGCCGACGGCATCCTGTTCTGCACGCCGGAATACAACCGTTCGCTGCCGGGCGCGCTGAAGAACGCCATCGACGTCGGCTCGCGGCCCTACGGCAAGGCCGCCTGGACCGGCAAGCCGTGCGCCGTGGTCAGCCAGTCGCCGGGCGCGCTGGGCGGCTTCGGCGCCAACCACGCGGTGCGCCAGACCCTGGTCTTCCTCAACATGCCCTGCATGCAGATGCCGGAGGCCTACATCGGCGGCATCGCCGGCAAGTTCGACGGCGACCAGCTCACCGACGACGGCCTGCGCAGCTTCCTGCAGCAGTTCATGGAATGCTTCGCGACCTGGGTGGAGCGCCATGCCGACTGAAGCATGAGCGAGCAGCCCGACTATGTACCGCAGGCCCCCTCCACCTACGGGCGGCCGCCGCCCGGCCTGCGCCGGCGCATGTACGACGTCATCTTCGAGGCCGACACCCCGGCTGGCCGCCGCTTCGACATCGCGCTGGTGGGCGCGATCATGCTCAGCATCCTGGTGGTGGTGCTGGACAGCGTGCCGCGGCTGCACTTCGGCTACGGTTGGGTGCTGAACCGGCTCGAATGGGGATTCACGCTGCTGTTCACGCTGGAATACATCGCGCGCCTGGTGTGCGTGCGGCGCCCGTGGCGCTATGCCGTCAGCTTCTATGGCGTGATCGACCTGCTGTCGGT
>Ga0308168_1002160_pt1 | contig 16581 bp, 14 predicted proteins | sample PhyCR2_FD_202133 | JGI IMG/M metagenome (GOLD analysis project Ga0308168, IMG submission 202133) | Phyllosphere microbial communities from UC Gill Tract Community Farm, Albany, California, United States - DLSLRC.R2 | ecosystem: Host-associated > Plants > Phyllosphere > Unclassified | place: USA... | reverse complement strand
CCCCATGCGCAACACCGTCATTGCCACTACCCTCGCCACTACGGCCCTGCTGCTGGCCACCAGCATCCCGGCCACCCATGCCGCCGCCGTCCAGCAAACCGGCGCCGTCCAAGCGACACCGGCTGCCAAGCTGGCCGACCCCGACGCCACGCCGCGCAGCCAGGCCCTCTACGCCTGGCTGCAGCAAACCTGGGGCAAGCAGACCATCGCCGGACAACAGGATCTGACCTGGGACGACAGCGTCGACATGGCGCAAAGGGTATACGCCGACACCGGCAAATACCCGGCCCTGATGGGTTATGACTTCATGAACACCGGGCAACCGGGCCTGGCCGGCAAACCGGTCCAGGGCAGCCACCAGGTCGAGGAAGCCATCGCCTTCGCCCGCCGCGGCGGCCTGGTCACCTTTTGCTGGCACTGGCGCGACCCGGCCCTGCTGGGCACGGCCGATGCCGCCAAAGCCAACTTCTATGCCCGCGAGGCCGATCCGGCGAAGAACACCACGTTCACGATACCGGTGGCGAACGGCCGCCTGGACCGCGCCAGCCCGGCTTACCGCCAGATCGATGCCGGCATCGACCTGATCGCCGCCGAACTGCGGCGCTTGCAGGATGCCGGCGTGACCGTGCTGTGGCGCCCCTTGCACGAAGCCTCGGGCAGCAAGGGCGACGGCTGGTTCTGGTGGGGCCGCCTGCGCCAGGACGGGGTAGCGCCATCCCAGGCCTACATCCTGCTGTACCGCCATATGTTCGAGCGCCTGGTCAAGGTCCACAAGCTGCACAACCTGGTGTGGGTGTGGAACGGCCAGGACCCGGCCTGGTATCCAGGCGACGACGTGGTCGACATCGTCGGCTGGGATATCTACGACGACACGGACAACAAGACCTACAAGTCGCAGGCCGAGGTCTATCGGCGGCTGAAGGCGATCCCCGCCCAGGCCAAGCCAGTGGCACTGTCCGAAACCAGCTTCATCCCCGATCCCGACAAGATGCGGATGGAGGGCGCGCCCTGGCTCTGGTTCACGGTCTGGAACGACGCCCGCGCCGGCGCCGGCGTGACTGCCAAGGACAATTTCTGGAGCGGCGACTACTACAATACGTCCGCCCACAAGAACAAGGTCTACCACCACCCGAACGTGATCACGCTGGACAAGCTGCCGGCGTTTTTGAAAGCCCCGAACTGAAAGCGCAACGATGAAACGACTACTGATCTCCCTGGCACTGGCGGCCCTCGCGCACACCGGCGCCGCGCTGGCCGGCACGCCCATCGCCCCCGACAACAAGAACCTGCAATACACCGGCCGTATCGATTTCTCGGCGCCGGCGGCGCCGGTGATCTCTTGGCCCAACACGGCCATCGCCGGCAACTTCACCGGCAGCACGCTGTCGGTCAAGCTGGACGACGAGCGCGGCAAGAACTACTTCAACGTCTTCCTCGATGGCGACCTGACCTATCCTTACGTGCTGGAAGCGGCCAAGGGCGAACAGACCTACCTGGTGGGCCAGGGCCTGGCACCGGGCCGGCACAGCTTCCTGATCACCAAGCGCACCGAAGGCGAGGAGGGCCCGACCACCTTCCGCGGCCTGGAACTGGCCGACGGCGGGGCGCTGCTGCCGCCATCGCCGCGGCCGGCGCGCCGCATCGAGTTCTTCGGCGACTCGATCACCAGCGGCATGGGCAACGAAGGCGCGGACAATGGCCGCGACGACCTCGGCAAGGACAAGAACAGCTTCATGTCGTATGCGGCGATCACCGCGCGCGCCCTGAATGCGGAGCTGCACTCCACCTCGCAGAGCGGCATCGGCGTGATGATCAGCTGGTTCCCCTTCACCATGCCGGATTTCTACGACCAGCTGAGCGCGGTCGGCAACAACGACAGCAAATGGGACTTCGGCCGCTGGACGCCGGACGTGGTGGTGATCAACCTGCTGCAGAACGACAGCTGGCTGATCGGCCGCGACCACAAGCTGCAGCCCGAGCCGGACGCCGCCGGCCGCATCGCCGCCTACCAGGCCTTCGTTGCGCGCGTGCGTCAGCTCTACCCGAAGGCCTATATCGTGTGCGCGCTGGGCAGCATGGAAGCCACCAAGGCCGGCTCGGAATGGCCAGGCTACGTGACGACGGCAGTCGAGCACCTGCGCAAGGGCGGCGATGCCCGCATCGATACCCTGTTCTTCCCCTTCACCGGCTATGGTCAGCATCCACGCATCAAGCAGCACCAGGCGAATGCGGCAAAGCTCACGGCCTTCATCAAGGGCAAGTTGGGCTGGTGAGCCAGCCCCCGGCGCGTCAGCGCTGCGCCTTCACATAGGCGCCATGCGCCGGCATGCGCGCCGCCGCCTGCGCGATCATGTCGCGCAGGCCGGCGAAGTGGCCGTGCACCTGGCGGATGTCGACCGTGTCGGCGAAGGGATCGTAGCGCTTCGGCTGTACGCCCAGGCCGGTCATCATGGCCACGAAGGACGGTTCGGCGAAGCCGTCGCGGTCGAGGATGGTCACGCGCCCGGTCTCGCGAAACAGCTCGATCTGGTGCCGCAGCGAATCCGGAATGGGCATGTTGGCGCAATAACGCCAGAATTCGGAATCGTCGCGTGTGGTCAGCTTGTAGTGCAGGATGATGAAGTCGCGCACCGATTCGTAGCGCGCGCCCATCACGCGGTTGAATTCCTCGGCCAGCTCCGGGCGGAAGTCGCGGTCGGGGAACAGCTCGATCAGCTTGCCGACCGCGGTTTCGATCAGGTGGATGCTGGTGGATTCCAGCGGCTCGACGAAGCCGGCCGCCAGGCCCATCGCCACGCAATTCTTCACCCACGACTTGCGCCTGCGTCCGGTGACGAAGCGCAGCTGGCGCGGTTCGTCCAGCGCGGCGCCGTCGAGTGAGGCCAGCAGGGTGTCGCGCGCCCTGGCGTCGGTGGTGAAGGCGTTGCTGTAGACGTGGCCGTTGCCGGTGCGGTGCTGCAGCGGGATGCGCCAGATCCAGCCGGCGTCCTTGGCGCTGGAGCGGGTGTAGGGCGTCAGCGTCTCCACTGAGGCGCAAGGCACCGCCTGGGCGCTGTTGCAGGGCAGTTGGGCGCTCCAGTCCTCGTAGCCGGCGTGCAGCGCGTCTTCGATGAGGAGGCCGCGGAAGCCCGAACAATCGATGAACAGATCGCCTTCCACGCGTTGGCCGTCGCGCAGCGTGAGCGCGGTGATGAAGCCGGTTTCCGGATGCTGCTCGACACCCACGATCATGCCTTCGATGCGCCTGGCGCCGCGCGCGACGGCATAGTCGCGCAGGTAGTTGGCATACAGGCCGGCGTCGAAGTGGAAGCCGTAGGAATAGCTGTCGGTGATGCCCGGCTGGGTCTTGTTGGGCGGGACGAATTTGTTCTCGCGCGCCATCACCGACGCCATCGACCAGTTTTCCAGGTCCGGCATCTGCTCGAAGCTGCGCGCCAGGCGCAGCCAGTGCATATGCGGGGGCAGGCCCGCGAGCGTCGGCCCGAAGTCGCCGAAGCCGTGGAAGAAGCGATTGCCGATATGGCCCCAGTCCTTGAATTCGATGCCGAGCTTGTAGCTGGCCTGGGTCTTGGCGACGAAATCGTCCTGGTCCAGGCCCAGCGCCGCGTTGTAGAAGCGGATGGTCGGCAGGGTGGCCTCGCCCACGCCGATGGTGCCGATCTCGGGCGATTCCACCAGCGTGACCTCGCAGCGCCGGCCGGGTCCGGCCAGGCGCTGGGCCAGCGGTGCGGCCGCCATCCAGCCGGCCGTGCCGCCGCCGACGATGACGATCCTGCGGATCGCGTTGTCGTTCATGTTCTGTCCTTCATCTTGTCTCCGCTGTTGTTATCGTGCCGGCGTGTTCCGCTCGTCAATACGGCGAGTGTAGTGCAGCCGAGCACAGACCTGCAACGGGAATGTTTGCGCTCAACATGGACGTAATCCAGGCTGCCGCGCGTCTGAACAATGTCTCCCAGGTGCCAGCCGTGCGGCAACGTTCATGTCAACTTGCTTATAATGGCGGCACAGTCATCGGCGCGCATGGCGCTGCCCGGGCTGCATACCGCGATGAATGGGCGATCGCCTTGACCTTGCGGGCTTGATGAAGAGACAGGCATGAAACACGTTCTCGTGGTGGACGACGAGGAAGCCATCACCTATATATTCCGGCGCTACCTGCAGGCAGCCGGCTACCGGGTCACGACCGCCGCCGACGGGGTCGAGGCGCTGGCGTCCTTCGACGCCCATGTCGACAGCGACCCGGTCGACGCCCTGATCACCGACATCCGCATGCCGCGCATGGGCGGCGAAGCACTGATCGCCCAGCTGCGTCCGCGCTTCCCCGATTTGCCGGTGATCGTCGTGTCGGCCTACCCCAACGAGTTCGGCTGCGCGCGCGCCAACACCCAGGTGCTGTCCAAGCCGGTGGATGCGGCGACGCTGCTGGCGTCGCTGGGCAAGATGCTGGGCGACCGCGATCCGGCGCCCGCCATCTAGCCACCCAGCGTTTACTTCACCAGCGACTGCAGGGCGGCTGCCACGTACACCAGCGGGGCATTCCAGTTGATCGCCACCTCGTTGCTGGCATAGCTGCAGCCATGATCGAGGTAAGAGAGCGCCGGCAGCTTCGAGGGATAGCCCACTGGGCAACCCTGGAGGTCTTGCTGGCCCGGATTCGGTCCACCCACCAGCCAGCCCGGTACCGGCGCCGCGATGCCGTCGGCTTCCGACGGCCGGTGGTGCGGGTGCTGGGGCGAGACGCCGCCGAATCCAGTGACGAAGGACATGCCGGGTCCATTGCGTCCCAACACGTAGTCGAGCGCCGATTGCGCCGCGTTCAGGTAGGCCGGGCGTGGTTCCAGTCGGTAGGCAGCCACCAGCATCATCGCCTGGTTCAGGATCACCGCATTGCTGCCCCAGACAAAATCCTTGCCCGCCATGCTGACGCGGTAGGGCGAGGCTTGCCAGCGCGCGGCCAGCTTGTCGGCATTCTCCAGCAGCGGCTTGCGCACTGCGGCCTGGTCGGCGGCGGAGAGGCGCTTGCCGTTCTGGGCCAGGGTGATCCAGCCGAGTGGACGGACGTCGGCCCAGCCGGGTTCGGTCTGCTCGGGGTTGCCGGCGGCCAGCGCCGGCGCGCGGTAGACGTCCTTGCCGGTGGTGGCCAACAGCTCGGCCGCGGCCCAGGCGAATTCGTCGTCGACCTTCTTGTCGCCATAGCCGCCGGTGAGGATGTCGGCCGGCTGCTGGTACAGCACGTCCGGATGGGCCTTGGCCCAGGCCCATGCCGCCTCGGCCGCGGCCAGGTAGCGTGCCGAGCGGCCCGGCTGCTGCTTGTCGAAAGGTGCCAGCACGCGGCTGGCGGCCGCCATGGTCGCCGCGAAATCAAGGGTGGCTGCGGTGTTCTTCTGCACCACGTAACGTGGGGCGGTGGCCTTGTCCGGCATGACCATGCCGTCGAAGGACTTGTTGGTGAGCTTGTGGTAGACACCGCCATCGTTGGGGTCCTGCATGGTGATCATCCAGTCCAGGTTCCACAAGGCTTCGTTGAGCAGGTCGGGAAAGCCGTTGCCGGATTCCGGCAGCTGGAGCGCCAGCTTGTCGAACCAGGCCGGGAAGTGTTCGTAGGCCGCCAGCAGGGTATAGGTGCTGATGCCGGAATTGACGATGTACTTGTTGTAGTCGCCGGCGTCGTACCAGCCTTTCGGGCTGCTGATGATGGTGCCGGCAGGGCGCTTGGCGCTGGCCGCCGATGGGTGGACTTCGACCCGGGTGTCCGGATGGCCGGCGGCGCGCGCATAGGCGCCGGCCACCGCCGGGCTGAGGGCGATGCTGGCGCGGTTGAGGGTAAAGGCCCGGATGGCGCCGGCGTCCAGTGCGCGGTAGGCGTCCGCCGCGACCGGGAAGGGCGCCGAATCCGGCAGACCGGCGACGCGCAGGCGGTAGCTGCCCGGCGTGCGCAGCGCCGAAAAGTCGGCCAGGCGCACGTTTTCACCGGAGGCGTCCCAGGTGCTGGCCGCACCCAGGCTGCCCTCGAACACCTGCTTGCCGCTGGCGGCGTCGATCACCGCGAAGCGAGTGGCGGCAGCGCCCGGCACCACGGCCAGCTTTTGCGAAGCGGGCAGGAAGCCGAGCTGGTTGATCTTGACGGCGGTCGGCGCTTCGGCAGCGGATGCCGCCGGCGTGGCGAGGGCGAAGGCCAGCAGCAGCGCGGCTGCGAGCGGGGTGGGGCGCGCTGCGCCCAGGGAAGCGAATCGGGTCATGCGGTCTCCGGATCTTGTTATATATAGTCTCTACTGTCGTGGTCGCAAACCCAGCGCCATGCAGTATGATTGAAATCGATTTCATCCTACCGTGCAGGATTATAAGAAGTCAACAGCACATTAATCCGGAGACCGCTTTGAAAACCACCCTGATTGCCGGCGCGCTGGCGCTTGCCGCCGTATCCGCTGCATCCGCCGAAGCAGCGACGACTGCAGCGCCCGCCGACCGTTTCGACCTCGCCGTCACCGTCGACGACTTGCCGGTCCACGGCCCCTTGCCGAAAGGGACCAGCTGGTCCGCCATCGCCCGTTCCCACATCGCCACCCTCAAAGGCCATGGGGTACCCGAGGCCTGGGGCTTCGTCAACGCCAAACGCCTGGCCGAGCAACCGGACAGCGCGGCCGCCCTCGATATCTGGCGCGGCGCCGGCTACCCCCTGGGCAACCACAGCGCCACCCACCTCGGCCTCAGCGCGGCGGCTTCGCTCCAGGCCTGGCAGGACGACGTCGTCGCCGGCGAGGCGCCGCTCGCCGCGCGGATGGATAAGCGGGACTGGCACGTGCTGCGCTATCCCTTCCTCGACGCCGGCGGCGAATCCGCGCGCCACGACCAGGCTGCGGCCTGGCTGAAGGCGCGCGGCTACCGCATTGCCGACGTCAGCATCGGCTTCGACGACTGGGCCTACAGCGACACCTATGCGCGCTGCCTGGACAAGGGCGACCGCGCCGCCATCGCGTCCATGAAGGCAGGCTATTTCCAGCGTGTCGACCAGGTGGTGGCGCGCACGCGCGCACTGTCACAGCGGGTGTACGGGCGCATGATCCCGCAGGTGCTGCTGACCCACATGGGCGCCTGGAGCGCGGACACGCTGCCGGAGGTGCTGGCCAGGCTGGATGCGGCCGGGGCGCGCTATGTGACGCTCGACCGGGCGCAAGCGGATGCGGCCTACCGCGAACCGAGCCCGCGGGCGGGGAATGGGGCGCTGATGGAGCGACGGGCGCAGGATGCGCGTATCGTCCTGGGCGGCTTGCCGGCGGTGGACCCGGTGACGCCGCTGGACGGGCTTTGCCGCTGATCAGAAACCGCATACCGATCCTCGAAAACCTTCGTTGGCGCCTGAACCGTGCGCCCTTAACCTTGATGGCACTTCGACTCATCCGGTGCCTTCATGTCTGCTGTACTGCAACCCCGCCAACAGTTTGCGATCAAACCCTTCGACGCCGCCCTCGGCGCCGAAGTCCTCGGCCTCGACCTCTCGCTGCCGCTGAGCGACGACGATTTCGCGCGCCTGCACCGCGCCCACCTGATGCACCACGTGCTGGTGTTCCGCGACCAGCACATCACGCCCGGCCAGCAGGTCGATTTCAGCCGCCGTTTCGGCCCGCTCCAGATCCACGTGCTGCGCCAGTTCCAGCTGCCGACCCAGCCCGAAATCCTGATCGTCTCCAACATCCGTGAAAACGGCCAGCCGATCGGGCTGGGCGACGCCGGCCATTTCTGGCATTCCGACCTGTCGTACAAGGAAACCCCCAGCCTGGGCTCGATGCTGCACGCGCAGGAACTGCCGCAGGATGGCGGCGATACCCTGTTCGCCAACCAGCACACGGCCTGGGAACAGTTGCCGCTGCATTTGCGGCGCGCGGTCGAGCATGCGAAAGCCGAGCACAGCTACCTGGCGCGCTACGCCGATCTGCAGAAGAAAAACCCGTGGCGCCCGAACCTGACGCAAGCCCAGATCGACGAGGTCAAGCCGGTGGTGCACCCGGTGGTGCGCACCCATCCGGAAACCGGGCGCAAGGCGCTGTTCGTCAGCGAGCACTTCACCACCCGCATCGTCGGCCTGCCGGAAGACGAAAGCCGCGCCTTGCTGGACGAGTTGTTCGACCACAGCACCCGTCCGGAACACATCTACCGCCACCAGTGGCAGCCGCAGGACATGGTGTTCTGGGATAACCGCTCGCTGATGCACCTGGCCGCCGGCTGCCCGGACGACCAGCGCCGCAAGCTGTATCGGACCACGATCGAAGGCGACGTGCCCTTCTAATAACAATAAAGAAAGTACACCCATGCGTTTTACCTTGACCAAGCTCGCCGCCGTCCTGGCTCTGTCCGCCGCCACCGCGTTGCCCGCCGCACCGGTACTGGCCGAGGGCCAGTTGCGCGTGGCCCAGCAGTTCGGCGTCGTTTACCTGCTGTTGAACGTCGCCCAGGACCAGAAGCTGATCGAAAAGCACGGCCAGAAACTGGGTGTGCCGGTCAAGGTCGAGTGGATCCAGCTTTCCGGCGGCAATGCCGCCAACGATGCGCTGCTGTCCGGTTCCATCGACGTGGCCGGCGCCGGCGTCGGCCCGCTCCTCACCATCTGGGACCGCACCAGGGGACGCCAGAACGTGCGTGGTGTGGCCTCGCTCGGCAACTTCCCGTATTACCTGGTCTCCACCAACCCGAACGTCAAGACGATCGGCGACTTCGGCGACAAGGACCGCATCGCTCTGCCCGCCGTCACCGTGTCGGTGCAGGCCCGCATCCTGCAAATGGCCGCGGCCAAGCAATGGGGCCCCGGCCAATTCGCGCGCCTGGACCGCCTGACGCAGTCGATTCCGCATCCGGACGCCACCGCCGCCATCATCGCCGGCCAGACCGAGATCAACGGCCACTTCGCGACGCCGCCTTACCAGCAGCAGGAACTGGCCGGCAATCCGAAGGCGCACATCGTGCTGAATTCGTATGACGTGCAGGGCGGCCCGAGCTCGTCGACCGTGCTCTACGCCACCGAAAAATACGTCAAGAACAACCCCAAGACCTACCGCGCCTTCATCGATGCGCTGGACGAGGCGGCCCAGCTGATCGCCAAGAACCCGGAGCTGGCGGCCGACGCCTACTTGCGCGTCACCAAGGGCAAGATCGACCGCGACTTCCTGCTGAAGGTCATCAAGGACCCGCAGATCCAGTTCAAGGTCGCGCCGCAGAACACGCTGGGCATGGCCCAGTTCCTGCAACAGGTCGGCGCCATCAAGAACAAGCCGGCGTCCTGGCGCGATTACTTCTTCGAGCACCCGGCGCTGGCCAAGGGCAGCTGAGCGGCGCCACAGATCCAAAAGGAACACCACCATGAACGTCCTCCCATTCCAGGTGGTCCAGAACGAGCCGCTGCTGCGCGCACGCGGCGTCACCATCGATTACCAGTCCGAACGCGGCACCGTGCGCGCTACCCAGGACGTCAGCTTCGACGTCTGGCGCGGCGACCGCTTCGTGCTGCTCGGGCCTTCCGGCTGCGGCAAGTCGACGCTGCTGAAGGCGGTGGGTGGCTTCATCGCGCCGCGCGCCGGCAGCCTGCAGCTGGACGACAAGACGATCCTGGCGCCCGGACCCGACCGCATCGTCGTGTTCCAGGAATTCGACCAGCTGCCGCCGTGGAAGACGGTCAAGCAGAACGTGATGTTCCCGCTACTGGCCGGTGGCCTGGGCGGCAAGAAGATCGGGCGCAAGGAAGCCGAGGCGCGCGCCATGGACTGGCTGGCCAGGGTGGGCCTGGCCCCGTTTGCCGACGCCTACCCACACACCCTGTCCGGCGGCATGAAGGCGCGCGTGGCGATCGCGCGCGCGTTGGCGATGCAGCCCGAGATCCTGCTGATGGACGAACCCTTTGCCGCGCTCGACGCGCTGACCCGCCGCCGGATGCAGGAAGAGCTGCAGGGGCTGTGGGAAGCCTCGCCCTTCACGATGTTGTTCGTGACCCACTCGATCGAGGAAGCGCTGGTGGTCGGCAACCGCATCCTGCTGCTGTCGCCGCATCCGGGCCGCGTACGCGCCGAGATCAACAGCCACCAGTTCGGCCTGCACAGCGCCGGCGGCGCCGAGTTCCAGGCCACCGCCAGCCGCATCCATCATCTGCTGTTCGGCGAGGGTGGGGCAGTTGAGCATGACGAACACGCCGTGGCGGCGCAGTCATGAGTGCCGGCGCCAACCTGAAATGGGAACCGCCGGTGCGGCCGGAATACGAAGTGCCGCTGGCCTCGCCCCAGGCCGTGGCTGCCGCCGGCATCGCGGTACCGGCGGCGCGGCCGCTGGGTACGATCGAGCGCCTCGGCCAGCTGGCCTGGCTGCGCAAGACCATCCTGCTGGCGCTGATCGCCGTGCTGTGGGAAGCCATGGCGCGCTGGACCGACAACGATCTGCTGCTGCCGGGCTTCCTGCAGACCGCGAAAGCGCTGGTCGAAGGCACGCTCTCCGGCGAGCTGCCGCGCTATATCGGCGTCTCGCTGTGGGTGCTGCTGCAGGGTTACCTGGCCGGCGTGGCCGGCGCCTTCCTGCTCACCACGCTGGCGATCTCGACCCGCACCGGGCGCGACCTGTTGGAAACGCTGACCGCGATGTTCAACCCGTTGCCCGCGATCGCACTGCTGCCGGTGGCGCTGCTGTGGTTCGGCCTGGGCAAGGGCAGCCTGGTGTTCGTGCTGATGCATTCGGTGATGTGGCCGCTGGCGCTGAATACCTATGCGGGCTTCCGCTCGGTGCCCGAGACCCTGCGCATGGCCGGCCGCAACTACGGCCTGGGCAAGGTGCGCATGGTGACCGACATCCTGGTGCCGGCGGCGCTGCCGGCCATCCTGTCCGGCCTCAAGATCGGCTGGGCCTTCGCCTGGCGCACCCTGATCGCCGCCGAGCTGGTGTTCGGCACCACCTCCGGCAAGGGCGGCCTGGGCTGGTACATCTTCCAGAGCCGTAACGAGCTGTTCACCGACAAGGTGTTCGCCGGCCTGGGCGCGGTGATCCTGATCGGGCTGCTGTTCGAGAACGTCGTGTTCCAGCAGGTGGAGCGCTTGACGGTGCGGCGCTGGGGGATGCAGCGGTAATGCGGCAAAGGTAATGCGGCAGCGCTGATTTGATTGTTCGGGCAGGATACGTTAGCATCGTCGGCCTTGTTTCACGCATTGCCGAGCCGACCGATGACCTTTCTGAACGTCCCCTACGCAGAAAAAGACGAAGCCCGCGCCCTCGGCGCCCGCTGGAACCCGACCAAGAAGCGCTGGTACGTGCCGCCCGGCGTGGCCCTGGATGCGTTCGCGAAGTGGAAGCCGGAAGGTGGCCACGCCACAGCCGGCACGCCCGGCGCCAAGCTTGGTGCACAGTCAGGCGGCCGGGTCGACGCCTACGCCGCCAAGCTGGTCACCGGCAAACTCTACGTCGAACTCCCCCACGACTGCAATCCTTTCGAAGCCTGCGCCGAGTGCGCGCCGCTGCTGAGCAGCAGCGGCTGGACGGCCGCCCGCGCTCAGCTCCTGGAGACACTGGCGCAATTGAGGCGATAAATCGGACGGCAAAACAGCGCGCCAAAACTTGGCTCAAGCCGCTGCGAAGGACTGATAAAGTCCGCCGCAAAGTAATAAAAATCGCCGCAACACAAGTGAGTGTGCGTCAACAACCATTATCTACTAGCGCGCCGGTGGTTTGTTCAGGTACGAACAAGATCGTATACTGAGCCGTACCGACCGACCGCTTTCGGCCCAGGCTGTGTAAAAACGCAAAAACTTGAAATTTTCATGGGTAGGGTGACCCTTCCCGAGCCCGAGAAAATCGCGTAGTGGCCTTTCTGAGAGGTCCATTTTTTTGTTCGACGATTTTTCTCGCGTTTTTACACGGGCTGGGCCAAAAGCAGACCCTGAAGCATGAACGGCAAACGAGCTTTTAACTTGATCTAAAGAACGATCACACTCAGCTATGGGAACACTTCGTCAATCAGCAGCAAGCTTAAGAGTCTTCGGTGACGAGCTCAAGCCGGCGGAAATCTCGCGCATGTTGAGATGCGAGCCAACCCAAGCAAGAGAAAAGGGTGAGGTGGTCAAGTATCCATCGGGGAGAGAGCGAACATTCACCTGCGGAAGCTGGCTGCTTACGGCTGAGCGCGCAGAGCCGGAAGATTTTGATGGCCAAATTAGATGGTTGATAGGCCAAATGACTGACGACCTTGAAGTCTGGAAGGCGCTGACCGCTTCCTACGACATAGACATGTTTTGTGGCGCGTTTATGCAGAGTGGAAACGACGGCTTTTCAATTAGTTCGGCAACCATGCTCGCTCTTGGTTCACGCGGAATCGAGCTCGACCTGGACATCTACAGTCCTAACGACGATGATGCCGGTTAGCTGAGCAACAATTTTAACGCGATAGCTGTCGATAGATGAATGTCGGCTAAGCGTCGGTTGCTGCCGTACAATGAACGGCCGAGATCGGCCAGAAGCAGACTGTCGCGACTAGGCCGATAACTCTTCTCATAGGAGCATCATGGGTCCTCTGTTCTCGCTTGCGTTGGTAGCGGTCGCATCAATAGCACTGTTTGGAATAGTGTTTCTCGCCATGAGAATGTTTCTGAACACGGCTGGTGCGCTGCGACGCGCATGCGGTTTTGTCATGGGAACAGGTATCGGCGCTGCGTTGTCGGTAGGGATAGTTGCTTTGGTTATCGGGACTGGCGTCACACTTACGACAAAAACACAGGTGGTTGCTTATCTCGCTACAGTTGGCTTCGGTGCTCTTTCTGGCGGGACTACTCTCTCGTATTTCGTGTCAAGAAAGTTTCGTTAAAGAGCGGCTGCTTTGGGTCTATTGTGTTGAAAAACTCTTGAAGAAGCAGTCCTGATGAAGTAACTGTACAGGAAAGATGGGGGCTCTTGCCCGTTCTGGTTCGGCTAACTCATCAATAAATCCCTGTTTTGCCGTGCTATCAGAAGGTTTTTAGCCATTCGACGTAGATTTTGTACCGTTGCCGCCATCAGAAACTCATCATGGGCACCGCTCGGGCCACGCAAGCGCAATTGCCTGAGCTTGAGAATGCGTTTGAGGTGGGCGAACAGCATCTCCACTTTCTTTCGCTGGCGTCGCGACTCGCGATATGCGGGCGTTTTACCAATAGCTCTTGCAACATCGCGTGCGGGCTCATGCGGACTACGGTCGATTTTACGAATCGTCATGTTCGGACAGCACTGCGGTTTTAGCTGACAAACCTGACAGTCGTACAAGCTGGCGCGATAGCGAAACGGATTTTTCTGCTGGCTGCGCTGCGCCGGTTTCAAATACTTCCCGGCAGGACAAACATATCGATTGTTTTCGGCATCGAAGACAAAGTCGGTGCGGCTGAATGTGCCGTCGTGATGCTCGGATTTGTCCCATACGGTACATGCGGTGCGATGCCTTTTTCGTCGACTAGCCACCCCAGCATTGGAGCCACGCCGTAGTTCGTGTCGCCCACGAGGCGCTGTGGCTTCATGGCGAATTTCTCTTCGATCCGGTTGATCATCGTTTTGGTGGCTTCGACTTCGGCTGTTTTGCTTACTGCCGAGGCTTCGACATCGACAATCACCCCAACCTTCAAATCGATCAGGTAATTCGTTGAGTAAGCAAAAATAGCTGGGCCTGCAGCGGCAGTCCAGGTTGCGCTCGGATCAGTCAGGGAAATTCGTTTCGGCGGCGGAGGTATTGGATTTGCCTGCTCTAGCGCTGCCAAATACTCTCGCACCGGTCGGCTCGCCTGTGCTGGATCGCCCCAGTCGATATCGGCATCACCAGGGCGGGATCGTTGGCGTTGGACATCAGCCTTGATCATGCTCGCGTCCGTTGCAAACCCTTCGCCTTGCACCAACCCCTCGGCCATACACCGTCGGAGGACCGAATCGAAGAGTTGGCGAAAAGCGTCATGATCGCGAAAGCGCCCATGTCGGTTTTTGGAAAAGCTGGAGTGATCCGGAACCTTGTCCTTCAGGCCCAGCCGGCAGAACCAGCGGTAAGCCAGGTTCATGCCGACCTCCTCGCACAAGCGACGCTCCGATCGGATGCCGTAGCAGTAGCCGATAATCAGCATTCTGGCCATGAGCTCGGGATCGACTGATGGCCGACCGGTATGGCTGTACGATTCCGCCAGGTTTTCGCGAAATTCGCTCAGGTCGAGATATCGATCCACTGCTCTGAGCAAATGGTTTTCGGGAACGTATTCGTCTAGACTGATCATGACGAACAGCTCCCGCTTCGTTGCTTGGCGCCCCATCATCTCGGCCTCCGCCTTCGCTTTTACTTGAATAACGGTAGACGGTGGCGAACCTCGCATCAAGGGGAGTTTTTCAACACAATAGACCAGGAGCAGACTTCGAGCACGAGGCAACAATAGATATTCTAGAAGTGGGAGACAACGTGCAGGAATACGGCTTTCGATCATCCAGGCGGCAGGAAAAGAGGTTTGAGCTAAGCTTGTTCCGAAATCTTTTCTTGGCGATATCGCTGATAGTAAGCGCATCGTCGGCACTTGCAACCCCCCCGCCGCCGAACAAACCTCCTCTGCTACGTAAAGGCAAGATGACTGCAACGGTTAAGTTAATCGAAGCACGCAATGGAAGGGTAACCAAGATTACGGAGCTCTGTAAGGTTAGCGGGAAGATCCCTGTCTATGCCGATGACGGCAGAGCTGCTTTCGTTCATGGTTGGGATGTTCGAGGCTGCAACATGACTTACAACGGAAAGAATTTGACGGTCTCTGTACGGGGAGTAAAGGCAATTTCGAAGGACTCCGTTACCTATGCTCAGGCAGACGTAAGCGTAGTCCCACCCGATGCTGTCCCGCTCTGTGCCGAGTTGTGTGCGCCACAACCATTGGCCGATTCCACGGCAGAAATCCGAGTAAGCGGTTCCCCCAAGTCGGTGAAGTTTAGCTTGAACGCCAACCCTGTTTCCATGTTGAATGCCAAGCCGACAGTGTGGCTCGAAGCCGATATAGAGATTGTGGACTGACGTTACCGAGTAGTATTTCCTGAATCACACTCGCAACTTGGCTGTCGCCCGTTCAGTCCGATTCCGCGCGGCGATCGCTTCAAACGTTGAATGACCATGTTGGCGAATTGTGATAGTCCGTAATGGGTCGAGTCCGGTCCTTGCCCGATCGACCGGACTCGGCCAAAAGCGGACCGTCATCGCAGGCTCCTACCAACCGGAGAGAAAATCGCCCCGAGAAATTTGCCTCCCCGAGTAACGAATTACAGCGGCGGGCGCACCAGACTCACCCAAGCTTGGACCGACTCTCGTTCCCATTGCCGCTTGGCATAGTCACGTAAGTTCGCAGGCACATTGTCGCCGTTTAACACTAGCCTGTTAAGCATCAGGGCCAGATCGACATCTGCAATCGACCAAGACTCGAACAGATGGGAACCGCCATGTGCTAACAGCGCTTCTGCTGCCTTGAACAACTTTCCTGCAGCTTGTTGCGCCGTCGGAGACAACGGGGTCTGGCTTGGACCGTAAAAGATTACATTCGTTGATCGCTCTTGCCGAATTGGCAGAAGGTCGCTTCTGATCCACGCCTGAATCTGGCGCGCACGCGCACGAGCTTTTGGATTAATGGGATAAAGTGGGGGATCCGGTTGCAACTCTTCCAGATATTCCGTGATCGCCGACGACTCGGTCAGCGTAAAGTCGCCATCGATTAGCGTAGGGACTCGCTGCGTGAGAGATCGGGCAGCGAAACTCGCCGCATGATTTTCGCCAGCATCCAGATCAACAGTTTGCATTTCGAAAGGAATACGTTTCTCGGTCAACGCTACGAACACGGACATGGCGTAGGGACTGGTGTACTGGGCATCGGCAAATAGCAGCATCTGTTCCTCAATGGTATATTGTCAAAAAGCATTCAAAGGTATCATGATATGCGAGTCGTGGATATGACCTAGCGGGTGGTGCCCAGATTGTTTCGACATTGATATCCAGGCGGTTGGGCAGTCCGCTTCGGGTCGGTTGCAGTCGTTCAGGATCGGCTGCAACAGGCCAAAAGCGGACAAAGTAAAGGTGCGGAGTAACTCATGAAAAAATCGTTATGCTTAATTTTGCTAGCAACCTCCAGCTTTATTGCTTGGGCTCAGGTTCACCCCAGCGGCACGCTATGCGTAAATGACGAAAGGACGGTTTTTAGCTGCCAAGCAAGTTTGAAAACTGTGTCGATTTGCGCTACCGGTGATTTCAGCAAGAATACGGGTGCTTTGAGTTATCGGTTTGGGAAGTACGGCCAAGCCCCTGAGCTGATCTATAAAAGCACTCCAGCAACGGTGAAAAACCGGTTTCGTTATGAAGAAGAGTCTTGGGCGAAGGGCATGATTACCTCAGTCAAGTTCGACAATGGCCAGTTCAGCTATGAAGTGGTCCATGCTCGAGGAGCATTTGGCGTGGACGGCGGACCAAATCGAGCGGGCGTGACCGTCTTACGTGGTACAACGCGATTGGCCGAAGTAGCGTGTGACGAGAAAGACGCGGTCGATCGAATGTATGAGGAACTGAGTGCAACCTCTCTTCACGTCCAGCCTTAAAGC
>Ga0308168_1002155_pt1 | contig 16622 bp, 16 predicted proteins | sample PhyCR2_FD_202133 | JGI IMG/M metagenome (GOLD analysis project Ga0308168, IMG submission 202133) | Phyllosphere microbial communities from UC Gill Tract Community Farm, Albany, California, United States - DLSLRC.R2 | ecosystem: Host-associated > Plants > Phyllosphere > Unclassified | place: USA... | reverse complement strand
CCGCGCGTGGCCGATCCGCGTGGGCGCTCCTTGAGCTTCAATGTGCGTTACAAGTTCTTCTAAGAGATCGTCGTCCCTGCGAAGGCAGGGACCCAAGTTCTACGCATACCAATAACGCGTGCGACTTGGGCCCCTGCCTCCGCAGGGGCGACGGTACAATTCCCGCATGTCCAGCATGAACCCCATCAGCCGGCGCCGATTCGCCAGCATGCTGGCCGCGGCCTGGGCCCTGCCAGCCTTTCCGGCCACCGCTTCCACGACGATGACACCCCTGATCAAACCCCCGCGCCTGCGCAAGGGCGACCTGGTCGGCCTGGTCGCTCCCGGCGGCTACACCGACGATGCCGCCATCGAAAAAGCCGTACGCCACATCGAAGCCCTCGGTTTCCGCGTCAAGCAGGGCAGCTGGCTGCGCGAAGTCTGGGGCAATTACGGCGGCACGGTCGCCGCCCGCATCGCCGACCTGCACGCCATGTTCCGCGACCCGGAGGTAAAAGCCATCTGGGCGATCCGCGGCGGCTCCGGCTGCATCTCGCTGCTCAAGCACCTGGATTACGCGCTGATCCGCCGCCATCCGAAGATCCTGCTCGGCTATTCCGACATCACGGCCCTGCACCTGGCGATCCGGCGCCATGCAGGGCTGGTGACCTTCCACGGACCGGTGGCCACCAGCACGCCTTCAAGCTATTCGGACCAGCACATGCTGGCGGTGCTGTGCGAGCCGCGCGCCCGCTACACGATTCCGATGGCGCCGGAAAACGCGCAGCGCGCCATCCAGCAACCGCACTATGCGGTGCGCACCGTGCATGCGGGCGTGGCCACCGGGCCGCTCGTGGGCGGCAACCTGTCGCTGCTGAGCGCGCTGGCCGGCACGCCCTATGCCGCCGACATCCACGGCGGCCTCCTCTTCATCGAAGAGGTCAACGAAGAGCCCTACCGCATCGACCGCTGGCTGACCCAGCTCGACCTGGCCCTGGGCCTGGACAGTGCGGCGGGCGTCATGATCGGCATCTGCGAGAATTGCGGACCGCAGGGCGACGGACCATCGCTGAGCCTCGACGAAACCCTCGATCTGCACTTGCAGCCTTTACGGGTGCCGGCCGTCACCGGTTACTCCTTCGGCCACATCCGCAACCAGTTCACCATGCCGCTGGGCGTGCGCGCCACCCTCGATACCGGGGCGCAGACGCTGACGCTGCTGGAACCGGCGGTGAGCTAGCGTGCGCTGAACACCATGCAAGTGGTGGTGGCGTGCGCATACAGCTTGCCATCCGCATCCACGATCCGTCCCTCCGCCGTCGCCATCTGGCGTCCGCAATGCAGCACCTTGCCGATCGCGCGCAGCGGACCGCCGTCGAGGCGCGCGCCGCGCACCAGGTTCACGCTCAACTCCGCCGTCGTATAGCCCTGGCCCGGCTCCAGCATGGTCTGCACCGCGCAGCCCACCGCCGAATCGAGCAGGGTCGCGTACCAGCCGCCGTGCACCGTGCCCATCGGGTTCAGGTGGGTGGGCAGGGGCGTGCCCTGGAAGGTCGCCTCGCCCTTGGCCACCTCGACCAGGAAGAAGTCCAGGGTCTCGGCGATCGGCGCGTAGGGAAAACGTCCCGCCAGCAGCGCCTGCATGATCTCGAGCCCGCTCATGCTGCGTGCCTCTTCCGCCGGCACCACGCCCGGCTTGCCGCCGGCCTGCGCCACGCGTGCGCGCACGTCGCGCAGCTGCTGTTCCCATTGTGTCGCCGTCCTTGCTGGTGCTGTCGCTGCGCTGTTTTCCATGTGTCCTCTCAATAGATGGATTGCCGTTATCGATGTGCCGATGCGTGAATTCGCTGATCTTTCATATTGCCACGGCCCCAACCGAAGAACCGCAACCGGCCAAACGCGGACTTGTCTCGAGGCCTACGCCAGTAGCCCATCACGCCGCACGGGCATTTCGTCACATCCTTGTCCTCGGCGTTTCTATTTGATAGACACTGCACGTGCAGGCCGGGGCCGTCAATGACCATATAAGAATCGGCACATCTGGTGCGCATTATTCTAATCAAGCGAAGGGTAGAAAATGAAAGGCGCTAAGGAGGCTCGGATTGCCGCTAGTAAAGGCGTCGCTTTCTCCAAGAGCCCAGTGTTGGCTGTGCGCTTACCAGATTGGCGGTCACGCGTGGTGCTGTTCGTACTGTTCGCCGCGTTCGTTATGCTGGCTGGCCGTGCAGTGTGGGTACAGGTTATAGATAATCAGTTCTTACAGAGGAAAGGTGCTAGTCGCTACATGCGTACCGAGGAGCTGGCCGCCACGCGCGGCAAGATCTTCGACCGCAATGGTGTGGTACTGGCCTCGTCGATACCGGTGAAGTCGGTGTCGGCGTTCACGGCTGAAATCAAGGGCATCGAGCCGGAAAAGCTGCACAAACTGGCGCGCCTGCTCGAAATGTCCGAACACGACCTGGTGAAAAAGCTGGCCTCGGACCGTAGCTACGTCTACCTCAAACGTCAAGTCGAGATGGATGTCGTGGCGAAGATCGACAAGCTCAACATCGACGGCATCGATACCCGCAAAGAATACAAGCGCTTCTACCCACAAGGTGAAGTAATGACCCACATGGTAGGCTTCACCAATGTCGAAGATGTAGGCCAGGAAGCGATGGAACTGGCACAGCAAAAGACCCTGGCTGGCCAGCCGGGTAGCCGCCGCGTGATCAAGGACCGCTTGGGCCGCATTGTCGAGGACATCGGCATGCAGCGCGAGCCGCACGATGGCCGCGACCTGACCCTGGCGGTGGACAGCAAGCTACAGTACATCGCCTTCAACAGCATCAAGGCAGCTGTCGAGAAGTTTCATGCGAAGGCTGGTGCTGCGGTCGTGATCGACGTGCACACTGGTGAAGTGCTGGCCTTGGCCAACTGGCCGACCTACGATCCCAACAACCGTGCCTACCTGACGGGCGAGCAGTTGCGCAACCGCGTGATCACCGATACCTTCGAACCCGGCTCAACCCTCAAACCATTTACCGTCGCACTGGCGATGGACAAGGGCTTGGTCAAGCCGACTACGCTGTTCGACACTGGTAATGGTCGCTACATGACCGGTGGATACCCAATCCACGACACGCATCCGCATGGTGTGATTGACGTCAGCACGATCATTCAGAAGTCTTCGAACATCGGGACAACCAAGATATCGGAGATGTTAACGGCCCAGGAAATGTGGGAGATGTTTACCAAGGTCGGCTTAGGCCAGGCGCCACCCTACGGCTTCCCCGGCGCGGCCGCCGGCCGCGTGCGTCCTTATAAATCCTGGCCGGTTGTTGCTAAGGCTAACATGTCCTTTGGTCACGGCATTTCAATGTCGCTGCTACAACTGGCGCACGCCTGGCTGATTTTTGCACGTGATGGAGACATCATTCCGCTGTCCTTCCAGAAGACCACCGAGAAGCCTGTCGGGCGGCAGATCATTTCGCCGAAGACGGCAGCCCAGATGCGCACCATGGTGGAAGCGGTGGTGGGCCCGGGCGGCACTGCCCCCCAGGCCCAGATCGCAGGGTACCGCGCGGGCGGCAAGACTGGTACCGCGCAGAAGGTCGTCAATGGCCGCTATTCGCAGTCTCATTACGTCGGCAATTTCGCGGGCATGGTGCCGATGTCGAACCCCCGCTTCATCATCGCGGTAATGATCGACGATCCGATCGGCGTTATCCACACCGGTGGTGGCGTGGCAGCGCCCACGTTTGCTACCTTAGCGGCAAATGCCTTGAGGGCAGAGAACGTGCCCCCCGACTCATCGGTTACCGACATCATCATTCCAGAACATCCGCTGGAAGAGAGCTATTAGTTGTTAAGTGCGGTTCAGCAAAGGGAACAGTGCAGCGTATTGTTTCCCTTTTTTACCTTCGTAGTTATAGCGAGCGCTACCGACGAGTGCTGGTAGCGTTGATCACCCCCGCGCTTATTTCAGATGCACTTTCAGCTCGGTTCCTGCCTGGCGCAGCGCACCCTGCACGGCCGGCACGTGGGCCAGCGGGTTGAGCAGGCCGTAGTCGTGGATCATGCCGTTGTAGCGGGTCGCGGTCACCGTCACGCCGGCCGCATCCAGCTTGCGGGCATAGGCTTCGCCTTCGTCGCGCAGCACGTCCAGTTCGGCGGTCTGCACCAGGGCCGGCGGCAAGCCCTTCAGCTGGTCGGTCGAGGCGCGCAGCGGGGAAGCGGTAATCTCGGCGCGCTGCTTGGCGTCGGTCGTGTAGTTATCCCAGAACCACTTCATCATGTTTTTGGTGAGGAAGTAACCGTTCTCGAACTGTCCGTAGGAGGCAGTGTCGAAGCTGGCATCGGTCACCGGCCACAGCAGCACCTGGTAACGGATCTTCGGCTCGCCCTTGTCCTTCGCCATCAGGCTGACCGCGGCCGCCATGTTGCCGCCGACGCTGTTGCCGGCCACCGCCAGGCGGCTGCCGTCGACCTTGATCTCCTTGCCGTGCGCGGCCACCCATTTGGTGGCGGCATAGGCCTGGTCGATCGCCACGCCATAATGGGCTTCCGGCGACGGCGTGTAGTTGACGAAGACCGCGGCGGCGCCGGAGTTGTTGACCAGGTCGCGCACCAGGCGGGCATGGGTCGGGAAATCGCCCAGTACCCAGCCGCCGCCGTGGAAGAACATGAACACCGGCACGTCCGACTTGGCGCCGCGTGGGCGCACGACGGTCAGCTCGACCTGCTTGCCGTCCTGGGTAATGGTCTTGTTGCTGACCTCCACCGACGACAGATCGGTCTTGACGCTGGCCTGGGCACCGATCAGGACCTGGCGTGCTTCCTGTGGGCTCATTTGTTCCATCGGCTTGCCGCCGCCTTTGTTCAGGGCATCCAGGAAGGCCTGGGTATTGTGTTCGGCGACCGGGGCGGCGGCAAAGGCGGCCTGGGTGGCGATGGCGAGGACGGAAGCGGCGAGGACGTTAGCGGTTTTCATGATGTTTCCTTTCGGGTTAGCGTTTCTTAGGTTTTTGGTGCCATGCTGCTAATTGTGCTATTAAATAGCGTGCTACTTAATTCCGACTTGCTGGAGCATAGGCGGGATGCCGGGACTGGCAAGCCTGTTTGCTTTGCCAGTGTTGCGTTTGCTTCCATGGTTCGTATATTAAGTAGCGCACTATCTAATTGCAAGCGATATGTTCAACAAGATTTTCTATGAGATCGATATGTTTTTTCTATCCGGTTGCCTCGACTGGGCACCATGTGCGTGGCCGCTCACACCGTGACCAGGGCCTGGCAGCGCGCCTCCAGGAATTCCCTCAGCACCCTGACAGCGGGCGACACCTGCTTGCGATTCGCCAGCACCATGTACAAGGGCAGGTTGTTGCCCGCCCAGTCCGGACACACCAGGCGCAGGCGGCCGCTGGCCAGGTCGGCGTGCACATCGATGCGCGAGCGGTAGCAGATGCCGAGACCGGCCAGCGCCCAGCGCCGCACGATTTCGGAGTCGTCGGCCACGCGGTCGCCCTGCACCGTCACCTCCACCTGCTCATCGCCCTTGCTGAAGCGCCAGCGGTCGTTGACGGTCTCGTCCAGCATGAAGCACAGGCAGTTGTGCTGGTCCAGTTCCTGGGGCGAGGCCGGCACGCCGCGCCGCGCCAGGTAGGCGGGCGACGCACACAGCACGCGCCGGTTATCTTCCAGCAGCGGCAGCGCCACCATGCTCGACTCGGGCGGCTTGCCGAAGCGCAGGCCGATGTCGACCGGTTCGCGGTAGATGTCGGCCACGCGGTCGGTCAGTTGCAGGCGCAACTTGACGCCCGGATGGCGCGCCTGGAAGTCGTTCAGCCAGGGCAGCACCACGTGGCGGCCGAGGTCGGAAGGCATCGAGATCTGCAGCTGTCCCTCGACACCTTCGCCGTCCGCGCGCAGCTCATCCTCGGCCTCGCGCAAGCCGTCCAGCAAGGCCTTGGCGCGCCCGAGCAAGCGTTCGCCGGCCAGGGTCAGGCGCATGCTGCGCGTGGTCCGCACGAACAGGGCGGCGTCCAGGTCGGCTTCGAGCCGCTTCAGACCGGCGCTGGCCACCGCCGGCGACAACTGGAGTTGGCGCGCCGCCGCCGACAGGCTGCCGTGAGCGGCGGTGGCGACGAAGATTTCCAAGTCTTGCAGGTTACGGATTTTCAAAGCGTATTTTCAAAGACTGATTGAAAGTGAATTCAAGATTACCTAGTTTATCAAATTGACGCGACTGGTCAGAATGGCAGTCATCCATTATTTATCTCACAAGGAAAACGCCATGAAAGCCATCGGATACCAGAACAACCTTGCCATCGACCAGGCCGACGCACTGGTCGACATCACCCTGCCGGATCCGGTCGCAGCCGAGCACGACCTGCTGGTCGAAGTGCGCGCGGTGTCGGTCAACCCGGTCGACACCAAGATCCGCAAGAGTGCCCAGCCGGACGCCGGCGAGTGGAAGGTGCTGGGCTGGGATGCGACCGGCATCGTCAAGGCGGTCGGCCCCGACGTGACCCTGTTCCAGCCGGGCGACCGCGTCTGGTACGCCGGCTCGATCGCCCGCGCCGGCAGCAACAGCGAGCTGCAACTGGTGGACGAGCGCATCGTCGGTCACATGCCGCAATCGCTCGACTTCGGCCCGGCCGCGGCGCTGCCGCTGACCGGCCTGACGGCCTGGGAAATGCTGTTCGACCGCCTCGAGGTGCCGCAGGACGACAAGGGCGAGGGCAAGACCCTGCTGGTGATCGGCGCCGCCGGCGGCGTCGGCTCGATCCTGGTGCAACTGGCGCGCCAGCTGACCAAGGTGACCATCATCGGCACCGCCTCGCGCGCGGAAACCCGCGACTGGGTGTTGCAGCACGGCGCCCACCACGTGATCGACCACAGCCAGCCGCTGGGCGAGGAACTGGCAAAAGCCCAGCTGCCGGCGCCGGACTACGTGATCAGCCTGACCCACACCGAACACCACTTCGACCAGATCGTCGAGCTCATCGCACCGCAAGGCAAGTTCGGCCTGATCGACGACCCGGCCCCAATCGACGTGCGCAAGTTCAAGCGCAAGGCGGTGTCGCTGCACTGGGAACTGATGTTCACCCGCTCGCTGTTCAATACCGCCGACATGGCCGAGCAACACCGCATCCTGAACCGCATCGCCGAGCTGGTGGATGCGGGGACGATCCGCACCACGGTCAACGAACACTTCGGCAGCATCAATGCGGCCAATTTGAAGCGTGCGCATGCGCTGCTCGAGTCGGGCAAGGCGCAGGGGAAGATTGTGCTGGAAGGGTTCTGATCTGACTAGTCAAGCTTGGCCCGTGGAGCTTTATCTCACAGGTATCGCTCAGTTCCTCGCCACCTTATGGTCCATGATGTCGAGCACGCACGATACCACTTCTTTGCGAAAATCAAGCATCCGACAGCATGGGAACATTGGGTATGGGTCTTCATGTAGCCAGCGATGCACGGTTAATGACGTTCGGAACTAAATTTATTGCGTCAGAACATTTTTTGTATGCATTTTCCAATGAAAAGTGTTACAGTTTAAGCATCGATTTTTGATACATAACAAGGGGAAATGATGCAATATTGGACTCAGATCGCTTCGTTTATTGCAGGTCTTGCTGGTGGATGGACTTTGAAAATGATTTTCGATAATTCTAAAAACACGACTACGATCAGGGACATTAAAACGCGCGGTGATGTCGCTGGTCGAGATATTAACAAAAATTAACATTCTTGAATGTTTGGGGTGACTACTAACATTCGAGAGAGCACGGCTGGCCGAGACTTAGCTGGTCGTGACATCAATCATAACTATGCTGCTCGCGAACCTACCGCGATGGCAAGGCTTGTTGAGCAATACTTGGCTGAGACAGTAGCAGATCAAACATTAACGGCTTGGACTGAGAAGCTAGAGCATTTCCTGACAAATGAAGCCAGCCCTGATATACGAGGACTTGAAGAAAAGCTTTTAGCAGCGGGTCGAGACGATATGTTAAAAGTTGCCATGCTGCGAAAGCAGTCGGCTTCTAAAGCTATTATGAAACAACAAGGTTCGCGCTCAGCACAGACGATCTATTCGTTTGTGATGGCGGACATCGTCGTTAACTTCGAGATGTCAGTATGGCCTTTAGTGCAGGCGGGGGCGAGCCGAGCCATTGTCGATGCTGCCATGCTTGATAAGGTCATTTCGCCTGCCTTGCAAATCCTTGAGAGCAACCCACTTATGTTAAATAAGATGGACATCCAAGGGTTGCTTTATTTTTTGGCAGGTAACTGCTATATAAGGTGGGACGTATGCTGATCTATGACCAAGCACTTGATCCTTATCATAGTGCCATCAGGATACTGACAATTGCTACTGCGGCAAAGACAAAGCAGATAGAAGTATCGCTTGATACAGCTCGTATTGCCGACTATTTTCTTGTTTACCCATCGAAAATTATCAATTTTACTTTTCCAACTCAGTTCAGAGCTATTCGAACGGCTGCGAAGGAAGCGGAAAATCCTTATCGCCAAACAGCAGGCAATAAAGCCACATTCGAGAGAATGAAGCCTATTTTCCTCTCTGCACTAAGCGCACTCGTAGCGGCTGGGTTCATTGATGGAGGGAAACTTGAATACGGTGTTCTGATTTTGCTAGATGTTGATATACCTGTTGATCTTGCGGCAGCGGTGGAAAGATTCCAAACAAGACAAACGATCGTTGGTAAATTTGTTCTATCCGACATGATAGCTATGAAACCAAATGGGGATAGCGGCTTAAAGCATCGCTCCAAACTGATCGAGCATAGATATGACATTGTATAAGCCAACCATATTAGTAAATCGTTTAGTTGTTACTAAGGATCATCGTTCAGTCATGGATATTATTTTCCATGAGGGATTGAATGTTATTACAGGCGAAAATAGCTCTGGAAAAACTACATCAGTTCGATTCATTGCCTATGCCTTGGGTGCTGAAAGTATCAGCTTTAATGAGGTGGCTAAACTCTGTGACGAAATATTTTTAGAAATAACCATTAATGAAGCGGTAGTTACTTTACAGCGACACGTCAGTACGGAGTTGTTAAGGCCGCTCTCTATATTTTGGGGAAGTATTGATACGGCAATGGCTGCTAATCCGGCGATGTGGCAACTGTTTCCTTTCAAAAGAAGCGAGTCGAGAGAAAGCTTTTCTCAAGTCCTATTTCGATTGATGGAGGTTCCTGAGCTGAGAGGTGAGGGCGGATCAAATATAACGATGCACCAACTGATGCGTCTAGTCTATTCAGATCAAGAGACACCGTCTGCTGATCTATTCCGCTTTGATCGCTTTGATAGAGCGATTACCCGCTCAGCAGTTGGTGATTATCTCTTAGGCATTGATTCAACTGAACTATACGAATTGAAGCTCCGAGAAACCGCCGCTGATAAGGATGCAGCCTCACTTCGCAGTAGTATCAAAACGATTTATAGTACTTTCGGAAAGTCTGGAACAGCTATCTCTTTGGAATTTTTGGAAAATAAAATCCAGACTATAGGTAGTGAAATTATTTTTCTTCAAGCCAAGCTTGATAACGTTAATAATTCTACTTCTGCAAAAGTTTCTGCTGTCAAAGAGGATAATTCTCTAAGAGAAAGACTAAGTTTTTCTCATTCTGCGTTATCAAAATTAAAACAGAAAAAAATTGAATTAGAGACAGAAATTGCCGATTCGGAACTATTCCTCAAGGAGCTTGAAGAGAGAATGTTTAGTCTGGAAGAATCGGCAGTTGCTGAATCCTACCTTGGGAGAGCGGTCTTTTCCGCGTGCCCTAGCTGTTTCATCAAGCTAGATCCAGATACTGACACAACTTCGACTTGTGCATTATGCAAGTCGCCTATTGCGGAAGATTCTGCGCGTTCGCAGTTAGCACGTATGCGAAATGAACTCGCTCTCCAGTTGAAAGAGTCCTCTATTATTCGTGTCCAACAGCTCGAAGAATTAGACGCGATAATTAGAGAAATCCCAATTGCAGAAAACCAATTAAAGTCTTTAGAAGCTGAATTTAAGCGTAATCAAGCTCATTGGCGTTCTCCAGAACTGATTTTGGTTCAATCTCTCTCCCGAGAGATTGGCGCTAAAGAGCAGGAAATTAAGAACACACTTGAGTTGAAGAAGTTGGCCGATTTGCTAGATCAGTTAACTGCAAAACTTGGAGTTGTTGAAGCTGATTTGGAGTGGATAAAAGGTCGCATTGAAGCTGTCATTAGAGAGCAGACTAATCGCCATGATTCAGCCTACTTATCAGTTGCCAATAACTTAAAGGCGATATTAAGGAGTGACCTTTATCGCGAAGATGTTTTTGCCAATGCTGATGTTATAGATATCGATTTTGCGGCAAACCAGCTTTCTGTTGATGGCCAAAAACAATTTTCTGCAAGTTCGATGGTATTTCTTCGGCATGCTTTTCACCTTGCCTTATTGCTATCTTCTTTGCAAAACAAATACTTCCGCTATCCACGGTTATTAATTTTAGATGGCATTGAAGATGGCGGAATGGAAGTTGAGCGAAGCTATAATTTCCAAAGAATTATCGCTGAATCATCTAAGAAAACCGATATCGTTCATCAGGTTATCATGACTACAACTAATGTGGCGCCAGAGTTAGATTCTAATGAGTATTTAGTTGGCCGGAAATTTTCACACGATGAAAAATCTATAGAAATTATTTGAGGAAATTTAGATGGGAAAAGCTATAGAAGTTGTCATAGGCGATCAGATCTTTTCAAAAAAAGGTGATCTGACTAAATATATGAGAGCTATGGTGGCAAAATATAATATTGGAGAATACATTAGCGATGATGATATGAAGTTTTGTCTCGAGCTTTTTGAAAGTCATTCTGATTATCCAAAAAAATTAGCCCCAGGCGTTTCAAAAATTCAACTTTTGATTCAGAAAGAAGGCTCACGAGGTTTTCAGATTCACAAAACTGACGGAACTTCAGATGATATTAGCTGGACAGATTGTGTCGACAACAGAAAATAACTTTCTGGGCTTGCCGCTTTATATTCTCAGTGTAATGTCTGAATGAACCAAAATGATCCCTTGGACCGCGACCAATTTAATCAAACAGACATCCTACCTAAGGGTAGAGAAGAACTCCCGCGAGTATTTTTAAGGTGAGGTCGTTATTCAGCGCAGCGCCAGGGTCATGTAGCACAAGTCACAGCTGCTGCCATCGACCCTGACCATGTCCTCGATGCGCGCGATCATCCTGAAATCCGCATCCAGGTAGAGCCCAACGGCCGGCCCGTTGTCGGCCAGGACTTCCAGGTCGATCCAGTCGATGCCGGGCTCCCGGCGCGCCCACCCCACCGCGCCGGCGAGCAGTTGCGCGCCGAGCCCGCGCCGGCGGTGCAGGCGGTGCACGCCCATGCCCAGCATGGCGCGGTGGCCGGCGGCCGGCTCCGGGCGGGCGCGCAGGTCGATGTGGCCGGCGATGTTGCCGGTGGGGCCGAGCGCGAGCCACAGGCGGCGCCAGCCCGGCTGGCCGACCGGTAGGGTCAATCCACGAATGAAGGCCAGGCGCAAGCCGGACGGCATGCGCGACTGTTCACGCGAAAGCGGCTGGAACAGCGGCGTGCCGTGCGCGCCGTTGTCGCGCAGGTGGTCGTCGAGGTAGGCGAAGAAGGACGGCAGGTCGGCTTCGCTGGCTGGGCGGATCCTGGGCATGGCGGCGGCGGGTCGGGAAGGGGAAGCGGGGGCGGGAGAATTCATGGTGTCATCCGGATGCTGTTCAGCACTCGGCAGTGTGCCACATGCCGGCGCCCGCAGTGTCACGCAATGTCACCACCCGCCGCCTCGCGAAGATCCGCTACAGCGCACGCGCGATCAGGATCTTCTGGATGTCGCTGGTGCCCTCGTAGATCTGGCACACGCGCACGTCGCGGTAGATGCGCTCGATCGGGAAGTCGGCTACGTAGCCGTAGCCGCCAAACACCTGCATGGCGCTGGACACCACGCGCTCGGCCATCTCGGAGGCGAACAGCTTGGCCATCGCGGCTTCCTTCAGGCAGGGCAGGCCGGCGTCCTTCATGGACGCCGCATGCAGGATCAGCTGGCGCGCGGCTTCGATCGACATCGCCATCTCGGCCAGGCGGAACTGCACCGCCTGGTGGTCGAAGATCGGGCTGCCGAAGCTGGTCCTTTCCTTCGCATAGGCCAGCGCCGCTTCATAGGCCGCGCGCGCCATGCCCACCGATTGCGAGGCGATGCCGATGCGCCCGCCCTCGAGGCCGGACAGGGCGATCTTGTAGCCTTGCCCTTCCTCGCCGATCAGGTTTTCTGCCGGCACCCGGCAATTCTCGAACACGATCTGCGCCGTGTCCGAGGAATGCTGCCCCATCTTGTGCTCGATGCCGGCCACGATGTAGCCAGGCGTGTCGGTCGGCACCCAGAACGCGCTGATGCCCTTCTTGCCGGCGGCCTTGTCGGTCACCGCCATGACGATCGCGACGTCGCCGTTTTTGCCGCTGGTGATGAACTGCTTGGTGCCGTTGATGATGTACTCGTCACCGTCACGGATGGCCGTGGTGCGCAGGGCGGCGGCGTCGCTGCCGGTGTGCGGCTCGGTGAGCGCAAAAGCGCCCAGCAGCTCGCCCTGGGCCAGCGGCCGCAGCCAGCGTTCCTTTTGCGCCTCGTTCGCGTAGCTCATGCCGATCGAGCACACCGGGCAGTTGTTGACCGAGATGACGGTCGAGATGCCGCCGTCACCGGCCGCGATCTCTTCCAGCACCAGGGCCAGCGCCACGTAGTCCAGGCCGGCGCCGCCGTACTGCTCGGGCACCGCCACGCCAAAGGCGCCCAGGGCCGCCAGTTCCTGCAGCTCTTCCTTCGGAAAATGGTGTTCGCGGTCCCAGCGCGCGGCATGCGGGGCCAGGCGCTCCTGCGAGAAAGCGCGCAGGGCGTCGCGGATCATCTGGTGTTCTTCGCTCAGTATCATGTCTCGTTCGTTTTTAGGGAGTGGCCGGCTTACCAGGGAATGGGCGTGCCGTCGTAATTGAGGAAGGCGCCGTTCTGGCTGGCGTCGACGCCGGCCAGGGTGGCGCGCAGCGCACGCACGCTGTCCTCGACCTTGAGTGCCGCGCCGGCGCCGCCCATGTCGGTCTGCACCCAGCCCGGGTGGAAACTGACGCAGGTGACGCCTTGCGGGCCGAAGCCCAGCGCGGTGTCGGCCAGCACCGAATTCAGTGCCGCCTTGCTGGCGCGGTAGAGCGAGCCTTCGCTGCTGCTGCGCTCGCCGATCGAGCCCATGCGCGAGGAAATCACGGCCAGCTTGCCGCGCGTGCCGGTCAGGAGTGGCGCGACCACGGCAGCAGGCGCATCGCTGCCAGCACATTGGTGTGCATGACCTCGTCGAATTCCTGTTCGGTCGGGAAGCCGGCGTGGGTGGGACCGTAGACGCCGGCCACCAGCCAGGCGGCGTCGAGTTTTTCGTCGTCCAGCTGCCAGCCGAGGCCGGCGATGGATTCGGCATTGGTGACGTCCAGCCGCAGCGCCTGCGCGCCCAGTTGGGCCAGGTCGTCGCAGTCGGCCTGCTTGCGGGCGGTGGCGATCACGCGCCAGCCATCGGCGCGGTATTGGCGTACCAGTTCGTGGCCGATGCCGCGCGAGGCGCCGAGGATGAGGACGGTGGGCATGGAAATCTCCTTGTTGGGTGACGAAACGCGTAGGGTGGGCTCCCCGAGCCCACGTGTAACGTTTGCATCGTGCCGGCTTTGGCGTGGGCACGGGGTGCCCACCCTACGTCTGATGCATCATTATCGACTAGATCATCTCGATCGCCATCGCCGTGGCTTCGCCACCGCCGATGCACAGCGAGGCCACGCCGCGCTTGCCACCGGTCTTTTTCAGCGCGCCCAGCAGCGTGACCACGATGCGCGCGCCCGAGGCGCCGATCGGGTGGCCCAGCGCGCAGGCACCGCCGTGGATGTTGACCTTGCTGTGCGGGATGTCGAGGTCGCGCATGGCGGCCATCGGCACCGCGGCGAAGGCTTCGTTGATCTCGAACAGGTCGACGTCGGCAGGCAGCCAGCCGGTTTTGTCGAACAGCTTGCGCATGGCACCGATCGGGGCGGTGGTGAACAAATTCGGTTCCTGGGCATGGGTGGCGTGGCCGATCACGCGCGCGATCGGCTGCAAGCCCATTTCCCGGGCGGTCGATTCGCGCATCATCACCAGCGCGGCGGCGCCGTCGTTGATCGACGAGGACGAGGCGGCGGTCACGGTGCCGTCCTTCTTGAAGGCGGGCTTGAGCGAAGGGATCTTGTCGGTCTTGGCCTTCAGCGGGCCTTCGTCCTTTTCGATGATCTGCTCGCCCAGGCGATTCGCCACGCTCACCGGTGCGATTTCCCAGTCGAAGGTGCCGTCGTTGTTGGCGTTCTGGGCGCGCTTGACCGATTCGATCGCGAAGGCATCCTGGTCTTCGCGCGTGAACTGGTAAGTCGCCACGCATTCTTCGGCGAAGGTGCCCATCGAGCGGCCCTCTCCGGTCTTTTCGTTGCGCGAATAGGCGTCTTCCAGGCCGTCCAGCATCATGTGGTCGAACATCGGCGCGTGGCCGATGCGGTAGCCGCCGCGTGCCTTCGGGATCAGGTAGGGGGCGTTGGTCATCGATTCCATGCCGCCGGCCACCACCACGTCGGCGCTGCCGGCTTTCAGTTGGTCATGGGCGAAGATCGCGGCCTGCATCGCCGAGCCGCACATCTTCGACAGCGTCACGGCGCCGGTCGACATCGGCAGCCCGGCCTTGATCAACGCCTGGCGCGCCGGGGCCTGGCCCTGGCCAGCCATCAGGCAGTTGCCGAAGTAGACGTGTTCGACTTTATCGGCATCCACGCCGGCGCGCTCGACCGCGGCCTTGATCGCCACGGCGCCCAGGTCGCTGGCGGATTTGGTGGAAAAGTCGCCCTGGAAGGCGCCCATCGGGGTGCGGGCTGCGCCGACGATAACGATAGGATCATTCATTATTATGTGTCTCCAAGCAGGATGTGAATGGCGCGCGGGGCGCCGGGTTGAATGGGGTGGTGCGGCAGAAGCGGATCCCCTGCGGGTAGGGGAACACGTCCTCGACTTCGCCGGCCAGGATGCGCTCCTGGTGCGACTGCCACCAGGCGCGCGTGAGGAGTTCCGCGTGGTAGTGCATGAAGTGGTGCCGGATGCGCGGGTTCCCCAGCAGGAAGTGCGCGAACTGTTCGGGGAAGACGTCGTGACGGCCAACCGGGTACCAGGGCTCGGCCGCCATCTCGTCGTCTTCGTTGCGCGGCGCCGGGATGTCGCGGAAATGGCAGTCGGTCAGGTAGTCGATTTCGTCGTAGTCGTAGAACACGACGCGGTTGTGGCGCGTGAGTCCGAAATTCTTGTACAGCATATCGCCGGGGAAGATGTTCGCCGCGACCAGGTCGCGGATCGCATTCCCGTACTCGCGCACGCCATGTTCGAGGGCGGCCTCGTCATTCTTGCGTTCGGCTTCCTGCAGGAAGATGTTGAGCGGCGCCAGGCGCCTTTCGATGTAGACGTGCTTGATGACGATGCGGTCACCCTCGATTGCCACCAGCGACGGTGCGGTCCGCTGCAACTCCGCCAACAGGGCTTCCGAAAAGCGCGCCAGCGGAAAGGCGACGTCCGAATATTCCAGGGTGTCGGCCATGCGCCCGACGCGGTCGTGGTGCTTCACCAGCAGGTATTTTTCCTTGACCTGGGCGCGGGTGCTGTCCTTGGGTGGCGCAAACCAGTCGCGGATCACCTTGAACACATAGGGGAAGGAGGGCAGGGCGAACACCAGCATCACCAGGCCCGGAATGCCGGGCGCGATGCCGAAATCGTCGGCGCTGTGCTTCAGGTGCTGCAGGAAGTCGCGGTAGAACAGGGTCTTGCCCTGTTTTTGCAGGCCGAGCACGGTGTAGATCTCGCTGCGCGGCTTGTGCGGCATCAGGCTGCGCAAGAATTGCACATAGGCCGAGGGCACTTCCATGTCGACCATGAAGTAGGCGCGCGTGAAGGAGAACAGGATGGCGACCTGTTCGCCGTCGGTCAGCACGGTGTCCAATGCCAGCCTTCCATCCGCGTCATGCAGGATCGGCACCACGAACGGAAATTCGCGCGCGCCGTTGATGGCGCGGCCGACGATGTAGGCGCCCTTGTTGCGGAAGAACAGGCTGGACAGCACCTGCAGCTGCTGGTTCGGCTCCTGGCGGTCGAGGCCGAATTGTTCGATCATGCGCGCCTCGACCAGGGCGATGTCGCGCCCGAGGTCGGCAAACGGGCAGGCCAGCTGAAAGTTGGTGACCATGCGCGCGAGCGCCCCGCGCAAGCCGTCGCGCGCCGGGTAGTAGACGCGGTAGGTCGGCTGCGCTTCGGTGGTCTCGATATAGTCGGTGGAGACGGCGGGGCGCACGAAGATGAAGTCGTTACGGTAGTAGCTGCGGTGCAGGATGTGGCAGCTGACGGAATTGAAGAAGCTCTCGGCCAGTTCCGGGCGCTTGTGGCCGGTGTGCAGGCCGCTCAGTAGCCCGATGTAATGGAGTTTGGTCTCGCGCCAGGTGGCGTCGTTCAATTCGCCGGGGGCGTAACTTTGTTCCAGCGCCTGCACGCACTCCTGCACGCGCATGTCATAGAAGCCGATGC
>Ga0308168_1002152_pt1 | contig 16627 bp, 16 predicted proteins | sample PhyCR2_FD_202133 | JGI IMG/M metagenome (GOLD analysis project Ga0308168, IMG submission 202133) | Phyllosphere microbial communities from UC Gill Tract Community Farm, Albany, California, United States - DLSLRC.R2 | ecosystem: Host-associated > Plants > Phyllosphere > Unclassified | place: USA... | reverse complement strand
CCAGGCCGTGGCCGTCGTGCTGAAGAACCGCCGCGCGTCGATCTCGCTCGTGCAGCGCCACCTGCGCATCGGCTACAACCGTGCCGCGCGCCTGCTCGAGCAGATGGAGCAGAGCGGCATCGTGTCGCCGATGCAGTCGAACGGCAACCGCGACATCCTCGTGCCCGCCACGAACGCCGAGTGATCGGTTCGCGTCCGAACGGACGGCGGCCGCCGAATGGCTTAGGGTGGGCATGACATGCTCACCCGACAAAGGAAAACAATGCTGAGAACCACACTGATTGCCGCAACCTTCCTGATCGCCGGTGCCGCGCACGCCACGGCGCTCGACCAGTTCAAGTCGTTCGTCGCCGGCACCAAGTCCGCGCGCGGCGAATTCACGCAGACGCAGGTCGCGAAGACCGCGAGCCCGGGCAAGACCGGCAAGACGTCCAGCGGCACGTTCGTGTTCGCCCGTCCCGGCAAGTTCGTCTGGACCTACGAGAAGCCGTACGAGCAGGTGCTGCAGGCCGACGGCGAAACGCTGTACCTGTACGACAAGGACCTGAACCAGGTTACCAAGCGCAAGCTGGGCGGCGCGCTGGGCAGCTCGCCGGCCGCAATCCTGTTCGGCAGCAACGACCTCGAAAAGAACTTCACCCTGGCCGAAGCGGGCACGCACGACGGCCTCGAATGGTTGAACGCGACGCCGAAGGCGAAAGACACGACGTTCGAGCAGATCGGCATCGGCCTGAAGGACGGCATCCCGCAGGCGATGGAACTGAAGGACAACTTCGGCCAGACCGTGATGCTGAAGTTCACGAGCTTCCAGCGCAACCCGGCGCTGGGCGCGCAGGCGTTCAAGTTCGACGTGCCCAAGGGGGCGGAAGTCGTCAGCCAGTAGCCGCCGGTCAGTCCTGCCCGGGCCGGCCGCCCATCCGTTACACTTGCGCTTTCGACGCAACGGCCCCATTTAGGCAAGATGAACGACAACAACGCCTCGCGCGCCATGGGAGACGCCCGTGGATGACCTTTTCAAGCTTGACCCTGCAGCCCCGCTCGCCGAGGCGCTGCGCCCGAAGACCCTCGACGAGGTGATCGGGCAGAGCCACCTGCTCGGCAAGGACAAGCCGCTGCGGCTCGCCTTCGAATCCGGCAAGCCCCATTCGATGATCCTGTGGGGCCCGCCGGGCGTGGGCAAGACGACCCTGGCGCGGCTCACGGCACAAAGCTTCGACTGCGAATTCATCGCGCTGTCCGCCGTCTTTTCCGGCGTGAAGGACATCCGCGCGGCGATGGAGCAGGCCGAGCAGAACCTCGCGCGCGGCCGCCACACGATCCTGTTCGTCGACGAGATCCACCGCTTCAACAAGTCGCAGCAGGACGCGCTGCTGCCGTATGCCGAGAGCGGTCTCGTGACCTTCATCGGCGCGACGACGGAAAACCCGTCGTTCGAAGTCAACTCGGCATTGCTGTCGCGGGCGCAGGTGTACGTGCTCAAGTCGCTGACGGACGACGAACTGCGCCAGTTGCTCAAGCGAGCACAGGACAAGGCGCTGGGCGGGTTGAAGTTCGACGATGCCGCCGTCGACACGCTCGTCGGCTACGCGGACGGCGACGCCCGCCGCTTCCTGAACCTGCTCGAACAGACGAACACGGCGGCCGGCGCCGCGGGGACCACGCACATCACCGCCGCGTTCCTCGACAACGCGCTCACCTTGAACTCGCGCCGCTTCGACAAGGGCGGCGACAATTTCTACGACCAGATCTCGGCGCTGCACAAGTCCGTGCGCGGCTCGCATCCGGACGCCGCGCTGTACTGGTTCTGCCGCATGATCGACGGCGGCGCCGACCCGCGCTACCTGGCCCGCCGCATCGTGCGCATGGCGTGGGAAGACATCGGCCTGGCCGACCCGCGCGCGATCCAGCTCTGCAACGATGCGGCCGAAACCTATGAACGCCTCGGTTCGCCCGAGGGCGAGCTGGCGCTGGGGCAGGCCGTGATCTATTTGGCGATCGCCGCGAAGAGCAATGCCGGCTACAACGCCTTCAACGCGGCCATGGCGTTCGTCAAGAAGGACAAGTCACGCGAAGTCCCCGTCCACCTGCGCAATGCGCCGACGAAGCTCATGAAGGAGCTCGGCTACGGCCACGCGTACCGCTACGCGCACGACGAGCCCCATGCGTACGCGGCCGGCGAAACCTACCTGCCGGACGGCATGCCGGAGCCGGGCTGGTACGCGCCCGTGCCGCGCGGCCTGGAAGCCAAGATCGCCGACAAGCTGGCCTTCCTGCGCCAGCTGGACGACGACGCCAACGCGGCCTCCTGACGCCATTCCTCCGCGCGGCTGGGCGGGCTATCCGGCCCCCAATCCGCGACGCCTGATCCTGCCGGTGGCGCGCCTCGCCGCGCCCCTCGCATCGGCCTGACCGGCCGTTTCCCCTCATCCATCCGTTGCCTCGCCGCGCGCCTAGCAGGTCTGCGCGCGCACCCCCTCTGTAAAATTTGACAGCTTACGGAGGGTATCCCTTCCGGGTTCCAATGGCGTCACTGATTCATCACCAACGGAACCCAAGCAATGAACGCACACCTCAACGCGAACGGCAAGTACGCCCTGATCACGGGCGCCACCGGCGGCATCGGCAAGTCGATTGCCATCCAGCTGTGCAGCGACGGCTATGCGCCTATCCTCGTCGCCCGCTCGGTCGAGCGGCTGCAGGAAACGGCCGCCGAACTGCACGACCGCTTTCCCGAACTGGACGTGCGCCGCGAAGCCTGCGACGTGGCCGACTCCGCCCAGGTCAGCGCGCTGTACGGGCGCCTCGCCGCCGACGGCATCCGCGTCGCCGTGCTGGTCAACGGCGCCGGCATCTCGGGTGGCGGCATTACCGCCCAGGTCACGGACGCCCTGTGGCTGAACGTCATGAACACCAACCTGAACGGCATGTTCTTCATGACGCGCGAACTGCTGCGCCTGGAGATGATGCCCAGGGGCGGGCGCATCATCAACATCGCCTCCACCGGCGGCAAGCAGGGCGTGATCCACGGTTCGCCGTACTGCGCCTCCAAGCACGGCATGGTGGGCTTCACCAAGGCGCTTGGCCTGGAGCTGGCGCGCAACGGTTCCGGCATCACCGTCAACGCCGTGTGCCCGGGCTTCGTCGAGACCGATATGGCCGAACGCGTGCGCCAGCACTACGCCAAGATCTGGAACGTCGATACGGACGAAGCGCGCCGCCGCGTGGAGGAGCGCGTGCCGATCGGCCGCTACATCGATCCGGACGAAGTGGCGGCGATGGTCTCGTATGTGGCATCGCCGGCCGCTGCCGGCGTCACCGCGCAGGCGCTCAATGTGTGTGGCGGCCTTGGCAACTACTGAGCTCGCCGGGACCGACGTCTGGATCGTGCGCATCGGCGCGTCCGACGAGGTCTCGGTGGAGATGCTGGCGCGCGGCGAGGACCGTGCGCGCTACGCGCAGATCGTGCCGCCGCGGCGCAAGCGCCAGTTCATCTTCCGCCGCGTGGCCCTCGACTACGTGCTGCGCCAGTACGTGGACGACTACCGGATCGAGCGCGGCGCCGGCGGCAAGCCGCGCGTGGTGACGCGGGGCGCGCCCCTGTACTACAGCGCCAGCTCGTCCGCCGACCTGTGCGCGGTGGTGGTGTCGCAAGCGCCGGTCGGCGTCGACCTGGAAGGGCGTTCGCAGCAGGTGGACATCAACGGGATCTGCGAGAAGTACGTGCCGCAGTTCGCGGGCATGAGCGAGATGTGGAAGAACGGCCGGATCGCCCGCCAGCTGGCCCTGTGCGCCTGGTGCCGCACGGAGTCGAACGTGAAGCTGCACGGCCTGACGCTGCATGCGGTGCTGTTCAAGCGCGAAGGCGGCACCGAACCGCAGGAGTCCGAGGACATCGTGATCTCCGGCGCGGATTTCGTGTGCGTGGTCTCGCAGCATGCGCACCTGGGGTTGAACAACATTCATCACATCGCCTTCGACAGGGTTTTGGAAAGAACATCATGAACGACAACCGCATCATCGATCTCTCGGTGTCCGTCGATCCGGACTTCTGGGAACCGGAACCGGTCAAGCGCGAAGTCCTGAACCACAAGGACGGCGCCGACCGCCTGGGCCAGAGCTACCTGTACTTCCACGCGCTCGGGTTCTGGAAGCGCCTGTGGCTCAAGCTCGCCAGGCCGGCGAAGTACCACATCGACCACAAGGACTTTCCGGACGGGATGGGACTGTCCCTGATGAACTACACGCTGACCACGCACACCGGCACCCACATCGACGCGCCTTACCACTACGGCTGGCGCAGCGGCCAGGAAGGCCGGCAGAAGACGGTGACGGACATCCCGCTGTCCTGGTGCATCGGGCGCGGCGTGCTGCTCGATTTCTCCGACCGCGAGGCGACGATCGATGCGGCGCGCGTGCAGGCGCAGCTCGCCGCCATCGGCCACACGATCGCCCCCGGCGACATCGTGCTGATGAACACGGGTGCCCACCGCAAGCTGGGCAAGCGCGAGTACTTCACCAGCTACCAGGCGATCGACACGACCGCGCTGGCCTGGCTGACGGAGCGCGGGGTGCGCGTGATCGGCACCGACGCCTTCAGTTTCGACCGTCCGTTCATGCAGATGATCGACGAGTACAAACAGTCCGGAAACAACGACGTGCTGTGGCCCGCCCATTTTTTCGGGCGCGACCGCGAGTACATCCAGATCGAGCGGCTGGGGAACCTGGACGACCTGCCGGCACCGACCGGATTCACGGTCTGCTGCTTCCCCATCAAGCTGGAAAACGCCGACGCCGCGTGGAGCAGGGTAGTGGCGATCATCGACCAGCCGGAAACGGCGGACGTCGATCCGATGTAACGAGCAACCTCAACGAGCAACTTACGACCAACCAAAGGGAAGACCATGAGCAACGAGACGCTGCTGGACAAGAAGCCGTATCCGAACAAGTGCTACCTGCCGTTCATCCTGTATCCACCCGGGATGCACAAGAACACCGAGGGCGGCGACTTCGTCACCGACCGCATCAACATGGAGCAGGAAGGCGTGGACTTCACGCTGTACATCGGCGTGCCGTTCTGCCGCACGCGCTGCAAGTCGTGCCCGTACTTCGTCAGCCTGCTGCCGGAGAACGACAAGCACAACCGCGAGGATGCCTACGTCGACGCGCTGCTCAAGGACATGAAGAAGTGGGCCAGCTACCGCAAGTTCGGCGAAGGCACGCTGAAGAACATCTACATCGGCGGCGGCACCGGCAGCATCCTGAAGACGGCGAACCTCAAGCGCATCGTCGACGGCGTGTTCGAGCACTTCCACGTCGACGCCGACTACGAGTTCACGCTCGAAGGCAATGCCCGCGACTACGACGAAGAGAAGATCGACTACGTCGCCTCGTCGCGCATCAACCGCCTGTCGTTCGGCGTGCAGTCGTTCCACCCCGAGATCCTGTCGGTGATCGGCTCGCCGCACGCGGCCGAGGACAGCGCCCGCGTCATCCGCGCCTTCCAGCAGCGCGGCCTGACCAACATCCAGATGGACCTGATGTACAACATGCCGGGCCACACGCTGGAAATCTGGAAGAGCGACCTGAAGACGCTGGTGGAACTGGACGTGCCGCACTTCACGATCTACCTGTACCGCATCCACCAGGAGACGCCGCAGTTCAAGCTGATCAGCAAGGGCAAGGTCGAGAAGCCGCAGGATCCGGAAAACACCATGGTCAAGGCCATGTACCGCGAAGCCAAGCAGATGGCCGAGGAACTGGGCTACAAGATGTACATGGTGGACCACTTCTGCAAGCCGGGCTACGAGAACCAGTACAACCACTGGAACTGGAAGGTCTATATCGACACGCTGGCCATCGGGCCGGGTTCGTACAGCTACTTCGACGGCTACCGCCTCGGCACCGAGACGGACATCGAGAAGTACATCGAGCACGCGAACCGCGACGAGTTCCTGATCTCGTCGGTGACCGACAAGATGAGCGGCCGCGTGCAGCGCGAGCGCTACGTCGTGTTCGCCCTGCTGTACTACGAGATCGAATACAAGTTCTACGAATCGAAGTTCGGGACGCGCTTCCTGGACGACTTCGCCGAGGAGATCGAGCGCCTGGAACGCAAGGGCCTGGTCACGCTCGACGACGAGGCGATGCGCCTGACCGAGCTGGGACTGATCTGGCACACCAACGTCATTCTCGAATTCTTCAACCCCGCCTTCTGGGGCGACACCGACTCGCTGAGCGAGAAAAACTGGTCGCTCAACGGCGTGATGGTCGAAGTGGGCGCCCACGAGCGTTCGTACTGGCTGGGCGACGGAACGGAAACGTTCTTCCCGACCCAGACCGCCATTCAACCGCAAACCAAGGAAACTGAACATGTCGCAGCCTAACGCAACCGCCACCGGCACCGTGCCTGTCAAATACGTCGCGTCCTACACCGCCACCGCGCCGGCGTCGGTCGAAGACATCTGGGCCATCTGGGCCGACGTCAACAACTGGAGCAAGTGGGACAACGGCATCGAGCATTCGGCCATCACCACCAACTTCCGTGCCGGGAACACGTTCTCGCTGACCCCGCGCGGCGGCGAGCCGATCGAGATCACCCTGAAAAGCGTGACCTCGGGCGAAGAGTTCTCGGACGAAGCCGTGCTGCCGTTCGGGACGATCCGCAACCTGCACCGCATCGACCGCCTGGGCGACCACGTCAGCCTGACCCACGAGGTCCACGCCGACATCGCGCCGGAAGCGGCCGGCTTCTTCGGCAAGGAAATCTGGCCGCACATGCAGGGCGGCCTGCCCGAATCGGTCAACAACATCCTGTCGATCGTGACCGAGAGCTGAACCAGAACTGATGAAGGCGCATGCGGGCCCCGGTCCGCATGCCGCCAGGGAGGACGTATGACGAAATATTGGTGCGGCGTGGTCTCGCGCGAGCACATCAAGCGCGGCGAGGCAGGGGGCTTCTGCCAGGTCTGCCACGGGAAGAAATCGCCGCTGGCGCGCATGGCGGTCGGCGACGGCATCGTGTTCTATTCGCCGGTGCTGCAGTTCCAGGGCAAGGACAAGTGCCAGAGCTTCACGGCGATCGGCACGGTGGTAGGGGAGGACACCTATCAGTTCCAGATGGCGCCGAATTTCATCCCGTACCGGCGCGATGTGCAGTACCGCGCGGCGCAGGATGCGCCTATCCATCCGCTGCTGGACCGCCTGAGCTTTACCGCCGGGCAGACCAGCTGGGGCTACAAATTCCGCTTCGGGCATTTCGAGATCACCGAAGCGGATTTCAGGCTGATCGAAGCCGCCATGCAGGCCGGCGCCTCGATCGGGAGCGTGCGCGAAACCCTGGCGCCCGCGCCGCGCGTGCGCGACCTGTTCTCCGATCTCGCCGACACCCACTGAACCTTTGACTGGATTACCACCATGTACGCGAGAAGAGTCGTCATCACCGGCCTGGGCGTGATCGCGCCCAACGGCACCGGCGTCGAAACATTCTGGAACAACACCGTCCGGGGCGTCACCGGACTCAAACCCTACGACTGGGGCCGCCGGTTCGGCTTCAAGAGCCGTGCGCTGGGCCAGGTCCGCGACTTTGCGCCGCATGACTTCGGCCTGACCGAGCGCCAGATCGCCCACCAGGGCCGCTACGTGCAGTTCGCCCTCGCCGCCGCCCGCATGGCGGTCGACGATGCGCGGCTGGATGCGGACAAGGTCGATCCGGCCCGCTTCGGCGTGATGGTCGCCAGCGCGATCGCCGATGCCGCCGCGATGGAAGCGAACCTGCTCGCGATGACCGACAACGGCAAGCGCGAGATCGACGCCGCCTGGGTCGAGCCACACTTCTACGACAACCTCGACTTCGGCGTCGCCGCCAGCGCGATCGCCCGCCAGCACGGCGCGGCGGGACCGGTGTCGAACCTGTCGACCGGCTGCACGGCCGGCCTCGATGCGCTCGGCTTCGCGTTCGAGCAGATCCGTACCGGCAAGGCCGACGTGATGATCGCTGGCGCCAGCGAAGCGCCGCTGTGCCCGCTGTCGATCGGCTCGTTCGAAGCGCTGGGCGCGCTGTCCAGCCGCGCGCTGGAAGACCGCACGCAGGCATCCTGCCCGTTCTCGGCCGAGCGCGACGGCTTCGTCATCGCCGAAGGCTGCGGCATCTTCGTGCTGGAAGACTACGAGCACGCCGTCCGGCGCGGTGCGCGCATCTATGCCGAGCTGTCGGGCTATGCGTCGATCAATAACGCCTACCACATGACCGACCTGCCGCCGGAAGGCGAGGCGCTGGCGCGCTGCATCCGGCTGGCGCTGGCGGATGCGCACTGCGAACCGCACGAGATCGACCACATCGGCGCGCACGGCAGCTCCACGCCGCAGAACGACGCCAACGAGACGGGGGCGATCAAGCGCGTGTTCGGCGCGCGCGCGGCGGACATTCCCATCAATTCGCTCAAGTCGATGACCGGCCATGCGCTGGCGGCGGCGAACGCGATCGAGATGGTGGCGTTGTGCAAGGAGATCGAGACCCAGCAGATCTACCCGACCATCAACTACCAGACACCCGACGATCAGTGCGACCTCGACTATGTGCCGAATACGGCCCGTGCGTCCGCGATCCGCTCGGCCATCAAACTTTCCAGCGGCTTTTCGGGCATCCACAGCGCTGTCGTCCTGCAGGCGGTATAGACCATGAAAACACGTGTAGTCATCACCGGCATCGGCGCACTCTCGGCGCTCGGCCACTCGATCGAAGCCATCTGCGCGGCACGCCTGCCGGCGCGCGGCGAGGCCCAGACGTTCCGCGAGATCGGGGCGTACGCGGGCCAGGGCGCGGTCGGCCTGCGCCTGAAGCGCAAGCTCGACAACTTCACCTTCAACGGCCTGTGCGCCGCCGACATGGCCCTGACCGCCAGCGGCGTGCTGCAGGACCGCATCGACCGCGATCGCGTCGGCATCTTCGTCGGCAACTGCCTGGGCGGCTGGGGCTTCACCGAACCCAAGCTCAAGGCGCTGCATACCGAGGGCGTGGCCGGCATGGGACCGTACGTCGCCACCGCCTGGTTCCCGGCCGCGCTGCAGGGCCAGATCTCGCTGCAACACGAGCTGAAGGGCTATTCCAAGACCTTCTCGGCGAATAACGTGGCGGGCCTGCAGGCCATCGGCTATGCCGTCGAGGCGATCCAGCGCGAGCGTGCCGACGTGGTGCTGGTCGGCGCCTCCGAAGACCTGTCCAGTCCCTACGTGCGGGCCATGCTGCAGCGTCCCGGCGCGCGTGGCGGGGTGTTCGGCCGCGAAGGCGCGGACAGCTACGGCGAAGGCGCCGCCTTCCTCGTGCTGGAAAGCCTGGAGCGTGCCAGGGCGCGCGGCGCCGACATCTACGCCGAGGTGACCGGCTTTGCCGACCATTTCTGCGGCGCGCCCGACGACGTCGCGCCCGTGCTGGCGAAGAACCTGGACGCCGCCGGCGCCGGCCGCGCCGGACTCCTGATCAAGGACGGCGGCTTCGACGCCGAACCCGACGCCGACCTGCCGGCCGTCTCGAGCCGCGCCGCGCATGGCCAGATGTTCGCCGTCTCGGGCGTCATGGAAGCCGCCTGCGCCGCGTACGACCTGCGCCGCGGCACGACCAGCGCGCGCCGCTTCGCGCCCGAGGCGACGGGCGGGCCGGTCGACAGCGTGCTGGTCCGGCGCCTGTCGCGGCAGGGAAGCGTTACCACGCTCGGCCTGTCGGCCGTGTGAGCAGCACCGTAGTCAACCTTCAAATCCACCATGGGAGCACTGTCATGAAAGATCAAATTTTTGCCGAAGTCAAAGCCCTGCTGGCCGCCTACATCGACGTGGCCGAAGCGGAACTGGACATGGACGCCGACCTGGACCTCGTGTACGACATGGACTCGACCGAGCTGACCGAGTTCGCCAAGGAAATCGAGAACCGCTTCGGCGTCGCCGCCTCGCGCACCGACCGCCAGGACTGGGATACCGGCAGCGCCATCGTGTCGTTCGTGCTGGCCAAGAGCGCGGTCGCCGTCGCCTGAGATGCCATGAAGCTCATCTGGCTTTTCCAGTGTACCGACGCGGCGATGCGCGAGCGCACCGCGTTCGTCACGCCCACGCGCAGCTACACCCACGCGCAGGTCGGCCACGCCGCGGCGCGGCTGATCCGGCAGCTGGGTGAGCTGGGCGTGCGGCGCGGCCAGCGCGTCGTGCTGATTCCCGACCATGACGAGAACGCCCTGGTGTTCCTGGCCGCGGCCAGCGCCATCGGCCTGCAGGTCGTCATGCCCTATAACCTGAACAACGCGGCGACCGCCGAGTGGATCGACATGATCGATACCGTCGCGCCGCAGCACGTGGTCTGTCTCAAGCGCGACGCGCAGGTCGCCGCCGCCTTGCGCGCCGCCGGGGTCGAGCCCATCGAGCCGGCCGTGTTCGGCCACGCCGCCGACGAGGAGGAGGGCGCCGGGATCGACGTCGTGGTCGACAGCCCCGATCCGGTCGAGAACTTCCTCGTACTGTTCACCAGCGGCACGACCGGGAAGGCGAAGGCCGTCAGCATCTCGGAAGCGCTGGTGTGCACCCGCGTGGCGAGCGTGTCGGCGCGCCTGAAGTTCGCGCCGGACTCGCGCATCCTGATGACCGGCCTGATGAACAACACGACCGGCGTGATCTTTTCGTTCGGCGCGCTGCTGCACGACGCCACGCTGGTGTTCCCGGAAGGCCGCACGATCGAAGCGTGGCCGCGCCAGGTGGAGCGCCAGCGCATCACGCACATGATGCTGCGCCCGATCGCGCTGCGCCGCTTCATCGACGGCGCGCGCACGTCCGGCGCCGATTTGTCGAGCCTGCGCGTGCTGGCCTACGGCGCGGCCGCGCTGCCGCAGCCGCTGCTGGAGGAAGGGCGCGCGCTGATGCGCTGCGACTGGGTGCAGGGGTACGGCCTGTCCGAGACCTTCGGCCCGTTCTGCTGGCTCACCGAGGAAGACCACCAGCGCAAGCTGTACGAGCGGTTCGTCTACTGCGTCGGCAAGCCGGACAGCACGCTCGACGTCGCGCTGCGCTACCAGGAAGGACGCCAGGACGGCGTCGGCGAAGTGATGCTGCGCGGTGCCGCCGTCATGCAGGGCTACCTCGACTTCACGAGCGGCCAGGTGCAGCCCGTCGGCGAGTACTTCGCCACCGGCGACTTCGGCGAATTTTCCCCGAGCGGCGAACTGATCCTGAAGGGCCGCATGTCCAGCACCATCATGAGCGCGAACGGCCACCGCATCTACCCGGAGGAAGTCGAGAGCGTGCTGGCGGGGGTACCCGGGGTCGAGGAGGTCGTGCTGCTGAACGCGGCGTCGCCGCACGACCTGGGCAGCAGCCCGATCGCCTGCATCCACGGGCCCCTGGCCGCGCGCGACCCGGACGCCGCGCGCGCCATCGTGCTGGAACGCCTGACGGCGCGGCTGTCCGAAGAAAAGTGGCCGGACTACCTGTTCCTGAGCGGCGAACCGTTCCCGAAGAACGCCAACGACAAACTGATCAAGCCCGCCGTGCTCGCAATGATCCGGCCGGAGCGCTTGACTCGCATCACATCCATGGAGACCCTCCAATGAAGCATACCCAGTCCAGTTCGATCGTCTGCAATGCCGGCCAGGCCGCGGTGTACGCCGTGATCTGCGACTCGCAGCGCTGGCCCGACCTGTTCGAACCCTGCCAGGCGGTGGAAGCGATCGCGCGCGACGCCGACGGCGAGCACATCCGCCTCACCGCCCTCGTCGGCGGCCACCCGATGCAGTGGGAATCGAAGCGCACGTTCCGCCGCGAGATCTTCGGCATCGACACCCAGGTCGTGAAACCGATGGCCCTGGTCGCGTCGATGGCCACCACGTGGCGCGTGATCGCCCTGAACGGCGTGCAAAGCCTGCTGGTGCTGGAACACGACTACAGCCTGGTGGATGACGTCGCCGGCCTGGTGCCGGGCGTGACCACCCGCGCCGAGGCCGAAGCGTTCGTCGCCGGCGCCATCCACGCCAATACCACGAAGGAGCTGGGCAATATCCGCGACGCGGTCGAGGGCCGGCGCGCCGCGGCCGACGGCGTGCGCACGACGTCGCACTCGATCACGTGCGCGGCGCCGGCAGGCAAGGTGTACGCCATCATCGCCGACGCCGCCAACTGGCCGAAGATCTTCGACGCCTGCGTCTCGGCCGTGGCCGAACCGCGCGACGGCAACCGGGAGCTCGTGCACATCGAAGCGCTGCAGAACGGCCAGGTGATCGGCTGGGACACGCTGCGCACGTACCACGACAACATCCTGCGCATCGACTTCCACCTGCCGGTGCCGATGCCGTTCCTGGCCGAGATGAGCGGCCAGTGGCGCGTGATCCCGGTGGGCGACAACCGTTGCGTGCTGAACGTGACGCGCCGCTTCGTGCTGCTGGACGACGTGCGCGGCATCCGCGAAGGCGTCGAGACGCGCGAGCAGGCGGCCGACATCGTCAACCGCTTCATCGACGACAACGCGGCCGGCGAAATGCTGGCGGTGAAGTCGTTCGTGGAGCGCGACGACGCCAGTTTCTCGGCCTTCAACGCGCGCTACAGCCTGCCGTATCCGCCGGAGCAGGTGTACGAGGTGCTGTCGAACGTGCGCGCCTGGCCGCAGGTGCTGCCGCACTGCGACGCCGTGAAGGTGATCTACGACGACGCCGTCAACCAGGAATTCGTCATGGACATCGCCACCGCGCACGGCCAGGAGCAGTTCCGCAGCATCCGCCGCTGCGACCGCGACGCGCTGGCGATCTCGTACTTCCAGCCGGTGCCGCCGGTGCTGCTGGCCAGCCACAGCGGCCGCTGGCTGGTGCGCCCGCAAGGCAGCGGCACGGAACTCGTGTCCGAACACCAGGTGCACCTGAACACGGCGCGTTGCGCCGAGCAGTTCGGCGATGCCGACGTGCGCCGCAACAAGGGGCGCATCAAAGAGCTGATCCAGAAGAACAGCAAGGCCACTGCCGACGCGTGCGCGCGCTGGCTGGCCGGGGAGGCCGCATGAGCGCGCATCATCCGGGCGCCAGTAAGCCGGCGCGGCTGCCGGAAGCGCTGTACCGCGTCGGCGCGTACTTCCTGCCGCGCCTGATGTTCCTGCAGACGCGCCAGGGCCCGCAGACGCACTGGGGCGACGTGGCCGTGGCGCTGCGGGACTTTCCCGAGGACCTGCTGGACCTGAGTTCGGGCGCCTTCTGGCAGGAGTGGAAGGTGCGCTGGAGCGCGCTGGCCGAGGACTACGTGGCCGGCGCACAGGCGGCACTCACCGCGGCCGGGGCGCGCCGCGCCTGGCGCAGCGCGGCCGCGTGCTACCACTGGGCCGAGTTCATGTACTTCGACGATCCGCTTGAAAAGACCCGGCTGCGCCAGGCCGTCAAGGACTGCTTCGCGCTCGGCATCGACCACCAGGCGCTGCGCCTGACGACGGGCCAGTTCGTGCATGACGGCGTGACCGTCCCGTACTACCTGGCGCTGCCGCCGGGCGCCGGCGCGCACCGCGTGCCGTGCGTGGTGCTGTCCAACGGCCTGGACTCCGTCACGGAACTCGAGGTGTACGCCTTCGCCGAGCAGTTCCTCGACCGCGGTCTGGCCGTGTTCATGTTCGACGGGCCGGGGCAGGGCATCAACGTGGGGCGCAATCCCGTCCCGTTGCGGTTCGAGCACATCGCCGAGCGCATCGTCGCCCTGCTGGAAAACGAACCGGCGCTCGACGCCCGCGCGCTCGGCTTTTTCGGCGTGAGCTTCGGCGGGCACCTGGCGCTGCGGGTCGCGCGGCACCTGGGCGACCGGTTCCGCGCGGTGGTCAACCTGTCGGGCGGCCCTGCGATCGCGCCGTTCGCCGGCCTGCCGCGCCGCCTGAAGGAGGACTTCCGGTTCGCCTTCCAGGGCGCGGACGAAGCCGCGATGCAGGACGCGTTCGACGACCTGGCGCTCCCTCCCTTCCCGCTGGCGACCGACCTGCTGTCGATCCACGGCGCGCGCGACGACATCTTCCCCCTGGCGGCGCTGGCGGCGCTGGCCGAGGCGCAGGGTGAACGGCACACGCTCCAGGTCTACCCGGGCGAGGCGCACGTCTGCCTCAACTACATCAACCAGTACACGACCGGACTGGCCGACTGGATGGCCGCGCGCCTCGCGCGCGTGCAGCCGGCGCATCCGCAGCTTCACTCGACGGAACAACCATCATGACCCACTTTCTGAAATCGCGTCTCAGCCTGATCTACTTCGCCATGTTCGCGTTCATCGGCATCCACATGCCGTTCTGGCCGGTGTGGCTGAAGTCGAAGGGCATGTCCCCGACCGCGATCGCGCTGCTGACGGCGCTGTCGTTCGCCCTGAAGATCGTGTTCACGCCGCTGGTGTCCAAGGCCGTGGACCGCAGTGGACGGCGGCGCCAGGCCATCGTGCTGCTGGCCTGCGGCCTGTTCGCGGGCTTCCTGGTGTTCTTCGTCGTCGACGGCTTCTGGGCGATCCTGTTCCTGACCACGCTGACGTTCGCCTGCTGGTCGCCGATCATGTCGCTGGCCGAGAGCCTGACGACGGTCACGGCCAAGGAACGCGGCTTCGACTACGGCAAGATCCGCCTGTGGGGCTCGGTCGGCTTCATGGTCGTCGCCGTGTCCTCCGGCCGGCTGCTGGCGCACTATGGCGAAGCGGTGCTGCTGTGGTCGATCTGCACGGCCGCCGGGCTGCTGTTCATCGCCAGCCTGCTGCTGCCCAAGGTGGAATCGGGCGCCAGAAAGAGCAGCAATGCCGGCGTGGGCGTGTTCTTCCGCAGCCGCTGGTTCGTGATCTTCCTGCTCGCCACCACGCTCGTGCAGGGCAGCCACGCGGCCTACTACACGTTCGCGTCGATCCACTGGCGCGCCCAGGGCCTGTCGGACGGGTCGATCGGCCTCCTGTGGGGCGCCAGCGTGGCGGTGGAACTGCTGTTCTTCGCCTTCGGCAAGGGCCTGCTGGCCCGCCTCGGTCCGGTGCGCGTGATCGCGCTGGGCGGCGTGGCGGCGGCGCTGCGCTGGGCGGCGATCGGCATGACGGCCAACGTCGGCCTGCTGCTGGCGGCCCAGTGCCTGCATGCGCTGTCGTTCGGCGCCGGCCACTTCGCCGCGATGCGCATCATCACCGAGAAGGTCGACGCGGCCCTCTCCTCGACGGCGCAGGGCATCTACTCGGCGTTCTCGATGGGCATCGGCATGGGCGTCTTCGTGATGCTGTCCGGCCCGTTGTACGGCGCCGTGCAGGGCGCGGTATTCATCGCCATGGCCATCGTGGCGCTGCTGGGCACCATCTGCATGGTCCTGCTGCCCGCACACCTGGAAAAAATCGTGGACGCGGCGCCTGCGCCGGCGGACACCCCCGCCGTCAAGGGCGCTGCCTGAGACGGTTTTCGACCCCCCATAACGTAACGACGACAAGGACAAAGACATGAGCACAAACACGAACAAAGTGGCACTGGTGACCGGCGGTTCCGGCGGCGTGGGCAGCGAGATCGCGCGCCGCCTGGCCCGCGAAGGCGCGGCCGTGGTGCTGACGTATGCGAACGGCGCCGAGGCCGCGCAGCAGGTGGTCGCGGCGATCGAAGCGGCCGGCGGCCAGGCACGCGCCGTCCGCGCCGACGTGGCGAATCCCGACGACGTCGTCGCGCTGTTCAAGGCGGTGCTGGAGCAGTACGGCCGCCTGGACATCGTCGTCAACAACGCCGGCGTGATCGCCCCGGGCCCGATCGCCGCGGTGACGGAAGAAGCGTATGCGAAGGTGTTCGACGTGAACGTGCGCGGCGCGCTGCTGGTGCTGCGCGAGGCCGCGAAGGTGCTGGCCGACGGCGGCCGCGTGATCAACATCTCGTCGACCATGGTGGGCGCGCCGATCGCCGGCTCGGCCCTGTACGCGGCCAGCAAGGCGGCGCTGGAAGCGTTCGGCCGCGTGCTGGCTAAGGAAGTCGGCGCGCGCGGCATCACCGTCAACACGCTGCGCCTCGGTGCGACGATTCCCGGCATGTTCGCCAAGGCACCGCCGGAGCGCCAGGCCGCGTTTGCCGAGGCCTCGCCGTTCAAGCGTCTCGGCACGCCGCAGGACAGCGCCGACGTCGTGGCCTTCCTGACCGGCGACGGCGGACGCTGGGTGACCGGCCAGGTCATCACCGTCGACGGCGGCGCGACCTGATCGCCGCGCTGTTACCCACCATTTCAACCGAAACCAGAGGAGCAAGGATGTCCAACGATTACCTGTTCACCTCCGAGTCCGTCTCGGAAGGCCACCCCGACAAAGTCGCCGACCAGATCTCGGACGCGGTGCTGGACGCGATCCTGGCGCAGGACCCGCGCGCGCGCGTCGCCGCCGAGACCCTGTGCAACACGGGCCTGGTGGTGCTCGCCGGCGAGATCACCACGCATGCCAACGTCGACTACATCAAGGTCGCGCGCGACACCATCCGCGACATCGGCTACGACAATTCCGACTACGGCATCGACTACAAGGGCTGCGCCGTGATGGTCTGCTACGACAAGCAGTCGCCCGACATCGCCCAGGGCGTCGACGAAGGCGCGGGCCTGGATCTCGACCAGGGCGCCGGCGACCAGGGCCTGATGTTCGGCTATGCCTGCGACGAGACGCC
>Ga0308168_1002145_pt1 | contig 16645 bp, 23 predicted proteins | sample PhyCR2_FD_202133 | JGI IMG/M metagenome (GOLD analysis project Ga0308168, IMG submission 202133) | Phyllosphere microbial communities from UC Gill Tract Community Farm, Albany, California, United States - DLSLRC.R2 | ecosystem: Host-associated > Plants > Phyllosphere > Unclassified | place: USA... | reverse complement strand
CGATGTTTCTCTGAGTTCCTCGCCGTGAGGGCAGAACGGGCGCACGGGGATCAGGCTGAGCGCAGAGGGAAACGGCAAAGCCGCAGCCCGAAGGGACCGGGTGCAGCCGTTTAGCTTGCGTCCCTTGTGCGAAGGCACCCGTGTGCCAGATTTCTGCACGGCGAGGAATTCAGGAAACGAAACAGAACGCGGGAGATGAACAGGACACAGCACCGGACGGCGGCCCTTTGCCGGTCCGGTCCTCAGCGGCCCCGATTTCGGGGCCAGTGAACGCACCGGCGACAGCCGGTTGCAGCCGTTGACCTCAGCCATCAGGCCCTATGTCCGAAACCCGGAGGGGTTCGGCGGAGCTTACCGGCTTTGCCGGTTAGCGCAGTAGGACTGACGACCCGGCAACGCCGGGGAGCCGAAGGTGGCCATGTCCCGGCCCCTGAAGTTGATGTTTAGTCAGTAAAGGCAGCCATCGCACCAGAACCGGCATAACCGGCAACACCATCCGGACAGCAGTGAAACACCCGGCATCACTGGCAGACTACAGAGAACGCGGAGGGGGAGAGCCGGTGCGTCAGCACCGGGTTTTGCCTGGCCTGTAAGGCCTGCTGGTTTTTTTCGCGGTTCAGCACCCCGCTCATGGACAGAATGGCCGGTGTAAACCGGCCTTTGCTCCCTAGATTATGACCTTCCTGTTATATGTCGCTTTCCAGTCCATGTATTCTGGTCCGTCACGAAGCGGTGAAAGACTGGTGAGATTTTCGGCTAAACCGTTCATGATCAGAATCCGTTCCACAGCCTCAAACCAGTCTTCGTTGTTGCCAATTGGAAACCACAGATTCGAGTTGTCGCCGCTCAGCAGCGGATGATTGCAGAAGTGAACCCCCCTGCCCTGCGCTGTCACGCAGCCCGTCACGATGCAGGAGGCCCGTACCGTTTCACTCAGGGCACTGCGAGCCAGTGTTTCCGCTATATCACCCCAGCACCACTCTCCATCAGGCACCGGCAGCTCGATGCACCGTAACGAATGACCACCCGCCCGTGCGGTTAGCCTGGCAATGTCTGAAACACCCGTTTCACCATATGCACCGTTTGCCTCGCAGACATAATGGCCATTGTGCCAGAAGGACTCTGCACCATTATCCAGGCGAATAAGGCAGTACTTGCCCATCACTCTGGTGATATCGTCCTGCTGGATCGGGCTGGTGAATGCTGTGGAATGTGGATGCTTAATAATCTGGCTCATGGCTGCTTCTCCACCTGACGCGCTACCTGCATCCACTGTGAAAACACCATTGCCGTTAAATGTGCCAGCTGGCCGCTGCGCATTGCGTTTACAACCGCGATGGCATGTGCGACGATTTGCATGTCAAAAATCATATATCTCTCCAGATTCTGGTTTTGATGTTGCCGGTATCTCGTAAATACCGGCGGTGAAGAAAGCAGAGGAAACTCTGCTTTTTTTACATCTGCACTTCTCTCATCAGGCAATATCCGCTTTATGCATGGCGTATCCGGCTTTGAGAATTAAAGCCAGTTCACTGCTTGCGTATCCCCATGCTGCATCGCCTATTCCGTCTGGATAGCCGTGCGCAATGTGTGCCGCCTCAATCCACGCTTTAAATGATGCCAGCGGGATCATCGGGCGCGGGCGCGACCAGTCAGTAACCGTCTTGCAAACCTCTTCAGCCATATTCATCAGAGTGCCTGTGAGAAGTTCAAAACGTTCTTCCTCGGTCATGCTCTCCGACTTCAACAACCTGAGATAATCCAGGCTCTGAGCCAGTGCCGGATCCAAGCCGTTGATGTTTTGCCCTTCAGCCCCGGTTTCGGTGGTTTTGGTTGCGGCGGTTTTGACGTTCTGTGTGTTCATGCTGGTTCTCCTCTGATGGTTACTAAAACCCTGTTTCGGTTGGTATGGAGCGGCGAAGGGCATAAGTAGCACCGGCAGACGGGCGAACACGGGGCGTCACCGCAGGCCGCAGCGCAAGCGAGCCGTCTTTGTGGCGAGTGCGAACGGGCGAGGAACGGCGAAGCGTACCCCTAGTGGGCGAACGGATGACTGTGCTACGAAAAGCCCTCCGCTCCGTACCAGCCGGAAAAGGGTGACAGCACAGGGATGAGCATGAACACGGTCGTCACGACGGAACGGCGTGACGCCCTTAAAGGGCGCAGCGCGCCCGGTTGAAGCACCGGCGACAGCCGGTTGCAGCCGTTGACCTCAGCCATCAGGCCCTATGTCCGAAACCCGGAGGGGTTCGGCGGAGCTTAGCGGCTTGCCGCTTAGCGGAGTGGGACTGACGACCCGGCAACGCCGGGGAGCCGAAGGTGGCCATGTCCCGGCCCCTGAAGTTGATGTTTAGTCAGTAAAGGCAGCAATTGCATCTGAGCCTGCATAACCGGCGACACCATCCGGACAGCAGTGAAACACCCGGCATCACTGGTAGACTACAGAGAACGCGGAGGGGGAGAGCCGGTGCGTCAGCACCGGGTTTTGCCTGGCCTGAAAGGCCTGCAGGCTTTGTGCCCTGCACGGCACGGATTCAGCTGCCGGTTTCATTTTCGAAATGTTCACCGGCGCGACTCAGCAACTCACAGAATGGCAAATCAATCACTTCACACAGGTGCATGAGGTTTGTGAGCAAATCGGTAATCGCTGTTGCAGCCAGGTCATTTTCACTGTCCAGTCCTGTGCAGCTGGCGAACATGTTAACGGCCGCTGCGGCAGATTCGATGGCTGCACCATCGTAGCTATCCTGCTGCTGGATGAGACTGGCCAGACAACCGATGTCAGCGATTTTCAATGATTCAGGCTGCGAAAATGGCGCAGGCAGTCTTACATCGGGTGCAGTGTTATTTACCATGGGGAGCTCCTGTTACCTTCGCGCCACCTGGTGCTCAGTGCATTCCAGGCAGCACCAGTCATGCAACGGTCTAAAACTCCAGATTTTCCATGAGTTCTGTTTCATCAAGGCGTTTTGACGGATGCCGGTATTCTCTTAAGGCTTTTGCCACTTTCGGATCGTTCAGCCATACGGCGTGAACGGTGCCCAGTTCCAACAAGTTAGCCTCGCTACGTAACATGCGGGCAGTCTCATAGTTATCCCAGCCTGACTCGAATGCAGCCTGGCTCAGAAGCGCTTCTTTCTGCCCGGCCATGCGTTCAAGTGCTATCGGATCGGTTTCCGGCACGGTCCATTCCAGCTTACTGGCATTGCCACGCAGTACTACACGATGTGCCAGGTCGGTAATTGTGACGGTCTTCGGTTGAAAGCTGAGTGCATCGTAGTCGCTCAGTTGCCAGTCATTGTTCAGATCAGCCTGAACCAGCAACTCCATTGCCTCCGTGATGGAATCAGCACGGCCAAGGCAAATTGCCCCATCCTGCCAGTACGTGCCAAGATTTCGATCATCCTCATGGAACTCCATGCAGCCGTATACGGTGACGCCAAAAGGACGGGCATTCTCAATATATAACTGACGCTCAGCCTCACGACATCCGGGAGCATCGGCCTGCAGCCATGCCAGTTCCGGCAGATCAGGACCATCCACGGCCTCCCACGCTTCAGGATACAGTTCGATAGCCAGAGACCGCACGGATGACGCCAGCTCATATCCGGACGGTGTGACGATGTCACCCCTGTCAATCATTGTGGTTATGCACGCAACTGCCAGCTGCAGGTCATCGAAAAGCTCTTCAGTATCAACGCCCAGTTTCTGCATGGCACGGTGCTTCATCAGATCGCCTTCCAGCTTCGCCAGACTAACCCGGCGATTTGTGCGCATCGACAGATGCACGTCGAAGTTTTGTTTTACCCAGGTTTCGGTGGTTTTGGTTGCGGCGGTTTTGACGTTCTGTGTGTTCATGCTGGTTCTCCTCTGATGGTTACTAAAACCCTGTTTCGGTTGGTATGGAGCGGCGAAGGGCAGAAGTAGCACCGGCAGACGGGCGAACACGGGGCGTCACCGCAGGCCGCAGCGCAAGCGAGCCGTCTTTGTGGCGAGTGCGAACGGGCGAGGAACGGCGAAGCGTACCCCTAGTGGGCGAACGGATGACTGTGCTACGAAAAGCCCTCCGCTCCGTACCAGCCGGAAAAGGGTGACAGCACAGGGATGAGCATGAACACAGTCGTCACGACGGAACGGCGTGACGCCCTTAAAGGGCGCAGCGCGCCCGGTTGAAGCACCGGCGATAGCCGGTTGCAGCCTTTGACCTGAGCCAGCAGGCCCTATGTCCGAAACCCGGAGGGGTTCGGCGGAGCTTAGCGGCTTTGCCGCTTAGCGGAGTGGGACTGACGACCCGGCAACGCCGGGGAGCCGAAGGTGGCCATGTCCCGGCAGTGGCAGTGGCAGTGGCAGTGGCAGTGGCAGTGGCAGTGGCAGTGGCAGTGGCAGAATCAGCCCGGTTATCAGAAACGGCAAGCTATCAGCATCAGATGGGAAGGGATGAAGACGGTCAGGTGAAAGGGTATAGCCGGTGCGTCAGCACCGGGTTTATCCTGCCCCGCAGGGGCTACCGCCCTGGCAGTTTGCGCGGGGCAAAAAGGCAGCTCACGCTGCCTCTGGTTCGCTTATCTCAATACTGGTTATGTGCAGTCCGGCATGTGCCATCATGCTGACCAGCTTATCAATCGAGAAGCAGTTAATTTTGCCGCCTGCCAGCTCTGACACTCTTGGCTGTGAAACGCCCAGCGCAGCGGCGGCAGTGGCCTGATTCAGGCCATTACGTTTAATCCAGCTATTCAGGCGGCTCACTAACTCGGCGCGAAGTTTCATATTTTCCGCCTGCTCTGGCGTTTCGCTGATCGCGTCCCACACATTATCAAAAGTCTGAATATTCATTTTTTACGCTCCTCTGCCAGTCTGCGATAACGATTCCGGGCAAGTTCCACGTCACTCTGGCTGGTCTTCTGTGTCTTTTTCTGGAAGCAGTGCAGCACATACACGGCCTCTTCAAATTTGGCGACATACATGACGCGGAAAATGCCGTCATTACCCCGGATGCGTATTTCACGTGCTCCCTGACCGACTGAAGCAAATGGCTTCCAGTCGTCCGGTTCCAGTCCCTGCTGCACCAGGTCAAGCTGATACCCTGACGCGGTGCGGGCCTCTTCCGGGAAAGCCCGTAAATCCTCAAGACTGCTGTCAATAAAACTGATTTTCTTACGCATCATCTCCTCATTATACGAAATTCCGTATATTGTGCAATTTCTGCATGACTCATGCACCCCATACAAACCCGTAATTGCGGCTTCCCTGCCTTTCTGTTCCCTGCTGTTTTGTCCGGGCCTACATTGCCCTGATAAAAGCCAGCATCGCCTTGATCCGGCGCTGACTTTCAAGGCGTTCTTCGAAATCGTTGAGATAGTAAGCCGGTGTATAGCGTACCCGGTTAAACTCCAGCGTCAGTGTATTACCGGTGACAACCTCAGCGGCAATGCCCAGCAGGGAAAGCTGTATAAACGCCATATCCGCCGCGACAGGATCAATATCGATACAACTGACGAACATCTGAACGGAAGGGTTAAGCCCAGCTTCAATCAGGCACTCTGCGTAAGCGATAACCATTCCCCCGGCTCCGCAGGTCGGCTCTGACAGGGTAAACATCCCTTCCCGCCGGATGGTATCAATCACGCCGGGCATCAGCAGGCGTGCCATCATTGACTGGACATTGTAAGGCGTAAAATATTGCCCCTGGCGATCTTCGCCCAGCTCCAGCTCCATAAAAACAGCGCCCAGAAAATCATGAAACTGAGCCTGAAGCGCACATACCATCAGCGCGAACAGTTCGTGCATATTGCGCATGTCGGCGGCGCTGTAGCGTTCGCTGATTTTCCGGCAGCGTTCAATGCTTTCCGGCGTTCTGATCCGGGCGATATCCAGTTCACTGGCCGCCAGGATAATGAAATCGCTGAACACCTCCCAGCGGCGCAGGTTATACGCTGTCTCATGGAAGACGCTGATAAACTGTCTTCTCGCCGCTGCAAGGCTTAACACGGGTGGGGAAACCGCAGGCAGATTTACCGGCAGCGCAGGTAAAGGATGCTGAACAACCGGTGCCGCGTCCTGTACCTGGTCAAAAAATTCCGCAAAACTTATCTGTGACATGAATTGATTCCTTTTACAGCCGCCCCGATCAGGGGCGGCTTTTTCACATCACGCGAGGCCGAGTCCGGCATAAACCAGCGTCATAAACTGCTGCCAGTGCTCCAGGCGAATAGCCGGGACGCGCGCGCGCTTCCCTTTGCGAAGGGCATTTACAAATGCCTGTGCGTGTGACACGATTTGCGGGTCGAATTGCATGGGTTTATCTCCGTTAAGTTTGACAGCGCCGGAACGTTCGTTGGTCGCGTGGTTCCGGCGGTGAATGAGCAGGCTTATGCCTGCTTTTTTCATTTCTGGTTCAGTTCAAATGCCTCCTTAACGCTCGTTAGGATTTGAGCGTGGGTCATGTGGTTATAATTACGCAGCCGGAAGTAACGCACCCCGATACGGGCGTAGATGTCCGTTACCTCACCGCAATACATTTCTGCGAACATGAACGTTTCACAGTTCCCGCTCTCACTGGATGCCCAGTTCAGCGGATAGAGTGTCCCCAGCGCATCGTGAAAGCGGTGTACGTCGATCTCCGCAGGCGCTTTTACCGCCGCCGCCTCACGATTCAGCCAGTAATTCCGCACTTCTTCGGCGTACCCCTCTGCGCTGGTAAAACGATCTCCCAGGTAGTAATTAGTGTTTTGACCTTCAGCCCAGGTTTCGGTGGTTTTGGTTGCGGCGGTTTTGACGTTCTGTGTGTTCATGCTGGTTTTCCTCTGATGGTTACTAAAACCCTGTTTCGGTTGGTATGGAGCGGCGAAGGGCATAAGTAGCACCGGCAGACGGGCGAACACGGGGCGTCACCGCAGGCCGCAGCGCAAGCGAGCCGTCTTTGTGGCGAGTGCGAACGGGCGAGGAACGGCGAAGCGTACCCCTAGTGGGCGAACGGATGACTGTGCTACGAAAAGCCCTCCGCTCCGTACCAGCCGGAAAAGGGTGACAGCACAGGGATGAGCATGAACACAGTCGTCACGACGGAACGGCGTGACGCCCTTAAAGGGCGCAGCGCGCCCGGTTGAAGCACCGGCGAAAGCCGGTTGCAGCCTTTGACCTGAGCCATCAGGCCCTATGTCCGAAACCCGGAGGGGTTCGGCGGAGCTTACCGGCTTTGCCGGTTAGCGGAGTGGGACTGACGACCCGGCAACGCCGGGGAGCCGAAGGGGGCCATGTCCGGCAGTCGGTTGTCTGAAAAACTGCCGCACAAACTCTGCCGGTGCCGGGATCATGCTGAGCGCTTTAATATCGCTGCTGTCTGCGTATTACGTCACCATTCAGCATCAGCTCTCTTTGCCTCCACCGCCCCGCCACCAGGCAATGTCATCGTCCAGCCGCCTTATCTGCTCACTAACGGCCTCTGCCAGACGCTCTGTTTCAGTCTCCTGCGCCCCTGAAAGTCCCTCCCACTCACCCGACATTGCGCAGAGTTTTTCCTGCATGGTTACCAGCCTGCGGCGCTGACTCCGCGCCGTTTTAAGTTCAGTGCTGTAATCGCCCCGGCTCATACCGCCACCGGCCTGAACATCAACTTGTTGGGTACCATCCAGCGTTCCAGCGCCTGCGTCATCCCTGTCGATTCCTCTGACAGGAACCCGGCCTCAGCCCCCAGTCTCCATAACGGCTGGCCTGCCATTTCCCAGCGATCCAGAGATTCCAGTGAAGGGAATCTCTCACTCCACCGATAAAACATGATCTCCAGCTCGGTATGATGCAGCTGCGAGTCAGACCAGCGTGATATCCAGCTGCTGACACTGGCTGGCGTGTGGAATGCCAGGTCAATCTCAGCCTGCCCTTTTATCGCCTGATGAGTCCGTGTTTTCTCCTCCCTCTCACGGCGATACTGGCGGGAATACTTCTCATCGCGCAGCTCCGTTTTTCGCCGCTGCCGCTCGGTGCCCTGAAACCGCCATCCCGGAAACAGATCGTGAACATCATAACTGCTCAGCGGATGCGGACAGTCCTCACCGGCACTGGCAATCATCCGGTCAATCGCTGCCAGCCATGACTGTCTGTTACCCCTGAATTCGGCCTCAAGCATCGAGGGACGGAAAAAGCGGATTTCTTTCAGCGTCACTCGCCTGCTGCCCCTGAGCAGGCGAAAAAAGGCGTGTGCATACGGATAGTCTGCACAGTACACGTTACGTTCATGCCTGTTTTCAACGAACGCGATGGCCTGCATCGCTGCACGGCGTGCAGGTGAAAGCGGAACCAGTGAACGGCTGACAGGGATCATGCGAACTCTCCTTCTGCCAGATATTCCGCCATGCCGGCTGCGCAGTGTTCCAGCAGGGATGCCTGCGCCGCTGCGGCGATCAGGTCGCTGATACGCTGCGGGTCGAACGGCGTCAGCCTGAGTACCTCGCGCACGCAGTTACCGTCAGCTGACACCAGTACAATCAGCCACTCCCCGGACACGTCTCCCGGACTGCATACGCAGAGACTGAACGCCTCTCCGGGCGGCGTGTAGCGCAGCTGAACCGGAAAGAATCCGCCAAATTCGCCACGGTATTCCCCGTTGACCGTCCAGCCCGCTGGCACGCGCAGCAGCTGCGCGACGGCGCTGGTCAGAACATGGCGGTCGTTCTCGCCTCTTTCGCGCCACTCCTCAAATTCGCATGGGTGCATTTCGGTCAGCAGGGTCAGATTCAGAGCATTGTTATTATTCATCTTTGTCTCCATGCCGCCCCGAAGGGCGGCGCTCCTTATCAGGCCGCGTGAGCGGAGTCGTTGTTGTCAGTGTCACTGCCAGCCTCAGCAGACCCGGCCGCGTCAATCGTTTCAGGCTCCGGCGCTTTCATCCAGGCTGGCACCCAGCGCGTATCCCGCATTTTTCCCTCTGCCAGTTCAGCAGCATCGCCTTTCTTCATTTTCGCCGCGTCAGCGGCCGCGCCTGTAAATCCGGCCTCAGTCAGCGCATCGATAATCTGTGTATGCTTGAGGTCAGCGAAGAAGTTCGCCTTTGTAGGTTGCCACCAGTCACGCATGTGGAAGCCTATCGCATTTTCCAGTGTGTCCAGGCGGCTGTCAGTGGTGCGCTGATATTCACGCGTCTGCACCCCATCAACTGAACTGGCGACGCAGAACGCCATCAGTGACATAAGCGTTTCACCGCTCAGATCGAAGAATGTGGTGAAGTCTTTATCCCATCCCTGCGGCAGCAGGGATTCAAGACGGGCTTTTTCCTGCATCAGGACCGTAAAGCCCGGGCCTTTGTCGCCGGACGGGGCATCCTGCGTCAGGCTGTAGTGTGGTACGGTCAGGCGGATGCCGAACGGGTTGCCATACTGTGAGCCGGAGGCGAATACGTTATTGCAAAGCTGCCAGACCAGCAGGGAAACAGCCTTTTTCTGCTGCTGCATCAGCGCAGCCTGCACGGCAAGGGTGCGCTCAGACGACATTTTGGTGAGAAGCGGCAGACTGATACCCTCAGCCGCATCCGGCCTTTTATCCATCCGAATCGGGCTGACTTCAGGGGCGGCAGACTGTGCGCCCTGCTCTGTTTCGCTGCTATCATCAGCCTTCAGATCGGCAATCCGCACAACGCCGCGCTGCACACAGAGATCACCGTATTGATCGAACCCGACCACCACGCCCGACCTGGCGCGAATTTCCGGGGTCCAGGCGCGAACCAGTGCAGCTTTTTCGATGATTTCAATTTCATCGCTGGCGGCGCTGTAGCCTTCGTCGTCAGAGTTCTGCTCGCATTCGTCAGCCACCTGGTACAGGTCATCGATGCGGCTTTCTTCGTCACCGATGTACACCGGTTCAGGCTCGTCAGTCAGCTGATACGTCAGCACATCCCGGTGCGGATAAAGCGAACTCAGCTGGCCCAGGCTCCACACCCATCCTTCACTTTCCTGAATGTCCTGCGCCATAGCAGTCAGCTTCTGCACAGTCAGGGTTTCCAGCAGAACCACGTCAGCCGTTCCCTCACCTTCCTGCTGGCTGAACAGGTCTTCGCGCACGACACCGCCTGCTGCCTCATACGTCTCACGTCCCACGAAAAGAAAGCGCTTGTCAGTGATCGAGATTTCTTTATCGGTAATGAGTTTTCTTAACATGGTGACGGGCAGGTTATGCCAGGAGGCTTTCACCTCTTCATAAACACGCACCTGACGGGCCTGATCGTCTTCGAGGCAGAGCGCCTGGCACTGCTCAACTGTCAGCTGATCGTCTGCCAGCAGCTTAAGCAGTGACGGCGCGAGGTTTGCAAGTTTCAGCATGCGCTGAACGTGACGGGTGCTGTAGCCCAGCTCTGCACCAATCTGCTCGGGGGTTTTTCCCTGATAAGCCAGGGTACCGAAGCTGGCAATTTGTTCTGCCGCATGCATATCGCTGCGCTGCGCATTCTCGATGTAGGAAACCAGCGCGGCCATTTCCGGGGAGACGCGCTTGAAAGGTACCTGATAATCAGGAGTCAGAAACTGCTGTGAGAGCAGCAAATTCAGGGCAGTAAGGCGTTTGCCACCTGCAGCCACCGCCAGTTCACCGTCCGGCAGTTCGTGGGCAACCAGATTCTGCAACAGGCCGACCGACTTAATGATTGCCGCCATGCTCTCAACGCTTTCAGTGGAGTATGGGATGGTCCGGGCATTCAGTAATGACATGACAAACATTGACAGGGGCGCGTGTTCAACCGGCGCGGCTTCAAGCGCCGCTTTGACCTCCGCCTGCTCGGCGTCGGTCACTTTTTTAACGCTGGTTTTTTTAGGGGCTTTTGCTTTAACATTGGCTACTGACATCGTTGATACCTCGTTAGATTAATGACTGTCTCGCCCTGCAGAGTTGCTGCTCCGCAGGGCACCTTTTAACTGCTTACTGCGTTTTGCGAATACCGTAATCACCGATATAACGGTTGAGCCAGTAACCCGCCTTTGACTCAAAATTCCACGCGCGCCAGACCATTTCGCCGTCTTTACGTACGACCAGCCGAAAGTGCTTAACCTGATCGTCCTCGATGGCAACGTTGGTGTACTGCGCTGCGACCGCCTTCGCTTCCTCACGCGTAAAGGTATCCTCCGGTAAGCGCACCACTGCTGACTGTTCCACTGAAATCTCCTGATTGTGTTTGCCCTTAAAACCATCACCCGTTGAGTTGCCGGGGCCGCGGTCTTGACGTTTTGCGGGGAACTGCTGCTTTCTCCCCAGGTTGTAACCTTCACCCGTTTGAGAGCCGTTCGCCGCAAAGGGCGTAACGAGCACGGGCCGGCGCAGATGTCCGGGAGCGAGCGGAAAAATTTTTGGCCACATAAAAAATTTTCCGGCGAGAGGCTTCAGCCGTCCCTGGACAGCCAGGCGGTTTGTGCTTGTCTCAGCCCCGGCGAAAGGACTCAGACGGGCGAAACAACCCATGAGGAAAGGAGGAACCCGCCGCAACGGCGTGACGCGCGGGCGCGAAACGACGTTGCCCCTTACATCCCGCCGTGTGTGGTGGCGGGATGCAGGGAGCGCCGTTTACGGCGTGACTGAGCGGCGCAGCCGGAACGGCTGCTGTGAGCGGAAGGTGTTGCGTCAGGATGGAAACCCGCTGCCCCGGAACGGGGCCGGGCAGAGACGGCCTGCCGGCTCTGTGCGAAGCATGACAGCCGACAGGACGCCCGGGATAACGGACTTTTTATGATTAATCGGCGATACACCGAAGAAAGGATTTCAGAAGCCTTCAAATGAATGAATATTTATGCTAATAAATAGCATAAATAAACAAAATAAGAGGGTTGAACATGTCAGTAACACGTCCCGTCTCCGCTCAGTTTGAGGCTTACAACAAACACGATATTAATGCCTTTATCAATTGCTTTTCTGAGGATTTCAGAGGCTATCGTATGCCCGCAGAAACGCCCTCAACGATCGGCAAATTAGCGCTGCGTGAGTTTTACATAAGTAATCGTTTTAATAATCCGGAACTCAGGGCAGAACTCATTTCCAGGACGGTGCTGGGTAACAAAGTGTTTGATCACGAATTCATCCATGGCCTGTCACCCGCCCCCCTCGAAAGCATTGCCGTTTTCGAAATTACAAATGACCTTATCTCCACTGCGTGGTTCTACTTTCCATGATATCAATCTCGCTGCCCTTACAGGCCGAAAGACGGGAGTCGCGCCGTCAGGCGCGCCTCTTTTCTTTCTGCTGCCGCAGGCGCGGTTTTCGCGGGCTAAAAGGCGGCCGGAACCGCCTGACTGTGCTGATTACCCTTTTCCGCCCTGCTTAATAAAGTGGCCGCCGATGTAAACGGCACTCTGACAGGTCATGAAATAACAGATTTCATCAATTAGCTCCTCCGTCCTCAGCTCTCTCAGGTCGTTGGATCGACGCTGCGCATTCACAAGGGTTTTATACTGGCGAAGGATGTCGCGGGTTTGCGGTGACAGTTTCATTTTTTTCCTTTTCGGCAGGGCTTCCCCTGCCGGCATCATCAGTTGCTGAATACAAAGCCGTCGTGCAGCACATATCCGCTGCTGAACAGGTCACGGGCATAGGCTTCATAGTCGAAATAAGAGCGCAGCGGCTCCGGAACGTCATTCAGCAGGCCGCAGTCTTCAATATGCTCATACGCATAATCTTCCTCACTTTCCGCCTTCCCCCTGTACGCATCATCAAACGCATCGAAATCGCATTCGCCGGAATAATCCGCCCAGGCAACAAAGGCGTCTTCCCTGCCCTCTTCTTTCGCCTGCTTCCACGCCGCGATGAAATCCCAGTCGATAAAGGATTCAGACACGAATTTAGACGGAATGCCCTCCCAGTCCTGAAACATAAATTCAGGATCTTCTTCAGAGGCGTGGAGTTCGCGACACGCGTCGTGAAACTCGGTCTTTTCCTCAAAGTCAGTGAGATCAAACCACTTCCCGAAAATACTGCCGCAGTTATATTTATGGTAAGTCCCGACGTATACCGCTGGTCCGCTAAATGTCATAAGAAATCCTCCGCAGTCAAAGTTGTCTCAGTTCCGGCCTGTGCCGTGACTGAATGACAGCCCGACGGAGAGACGCAGTGGTCAAGCGTGACGAGGAGGCCGCAGCGCAAGCGAGGGGAGACGTGTTTACGCACGGCGCTGACGCGAAGACTGAGCGAAAGCGCGACGGAAGTAAGCGCGGTGGAGGGAGTGCGAACGGGCGAAGGAGGCGCGCTTTACCACAAGGCGATCGGGCTACAGTGAAGTCACGGCACCGGCCGCAGCACGCACGGACCGGGTTTTCTGCCCTGTCCCGCCGCATGGCGGAATAAAGCGGCGCGCAGCAACTTCCTTATGTCCATTTGTCCACAATCCGGGTGCATAGCCTGGCTATAACCCTGTGGACAAAAGCGCAGCGGCGGCTGAATCAGCGCACAGACAGCAGGCGGTCACAAAACGACCGCCTGCCCGTTACTTCAGGTGACTGCGCATTTCGGCAGCCCGCCGGTACAGCGCCACCAGTTCTGTATCTATCTGCTCGATCAGCATCCCGGCCATTTTCTGCGCCGGCGTCGCGCCGCGGTAAAGATGCCGCTTTGTCATGTTCCGCAATCGAAGGTGAAACTCGTAAAGCGATTCCTCCAGATCGTTAATGTCGTCGATAAGCTGGGTGTATTCAGTGTTAAGTGGCTGGTCTGTCATGGTGCTGTCCTTATGGTCCGGTTACAGGAAATACGTTATGCGGCACGGGCGGCGCGCAGTTCCCCCAGGCGGCGAAGCCCGGCGGCGTGGTACTCCTCAAGCAGTTCGATCCCAATCCAGCGGCGGCCGCACTGGTCCGCGGCAACGCAGGTCGAACCGGAACCCGCAAAGGGGTCCAGAATTAAATCTCCGGGCTTCGTGAAGGTTTCGATAAGCGGCTGTAACACGGTGACCGGCTTTTCGGTCGGATGGTGCCGGTTGCCCGTGTACTGCCAGGGCATCACGTCGGGTAATGGCTTCGCCGGCAGCGGCGGGCGCCCTTTGGCCAGCAGGTAGGCGTTTTCATGCTGATAACCGACAAACGCAGATTTCGAAGCGTAGGTTTTGGTGAAGACGAGGTGCCCGACGACGCGGAAGCCCGCGGATTTCCACGCCTGCATAAAGACGTCCACGCGGTTCCAACCGTAGAAGCTTACCGCCAGGCTGTTGTTTTTGAGCACGCGGAACATTTGCTGGCTGGCCGGAAGCACCCACTCGTCGTTTACGTCGCCCGCGATCGAACGGCCGGAGCGATCTTTAAAGCCGACGAGGTACGGGGGATCGGTCAGAATGAAGTCGATGCTTTTATCCGGAAAGCCGGCCATGATCTCTACGCTGTCGCCACGCATGAATCGGGACATAGTTATGCTCCTCAGTGTAAGGGGGCACCCCTGTGGTGCCGTGACCACCACAAAGACGGGCGTAAAGCGGAGCAGGCAGGGGCGGACGCGCAAGCCGCATGCGCCGCCGGAGCGGACTGAATGTCCCGCGCACGGCGGGGAACGGGTGAGCAGGACGGCGAAGCTTCCCTTGAATGCGAAGCGGCCCGGCTACAGTGAGGGCACGGCACTTTATCCCTGCCGGTTTCCGGCCGCAGGACGGGAACCGGCAAAAGGAGCGGAGCGAAGCGAATTCCTTATCCCTTACTGAAGAGATGCCGCCGGTCGGGGCGGCATCGGATTAAAATATCAGGGTCGGTAATCTTCCCACCGGCAGTCGCTACCGTCGCAGATGACGGGTGCATCCGGCGAACCGCTCACCGGAAGCCGCACGCGCCGCCGGAGCGGACTGAATGTCGCGCGCACGGCGGGGAACGGGTGAGCAGTTGTGTTTGATGTCAACTTGGGAGGGGGGTTTAAAAGTCGTGCAGTGGTTGCAGGTGATGAACGTCCGCTATGAGCGAGGAGCGGACATCAAGCTGGCACAAAAACTATTAGTCCTTGCCTCGTTAATCACGTTGATTCAGCTACACGCCTCTCAGTGTTGCTGATTCCCTCTTATTGAGCAGGCATAAGCATCACTAAGGAATCGTGTTCAACTGGAAGGTAAATGACTGATGATAAATTCAGGTTCATAAAAAACAGGAAAATTAACTGATCTTGCAATAAAACAGACTTTATGAATTTCATGGTGAATAGCCGTTGCAGCATCGAGATTTATACCGGCCTGAACCGTAATTTTTGGCCTGAGTATGGCTGAAATAAAGCGACCTGCACCCCCTTTTAAAACCTCACCTGTAGCTACCGGTGAGTCTTCATAATCCAGCACAGTGATGCCAGCATCTGAGGCGAGATGCAGATACCACAGCATATGACAGGCAGAAAGAGAGGATATCAGGAGATCTTCAGGGTTCATTTTACCAGGGTCGCCGCCCAGCAGTGGGTCATTTGAGCAATGAATGGTTTCCTTTCCGGTTATGGCGATATCCCATGTCCGCGCATATGACTTATAGCCCGATGTGCCCGTGCCCAAATTCCCTGTCCACGAGATATGTGACGTATAAACATGTTCCATTAATTTGCCGAACCTCTCTAAATGATGAAGCTATACATTCAAAATTGCGAAGCATCGGCCACTTTTCTTGATTCGTAATGAACGATACGGGCATCTGCCTACAAGGTTGTCATAAAAGCTGAGTTTATGGAATAATGGTATACCATTTATTTTATAAAAAGTAGACTCAATGAGCATAGTTTCTCTATCAACCGCTGACATGCTTGCCCAGGAGCTTAGACGTTTAATTAACAACGGTTCATTGCAGGATGGAGATCGGCTGGTTGAAAGGGACCTTGCCAGCCGGTTTTCTGTCAGCCGTATTCCGTTGAGGGAGGCTATACAGCAGCTTCAGCGGGAAGGTTTAGTTGAGGTTTACAGAAACCGTGGAGCGGTAGTAAAAACACTTTCTGTCACCGATGTGGATGAAATTTACCAGCTCCGGGCTTTGATGGAAGGTGAGGCTATTTTTCAAAGTATGCAGTACATCGACTCTGAAACGATTATACGAGCAGAGCTTGTCCATAAACTTCTGGGGTGTACATCGGACCCCGTACAGCAAGGTTTATATAATCGGGAGTTTCATGAATTACTGTACCGAAAGTGTAAAAATCAGCGTCTGCTGAAGATGATAAATGAGTTGCAACAACAAATTGAAAGATATGAGATTTTTCAACTTCGTTTAGTGTCGGATACCCTTAAATTTCAGGTAGAACATGAGCATATTTTAAGCGCCTGTCAGCAGAACGACCCAGCCGGTGCGCGCGAATATACCGTCAAACACATTCTTTCAGCAGGGCTGACTCTGCAATCTTATATTCTTGGCCGTGAAATACCTGCGACATACTGATGCTAAATTAGCGTAAATGTACCGCTGTAACGTCCGCTTCTGGCACAAAGCGGACTAACGACAGACCAAGGTCCGCTATGAGCGAGAAGCGGACATCCATAATTGTATGCATGCTGCCATCACGGTGTATGAATCGACCGGGAGCAGGTCAAAGTCTTACGCCTTGCATGATCATGGATTGTTCGAAAAACATCCATTATTTGACCATTCCTAAAAAATCAATTATGATAATCGTCAAATGGAGGTGCATAATGATTAAACACACCACAGCAGAAAGAGAAATCAACACTTCAGCAAAGCTGAAT
>Ga0308168_1002142_pt1 | contig 16661 bp, 16 predicted proteins | sample PhyCR2_FD_202133 | JGI IMG/M metagenome (GOLD analysis project Ga0308168, IMG submission 202133) | Phyllosphere microbial communities from UC Gill Tract Community Farm, Albany, California, United States - DLSLRC.R2 | ecosystem: Host-associated > Plants > Phyllosphere > Unclassified | place: USA... | reverse complement strand
AGTGAATTTCTGCGCCTATCTGCGCTATACTGCGCGCCGTCGTCCTCTTAGTTAAATGGATATAACGAGCCCCTCCTAAGGGCTAGTTGCAGGTTCGATTCCTGCAGGGGACACCACATTCTACAGAACCCGCCTCCACCGACACGAACAAAACCCCTTCAGTACTGCGCTCCGCAATCAATCATACTCAACCGACGCGAACCGACACGAATTGACTACGCCGACTTTTTGCGGGCATATTGTGGGCACACCAAAAACTATGCCCGGAATTATGCCCACATGCTGACCGTCAAGCAGATTGATGCTGCACGCCCTAAAGAAAAGTCATATCGCCTGGCGGATTCTGCTGGCCTGTTCCTGTTCATTCCACCGACCGGGAAAAAGGTGTGGCGCCTGCGGTACCGGTTTGACGGGAAAGAGAAGACGCTCGTCATCGGTCCCTATCCGGAGATATCCCTGACTGAAGCGCGCGCCCGGCAGTCTGAAGCAAAGATGAAACTCCTGGCCGGCGTTGACCCTGCAGAACAGAAGCAATCACTGAAGAAGAAAGAGAAGGCAGCTGATGCTGATACCTTCGGCGACATCTTCAAAGAGTGGTATGCCCACAAGTCTAAGGTCTGGTCGCCTGGCTACGCTGACGAGCTGCACAGAATGTTCACTGACGACATCCTGCCGATCATTGGTCATATGAAGATGGAAGAAGTTGAGCCGATGGTGTTGCTGAAGGTTATCCGCCTGTTCGAAGAGCGTGGCGCGATGGAGAGAGCGGATAAGGCAAGGAGGAGGTGTGGCGAGGTTTTCCGGTATGCGATCGTAACCGGGCGAGCAAAGTACAATCCTGCACCTGACCTTGTGGATGCCCTGCGTGGGTACAGAAAAGAGAACTACCCTTTCCTGCCTATTAACCGCATACGCGATTTCCACAAGGCGCTTGAGGGGTATGGTGGCAGCGTGATCGCAAAGATTGCAGCGCAGGTTCTTCATTACACTGCCCTGCGCACCAAAGAGCTGCGATCGATGGCATGGGCGAACGTCGACTTTGAGACCAGGCTCATCACGATTGATGCCGAAGTAATGAAGGGGCGCCGCATTCACATCGTGCCAATGTCCAGCCAGGTGGTGGAGTTGCTCACCTTTCTGAAGAAAGTCACCGGCCAGTACGCACTGTGCTTCCCCGGTCGCACGGACCAGAAGAAGCCAATCAGTGAAAACACCGTGCTGGGCGTGATTCGACGCATCGGATATGAGGGGCAGACCAGCGGGCATGGTTTCCGCCATCAGTTCAGCACCGTCATGAATGAGATGCACTGGAACAGCGATGCCATTGAGGCGCAACTGGCGCACGTTAACTCACAGGGAACCCGAGGCATTTATAACCACGCCCAATACCTCAACAACCGCAGAGAGATGATGCAGCACTGGGCGGATTGGCTTGATGGAAAAGACGCTTAACGCCTAAATAGTCGGCCGGTAGGGCTCATACACAGCCAGTACTTCGGCCGTTACCTTTCCGAGAACCACTACCCCATCAAGCCCCTGACCGTCGATCGTCTCGCCATCCTGCGTGATGATGCCGCTGGGGAACAATTTCCCAATCTGCGGGTAATCCTCAAGCTGGTACGCGACCTTGTCGCCAGGCTTCATCCGGGCAAAACGGTCAACCAGCACGAATCCTTCCGGCGTTTCAATGCGCATCATATTGGCCGGGTTCGGCATCAGGATACTGTTCAGGTTAAGCCGCTGCTCAATATGGTCCTGCGCAGGAGATGGAAAGCCCATGTCAGATGCCCCCGTTCGGGTTGAACATCTGGAAGGTACGGGCCTCGCCCTCTTCAGTGGAAATATCACGAAAGTTATGAGTGTAATTCTCAATCCACTGATTAGCTTCACGCAGTGACATGTGCCAGTTGTAACGCTCAAGCGCGGCCACGAAGTCACGCGTAGTTATGGTTCGCCGGCCGCTCTCCTCCATCTTAATGGACTGAGTGAATGCAAAAAGAATGTCGTCGGTACGCGCCATGATGAGAATCCTCCATCGATAAATACTGTATGGATAAACAGTAATATCGATCGGTGGTTTTGATCAAGGCGGAGCGGCTCACAAATTTGTAAAGGTGTGGTTGTGAAAGGGATTTTAGTTTGGCAACAGCCGCGGGGAGTGACTAATCTCAAATCACCCACCCCGCAGCCTGCTGAGATAGGCGCGGTCTGTACCTGCCCCGTCGCCGGGGCTTTTTTATTCAAAATTGGCGGGCAAGATATGATCGATTCCTTGAACATATCTTGCTCCAATGAGAAAATTCCGCATCTTTTTTGGGGAACATACTATGGCTCAATTGTTTGCCAGATATATGACTATTGGCGTTTTGAACACACTTATACATTGGTGTGTATTTGCAATTTGCGTGAAAAATGGGCAGCCGCAGTCGCTATCAAATTTCATTGCATTCTGTGTTGCCGTTACGTTTTCATTTTTTGCCAATGCTAAGTGGACTTTTAGCGCTGAGGCAACAACTATCAGATATATGATGTACGTATTTTTTATGGGTGCGATAGCGACTCTTGTGGGTTCATATAGTGATCAAATGAGAATAAATCCTATAGTAACACTGGTTGCATTCTCATTTATAAGCCTTGTCTGCGGATTCATTTATTCTAAACATGTAATTTTCAGGGAGAGAAAATGAAAATATTACTAGTGGTTCCCGCCTTCAATGAGGAAGGCGCAATGAACATTTTCTATCGTCAGGTGCGGTACTTTAAACCATTTCAAAAATATGATGGGAAGGTAATAAAATCATGTCATTAATGGGGAGTAGATTAAATAAATTCCAGACTTTATTAATATTATTTATTTTATTAACAATAATGATTACCAGGCGACCAGATATATTTAACCACCCTCAATTATGGGCTGAGGATGGCAGAGCTTTTTTTCAATCCGTTTGGAATGTTGGAGTTTTTGATTCTTTAATTGCCCCAAGGGATGGATACTTCCAAACTCTACCTAAATTAACCATGTCATTGGCTTCCTTTCTGGGAGTGAGCTACTCGGCGGTTACGGCCCTAGCGGCGGCTGTGATTTTACGGTGCCTTTTTCTAGCTTATGTACTATCAGTCAGAATGAGCTTTGTTAATATAAAATATAGGATAGCTTTTTGCTTTTATTTTGTGCTACAACCCAACATACAAGAAGCATATATAAATATAACTAACGCTCACACTTACTTAGCAATATATTTATTGTGCATCATGATTTCAAAGCCGCCTACCGACACACTTTGGAAATGCCATGATTTTATAATACTTGTCTTGTGTGGCCTCAGTGGACCATTCATTGGCATCCTCGCGCCTTGCTTGGCATTAAAAAGAATAATTGAGCATGGTTCAATTACCAATGCCATAAAGAAATTTAATTTATTTGATGTAGTATTTACTATGTGCGTTCTTACTCAATGTGTAGCTATTGCAACATCTAGCGCTGACAGAACGCCGGCGCCACTTGGTGCTAGCTGGGATTTATTTGCAAGCATAATTTCATATAAGGTTATATTAGGGTCTATGATTGACCTCAATCATGTTAGATGGGCATGGGGGAAAGGTATATTAAACACAGCCATATGTACATCTATAATTGGATTTTCAGTATTTTACTTCTTTAAATGCAACTGGCAATACAAGGTGGTGTTCACGTACGTAATTATAATCACTGGCTTATCAATCTTTAAGCCGGTTATAAACAATTTAAGTGAGCAGTGGCCTCTTTTTGAAATCCCAATAGTCGGATGCAGATATTTCATTACATCTGGAATGGCTATCTTCTGCCTTCTATTGCTTATGGCCCACAACATTTCGAAATATCAACCAATTTCACATTTGGTGCTTTTACTATTATTCATACCTTGCCTTATAGCTTCCTACAGGATGCCCCCACTTCAAAATGTTGGTTATGATAAAGATATTGAAAAATTCGAGAGCGCTAGTAAAGGCGATGCAGTTAATATTAGAACTAATCCCCCAGGATGGAGCATGGATTTAATCAAGAAATAGAATTATAAGATAAAATTATATGAGCTTGACATCTTGATCGATATATCAGGAGGTGCTGGTGACACCTCCTTCCCTTCTACCAGACTGAATTTTACTTCACTGCGGTTGCAGATGATGAATGATATTCTCTTTCTTTATTCTTAAAAAATCCCATCAGCTTATGCCTTAATCTTTCCATTGGGCTCTCAATGACATAATAACCAATGACGCCGATACCGAAGCATAAAACTATAGTTAGGAAATACATTGATATATCATTTTTGTGATAAGGGTAAACTTTGAAAATAATTAAAATATGCAGTAGATAAATCGAAAAGCTGAACTTTCCTAACTTTTCCATAAGTGGAGTTTTCAGGAGCGTGTTAATAAAACCACCCCCACAGATCTGAAGGTAAATGAAAGTGGTAAGTAATGGGCCTAAAATAACAAACTTATTGGTAAACCATCCATTCTTGTCCGCCCCTGTAATATATGAAAAAGGAACTGGAGCCATGAGTAACAGAGCTAATATTATTATCAAGCAAACCGCATCAGAAACCCACCACGTGACTTTTATTTCATATGAGGCATATGCAAACGCAAGAATCATTCCGTAAAGAAAAACAGGAAGATACCAGACCATCATCCCATTGTATGATAGATCTGTATACGGAAATAAACACGAAGAACATGCAACTAAAAGCAAAAGGAAAATCAATGAATAAGTAGATCCAAATGCTTTTTTTATCTTGATAGATGCAAACGCAATCACCGGGAGTATAAAGTAAAAAGAAAACTCCACTGGGATTGTCCAGAGGTGAATGTATGTATCTTGAAAGGTTATTATTGATATGAATTTATCATAATCAAACATGCCGCACAGATAGTATATGCCAACTGACATGATAAAAAGAGGAATTATTCTTAGTGTCCTGCCAAGGATGTAACTAGTAACGCCATGAAATGAGAATCCACTCCTGATAAATTTACAGGTCAACAAGAATGAGCTTAGAATAAAAAACAGCCAAACACCAGGTTGAGCCGTTCCTCCAAGCGCGCCATGCAATGAAGGGAAAAACAACCCTGTAGCATGCAATACGACGACTATCAAGAGCGCCAAGCCCCTGATCCCATCAGCAGTTTGTATGTGTTTATTAGGCATTTATCAAGACTTTGAAAATTTCAATTAAAGACTAACTCAAAGTGTTGCATAGGTTTCATCTTTTTTACAGTGTAAAATGCCGTCCATGGCACATGAATTACAATGCAGTAGTCGTGTAGTTGACGTAGTTCAAAGTTCCAGCTGCTTTTGATAACAAAGTTGGTGATAAATATGGCTCATCGAGATTGGCAGTGCCACTGATGAGCCGGTAACGCACGCTTCCTGTTAGCAAGTTATTGTCGTGCGTGTATGTAGTTCCGTTAGTTTGCCGGATACATTGTCCGGCCGCAGAGGACGGCGTTAACTGATTATTATGAATGTTGCATACTGTCACATCGTAAGTTCCGAGGACCACCTCGTCATTCGTGCCGACGAGCGAGTTATTCGAAACATTTGCTCGAGTGCATGATTCTACAACCAGCGATGTAAAACTACCATCCGCGCACTTACTCATATTCCCATCCACGATTAAGTCATCACAGCCTGAAATAACCGCGAGAGTTTTCGTATTCGTGCATCGATTGTTACTGAAAATGCCTTGGTAGCTTTTGGGTATATTGCCAACGCTTGTGTAAACACATGCTGCATCATTGCAATCACTGAAATAATTACCTGATATTTCCCATGAATAGCATCCATAAATTGAAATTACCCACCCCTTGTTATTCACAGCCCCCATTCTTAAATCTGCTAACGATGCAGCCGGGTCTCCATTCATATCATTCATCCTGTTAGATGTGAACATCAAATCCTTATAATGTCCTATCGCTATGCTTTTTTTTCCGCCAGTAAAAAGATTATTATGAATGAAAAGTCCGCGCCTTCTGGCATCATTAGCTGTTTCACCACGCATATTCAGGCATTGGCCCGCCCCGTACACCTCGTTACGAGAAATCCATAGGTTTCGATGATTTGCCAGCAAGTTTAAATTGATTGTATTATTGAAAATAAGGTTATCGAATATCCTTACCTCATTAGCTGTACCACCATCATCACTCCATATGCCATATTGGTTATTCGCCAATAGATTTTCATAGATGCTGATTCTGCGGTTTTCTACGTTATGAATATGCACTGCTGCAAACTGGGCGCCTTGACCATTACAACGGGTAACATGAACATTATCAGCAAAAGCCCAGCTTGCGGCTCCGGTTGGGTCGTACTGAATTGGCATAGCGTTGCCATTTGCATCGACACCCGCAACCGCAGCAGAAGTCACTGCGCTATCAATCTGCCAGAATGCAGTCCGACCACCAGTGCCAATGCAGCTATCGATATAAAGATCTTTTGCCGCGCAACCATCAACCTGGTGAAACCATAACCAATCTGTTTTGATATTCTGAATCACCACATTACGGGCGCCGATAACCCCAATAGCGTTCCCCCAGTCGTTTCCTTTATATCCATCGATGTGACCATTTCTAATGACCACGTTTTCAATGTATGACCATGTGGAGCCTGGTCCAACCTGCTGAAAGTTATAAGGCAGAAAGGCGCTGCCCTCTGCTTTGGCATTCAGCAGAATCTTTGCCCCACGCATATCGAAGATGCAGTTTCCAGGATAAAAAATTGTGCGGGTTATCCGATAATTTTTCTCCGGTGAGCATGCTACAGTACCACCACCCGCGTTCCTGCATGCGGTGAAGGCTGCCTGAAAGGCGTCAGAATCGTCGTCACCATCAGCAACGTTATAATTTCCGCTCCAGGTTCCCTTTGCGCCGTAGTTTTCTACGCTAAATACATTTTTCCCCACCCCATTAGAGATGGTATCCAGAACCCCCTGGACCGTTCCTCCCTTGTAACCAACGAGAGATGCCCCGGCGTCACTAGATAGCTCGCTCCTTAGCGCTGCGTCACCTACAGATAGCCACCTGCCGCGGCCGACACCACCCGTTGAATCTGGAGTTGACCCGGATGGAACCTCTTTGGGCAGCCTCCCGTCCCATCGAAAATACTCCCCACTTTCTTCAAATCTTAAAACTTCATTTGGTAGATTAAGCGTTGCGCCGCTCTCAAAGGAGTCGATTGTTATGTAACCAAATGAGCTTATAGAAACCTGTGCAAGATGGTTTAATCCTTCGATGGTAAAATGAGAAGTGCCAAATCGATCGGCATACGTCCATTCTTGTGATGATACGAACTGATCTATTTTCCCAGCATTAAATTTCAGGTCGCGTGGGGACTCGCTTGGCACCGGGTTTTGTGTAGGTTGAGTAGCCATATTTTTTCCATGAAAAAACCAGCGCTAAGGCTGGCATGGTGTTGGATTGGTCGCTTCAGGGATAAATCAAATCGTTATATTCAGCGAGGGTTAAAGCTGTTGTTCCATCGCTATTAGGTTGCTTTTCGCTTATCACCCACTGAGTGGCGTTAAGCTCTTCTGTGGTTGCGATTACATAACGCGAGGGAGACTGAACGTCATAGCCGTCAAAGATGTTCAGCGCCATCTGAGGGATAACTGCGGTGAAACCAAAGGCTGTCTCTGGGTGAGGAGATGCCTGATAGCGAGCAGATGAATTGCCCATGGAATCAGTAATAACGACATACATCGAGCCAGTGAAGTTAATTCGCTCGCTGGTTTCAAAGGTATCACCACTCCGCGAGACGATATATCCAGCCTGCTGATTAGTATCGTAGGTATCAGGAACCTGAACCATATCACCTACGTTTACCCACTCCCCATCAGCCAGGGCTGTAATAGCCATGCTCATACGGGAATAAAGCAGCCGCCGGCACTCCTTCTGAGCACGGAAATCAGCCTGAAATCCGTCTCGTACATACATCATCTCGAACTTTTTGGCTTTGAGTGGCTGGCCAACTTCGATCTGATTGTTTCTTACCCGGTAACGTATGTAGGCCTGCTTGTTGGTGGTTGGATTTCGGTACTGAACTTCAACGCCGTCATACCCACCAGGAAGCGTCATGTCGTAACTTAATGAATATCCCGAATCAACAGTGTTGGACCGGTTGAATACGGTTGCCGGCACACTTCTTTTCGCGTCAAGCGTGAAAGAAAGCACGCTGTCATCCCAGTAAACACTAACCCCAGCCGCATCGCATATGGTCTCCATCCGCTGGCCCAGCGACACATCCTCATCATCAAAGGTATAGTCAAAATAGCCAAGCCGCTGGTCTCTGGCGTCAAGCTCTGCCTGTATCTGGTAGAGCCCATATATGTCGATTGAGTTCTCAGGCTGTCCGCCAATTACGAGCCAGTTGTGCAGGGCGATATCTGCAAACTTTCGCGATGCCCTAATCGTGTAATCGACCTTCTGCGTGCTCAGGTTGTATGTGATGACATGGCGATTAATTAGAGCGTTATATTTCCTGTCACGCGCACTGGTGGCGTTCTCTGTCTGCCTGACCGTTACGCGCACAAGCGTGTCGCTGGGATAGGTGACGTTGCTCCGCGTATTGACGCTATGAATTGCCTCAATCTTGAGCTTGCTGCTATCACTGCTGTTATCTGTGCGCTGGAACGTCACCGCATAGCGTCCATATCCTGCGGCAGGTGTTAGCTTATCTGTGCGATAGAATGTGTCAGATGTAGACTGGTGAGGCGTAGTTTGTCGATAAAGGAACGTCTGAGTTGTTCCCGGCACCTGGACATTATCGTCATCGACTTTCCAGATCGTAACCTGCCAGTTGGTCTCGCTTTTACCACCCAATCCTGACTGCGTGTGCAGCCACAGCTGCGAGGATTGTACCGGTGAAAAGAACGGGCCAATCGCCAGTGCCTGGTTGTCATTAAGGATGAACTTAGTCGTGTTGATTGTTGCGGTAGATATGTATGAGGCGTTTGATCCTTCAATGCTGTCAATGACAAAATTGTAGTAATAAATGGGCGCTGTAACGGAACCGTTAGATGTCTGCGTGGCCGATATCAGATTGCCTGATAATGTGAAGTCCTGAGTAACATTCCCGCTAGCTGTTGGGTATGTGGCATTCACCACAAAGGATACGGCATGGGGTAGTGTCAGGCCCATGAAGTAGTCAAAGCTCGCTTGCTTAACGATCTTCATGAGAATCTGGCCGCCGGAGTAGCTTCCGCTTATCACTGTGGTAGCAGTGGCACTCTCAATAGGGAAATCCTCTGACTCGTTCTTACCAGGCACCTCCTGACCATCAACATCATCAAACTGGTAGCCTTCATTTATGGTGCCGATCACATCACCCGGGTTATATACGGTGAATGACGCTCCAGCCATTGACCCGAGGTTGCTCTCCGAGTATCTCACTGAGCTGACAGTGTATTTCCCAATACCAAAGTTCATGAACTCAGTCAGGTACTTTAAATTGTTGGTATATTCAAAGAGGGACTCCTGTATCAGGTCAGGAAATGCCCTGATCAGACCGTAATTATCAGGCTTGGCTTCTCCATTACGGGCAAGGTTAGTCTGACCCTTCAGGCTGTTGTTTGATGATGTTTTGCTTTGCCCGATATTTCCTGTTCCGGGCTGCTTGATGAGCCCACTCATGATTTTCTGAGTAAACTTTATCGGGTTGAAGTGTTCGAGCGGATTAAGGAGGGTTTTGGCTAGATCTCCTGATTTTGGCTGGTCGAAGATGATAACCCTGTCATCTTCTTGCAGGATGAAATCGATATCGTCATCGTCCTGCAACTCGCGACCATTAACGCTGATGCGTAATTCGTTATGAAGATTCTGGTCCGCCAGCCACTCATTGAACGGCACACCCGCAGGGGCTTTAACTCTCTCTTTCGGTAGCCCCGGAACACGCTGAATCTGGACGATTGGCATACTGATAGAACTCCACGCGCGTGAATAGTTTTTGTATTGTTCGGATGCTGTCTGAGCGCACATGCCCGCTCTCTCCGCGGCTGTGCAAAGCCCGGCCGTCAAGTGTCAGTCCGACGTGAACCGGTTGGCTGCCGTACCAGGCAATAAAGATTCCGTTGTCACTGAAGATATCCGTTTGCCGCCAGTAAACGACCTCGCCTGTAAAGCACGTCAGGAAGTCTGCGCCAGATTCGTAGTCAGGCTGGTGATGAATCTCTACGCCCAACACATGACGGTAATAGAGAACTACCAGCGCCCAGCAATCCATAGCCTCAAAGGTACATGACCTGTCACGCCATGGGGCTCCTGTCACCCTCTCGATGAACTCAGCTTTAAGCATTCTGTAGCCCCGGAAATTCCTCTGGCGTATACAACCGGCCAACGTTGTTATTGAGAGGGTTTTTAAGCGTCAAAGTAACCGTGACATCGTTCTGATCCATGCTGACGTCGTTGACGTAGAGCGTCCACGGCTTGAGTGGCGTGTTCATATCCGCCGAATCAAAACGCTGATATGTGGCCGAAATTGGAGTGATGCGCGCATATCCTCGCCAGAGCTTTAGCTGTTGCTTAAAGTCCTGTGCGAGACGGCTGAATTTGACGCTGCAATCAATAACTGGCGTGCTGCTCTGCTGGCTTTCGTTGATTTCCATGCGGCACGGTGTATAGATTTGGCCAGCAAAGGTTTTGGGGAACACCTGCTTGTCTACCAGCCTGATATAGCCGAATGTCTGGTTATAGAACGTCAGCGTGTCGAAAAGCACCCGGTTGGGCCGCTGGCTTTTGAACTCTCTGAAACTTGGCATTAAGGCACCCTTGGTAATGATTCCTTATCCCGCCCGTCGGGATAACCAGTGACGACAATGTCCAGCCAGCTACCCCATGGCGGCGGAAGCTCAACCAGGATGTCGCCAAATTCGTCATCTGAGTTATTCAGTTCTCTGGCAATTACGCTGCCCGTCCAGGTGAACACAGACCCGCTCTGGTTCCATGTTGGATAGGCGGTGAAATGAAGCTCCTGCACCTCCAGTCCTGAGTCGCCTGTTCCGGTTGATAGCCTCATGCTGAACCACTGATTTCCGTTATCCAGATAGTTAGGACTGCGCAACCACTGGTAAAAGGCACGGTGCTGATCTCGTGTGAATATCCACGTCAGGCTGAATGAAGATTTGAGATCGTCAGTAAGCTTCTGGAAGATTGGCGCACCAACCTGTGGCTGGTCAGTGCGGAATCCTGTGTCGCTGGTGACGTTTTTATTAGACTTCTGAGCTAGCGGGAGCCAGTCAGGATAATCAATAGCCATTATTCTGTAGCCCTCCGCGTTGTTTGAAGATTGGTAGTTATGGACTGGCTCATTGGTCCTCCCTGATTCATGTCCATGATGAACGCTTGCACAGTTACGGAGTTACCGGACTGAGTGGCTTGCGCGTCGTACATATGATTCCCAGTTGTCTGATCGATGAACTGGATGGACACCTGAACCTGACCACTGCTACCCGAGTTAAGGTCCTTATTACTTATCACTGAACCATTATCGCCGGGGATCATGTATTGCTTGCCACTGCTGGCCTGATAGATTTCAGGCATGCCGCCCTCACCTACCTGATACATGGAGCCAGCCGATACCGGCCCGCCGTTCTTACGCTTGCCTGAAAGCCCTGCGATCAAGCCGAAGGCAGCAAGTAACGCGCCACCACCAACGACAGCTGCAGCACCAAATGACCCGATTGAAGCAACCAGTGCCGCTGGCAACCATGCGGCCATAGTGGTACCGGCTGCTGCGGTGCTTGCTGCGGTGGTGGTGGCGGTGCCAGCAACAGAGGCTGCCGTTGTAGTTGCAATAGCTGTTTGCTGAGCTGCGGCGCCCATTACTGAGGATTTAACCCATTCGATACCCATTTGAACGAAGGTGTTAACCAGGCTGTTGAGCGTGTTACTTGCCAGTGAAGACATCGCCTCCTGAGCACTCATGCTTCCTGTCACCATGCCAGTGAAGGCGTTTGAAGCATTGCCGGCAATTGAGTCAAACGATGCAGCAACAGCCTCATTGCCTACGCTCTGGTTGCGCCACATCTGCCACATAGCCGCAGTGCGTTGTTGGTCATACTGAGTATTCAGCGAATTTCTAAGCGCCAGGCTTTGTTGCTCGGTGATAACCTTTTGGTTCTCATACTGCTTAATGAGGGCCAGCTTTTGAGCATTCTCATTCGCCAGTGCCTGAACCGGATCCACCGTACCCGCGGCTGTCTGTTGAGGTGTGACTGCAGATTTCGCGTTAGCTTGGGCGATAACCTCCGAGTACGTTGCTGCAATCTCTGCCCGTCGCTTCTGGCTTTGCTCGAAGCTAATATCTCCGGCGGCAAGCTGCCTTTGAACCTGCGCTAAATCCTGATCTCTTTGCCTCGCTGCATTAGCAAAAGCATCCTGCTCAAGAGCCGCCTTTTTATCTGCAGCCTTCTGCTGAACATCGAATATTTGACCGGCCTGCTGAGCAGCCTGCTGGATTTGGGTTGTGGTTGCACCGGCGCCAAGGTCCTGAATGGCGGCAAGCTGGGCCGCCTCCCTGTTCAGCCCTTTGTACTGAAGCTCTGCAACAGCCACCTGATCTGTCAATTCCTGCAGCGACTTCTGCCGGCGCTTTTCTGCCTGCTCTGCTTGTGTCTCTGCTTTTGAAGTTTCCTTGGTTGCTTTGGTTCGGTTTGACTCTGCCTGCTGGAGATCGTACTGAGCAGCAGCTAATTCCCCTGCGGTATTAATTTGGTTAGCGTTACCACCCTTGCTGGAGGCATCCATGCGAGCCTGAGTGACTGCTCGCAGACGCTTGTCGGTTATGGCGAGTAGTTTATTTTCATCTTCAAGTTGCTGATTGTACTTATCAGCATCTGCGCTGCGAGGAATTTGCAGGCTTGAGGAATTGAATTTCTCTTTAGCAGTAGCAGCCAGGTTAACTGACTGTGCAAAGTGGTTCATCATGCCGGCAGCATCGCCCGCAGCCTTTGATTCACGGCTAAGCAAATCAATACCCGTCTTCAGCCCGGTGGTTAGCTGGGCCTGACCAAGTGTGATTGCGCTCTGAGTCTGACTGAGGCGCCGTTGTGCCTTTTCAAGGGTTTCAGCGGCGATGTTCTGCTGGTCCATTGCACCAGACAGCGCCTCTGACGCCTGCCGGCCTCGGGTGGTGTTCACTCCCCAGTTGTCGATTTCTTTGCGCAAATCCCTTACGCGATACATTGCGTTATTAAACGCCTTCTCAGCATCTTCCACGCTGTCGGTCAATGACGGGATCGTCTCTCTCAGCCGAGCGATTGATGCGCCAACTTCCGTTGCAGACATATCGCGGAATTTACTTACCAGCCCGCTGACGCTGTCAGCCAGATCATTAGCTTCCTGCTTTGCCTGCTGGGCTTTCTGGTAGAAGTAGAAGATCGCCGATGCAGCTAATGCTGCCGCTCCCGCGGGGCCACCAACCAAAGCCAATGCACCACGAGCTGCAGTAGCTGCTACCCCCATTGCACCCTGCGCGGCAGCCGTACGGTAAGCAGCCGCAGCGTTAGCAATCTGAGCGGCTGTGGCGGCAGCCAGGGCGCCCACATAACGAGAGCCCATAATTGCCGTCACGGACAGAATCACTGTTGAAACAACATCCAGGTTCTGGCTTAGAGTGATTACGGCGTCGTTGAAAATCGCTACTCCAGCTTTGACTGTGGCCGAGCTTCCAACGAACTGAGTAATGTTGTTACTGGCAATTTGGAAAGCCTGGCCTATGGTCTGCGTGGTATTGGCAAATTCGCGACCAATTGCATCGCCTTGACCGAGCAGGCCATTAACCACTACGTCAGTTGTTAACTTTCCTTGAGCCGCCATTGCTCGCATCTGGCCTATGCTGACGCCCATTGAATCAGCCAGGGCAACGATTAGCCGGTTGCCTTGCTCGTTTACTGAGTTAAATTCCTCACCCCGCAGCGCCCCTGAAGCTAAGCCCTGAGACAACTGGATGATGGCATTCTCAGCTTCCTGAGCAGTTGCGCCTGATACAACAAAGCCCTGATTTATAATTGTAGTTAACTTCGCTACATTCTCAGCGCTTGTGCCATATTCACGGGTAGCGCGTTCGAGGCGGGCATATAGGGATGCTGTTGCGTCCAGGCTTGAGCGCGTAGATTGGGTTATGTCGAAAACTCGCTGGGTAACTTCTGCGAGGCTTTCACCAGTTCGGATAGAGTTTGCAAGTTTGTTATTCAGCGTCGTCCAGGCGTCGGCATAGTTTGCAACCTGCTGGATAGACAGGGCGGCAGTCAGAGCGCTGGCGACTTTTGATAATGAGGAAAATGACTTTTCAGCGCCAGACACAGACTTAGACGTGCTATCGAAGCTGCCTTGCAGCTTATCCAGGCGATCATTTACCTGCTTTTGATTCTCCAGCAACTTCGCGACGTTCATTTCGACTTCATAAACGATGTTGCCAACCTGCTGCTCGCTCGCCATTCATCTATCTCCGGGCATAAAAAAACCCCGACTGAGCGGGGTTTCGTAATCCTTGGTTTCTTATCAGAGCCGCATGCTTTTCGCCTGCAACTCGGTATATGTTTTGGAGTCTGTGGTTGCCATGAATTTACGGCCTTCAGACAGCTCAGCAATGAACGTCACATCCTTACGGTTACCACCGAGGATGGCACCTGCAATGAGCCCTAATGGCCCCATCAATACGCCGCCAGCCACACCCCAACCAAGAGAGCCGCCAATCTTTTTGACGCTATCCTCGGATGCAACATCCAGAGCAACAACTGATGCAGGGTCCACGCGATCACCAACAAGCTGAGACCATTTACTTTTGATGAAAATGACTCCACCTGTGATGCTTATTTCCATGTTGTCGAAATTAGATGCGTGAACTTTAATCTTTGGCATTGGGACTTCTCATCGGTACAAATATTGAGCCAATAATACCATCGACTAAACGCAAGGGCGCGCAAATCAAGATGCTTTTGCGAGCCTTTTCGCCTTTTTATCTAGGTAGTCATCTGCAACAGCCTCATACTCTTCCCGCGTGAATCCCTTCTGGTCAGGGTATTTAGCTGCAAGCATCATTTGGAATTCCGTCATGCTTAACTGCGCTGCCTCATCGCGACTGACGCCAAAGTGGTTTCTGGCGGCGTTAATGTAATCGAACGCATTAAACTCTGTCGTCGCCTTACCGCTTTCATGGCGCTGCAGCTGGCGTACTTTCGCTTTGCCGATGATGCCGTGTGTTATCAGGGACTGAGCGATTAGCAGCATCTCAAAATCACCCATCAGGCCCATGCGGCGCTTAAACGGCTTGCCTTTCGCTCTGGCCGGACGGAACTCCCCAATAAGAGCTGATAAATCCTCTTCACAGCACGCCTGCATCACAGTCATGGCAGCCATAAGCGCTCGCTTTCCGTAATTGCAGCTGCGGGTGTGCTCGATTAGCCAGGCTGGAACATGTCCATATGCGGCAGTTGCACGCTCTATCAGAGGTGTCAGCTCATCGTGATGCAGATCGGCGAAGGTCTGAACAATCTCCTGCGGCTCCCCGATTCGGCTCATTGCTGCAAATGACGGGCGGAAGAAGTATTCATCCTCACCAACCGTGATGAGGCATTCGCCAATCTCTTTGTAAGGTGTCATGGGTTAATCCGGTAACAGACATTTTCGGGGCAACCAGGTGGAAGCCCCTGAAATGACAGCTAAACAGTTACGGTAACTACAAACACAGCCGTGAAATCCCCATCATTAGATTTTACAGTGATGTTAGATACGCCTGCTGTAGCGCTTGATGGCGCGGTAACAGTTACAGTTGCGCCGCTGATGGATGCTGTTGCACGCGCTGGCACTGATGACGTGACAGTGAAAGACTTATCAGATGCATCTGCCGGGGAGATATTTACTGCAAATGTCGTCGTTGCTCCAGCGGCTACTGTTGCGCTGGTCGGCGTGACAGTTACTCCAGTTACAGCGACTTCTTCACCGGTAAGTTGCACGTCAATCGTGTCTGAATCAGCAACCTTAAATTCGGTGCTAAGCGTTACGATGTCATTACTTCCACCATCAGAACTGAGAGCAGTGATAACCATGTATCCAGCGAATGTTACGGGACCATAATCCATGAATACCCAGATCGTGGGCTGGCGACCCGCTTTCACTTCATCGTTGTAATACTTGATATATTTACCGACTCCAAATTGGTCTAGCTTATCGCGCTTCCGCACCTCGCCTTCAAAACTGATGGTGAAATCAGAGTTGGTAACAATATTTTCAACGTAGCCTTTCGTATCATCCGCATCACTGGTGACAGTGTTAGGGCTGAAGTCGAAACCTTTTGACGTACCTGCCATAAGCGCTTGTCGCTCGCTCTCTGGTGGGATTGCATCAGGGCAGCCCAAGGCCACCTCTAATACAACGGCACGACCAAAAAGCTTGCTGTTATCAGTAGAGCAGCCTTGCATATTTACTTACCTCATTTCAGAAATAAAAAAGGCCGCCTGAGCGACCTTGTTTGAGTTAATGGAATTACTCACCGTAGAGGCAAGCAAATTGCAGGCGCCAGACCATACGCCCCTCTGCCGTGGGGATTGGTGATGGTATGCCACCCATATTGGTGATTTGGCCGACGCAGGGGTCGCTGATAGGGTTTTGCTGCACGTAGTCGATGA
>Ga0308168_1002140_pt1 | contig 16669 bp, 13 predicted proteins | sample PhyCR2_FD_202133 | JGI IMG/M metagenome (GOLD analysis project Ga0308168, IMG submission 202133) | Phyllosphere microbial communities from UC Gill Tract Community Farm, Albany, California, United States - DLSLRC.R2 | ecosystem: Host-associated > Plants > Phyllosphere > Unclassified | place: USA... | reverse complement strand
GTAGTTGTCGAGCTCAAGGCGGTCCCAGCTGGGCACCAGCGCCGTCAGCTCGTCGGGCGAACAGCCTGCCAGCGCGGCCACGTCGGCCGGGCGCAGCAGGGCGTAGCCGTCGCCGCGCAGCGCGTCGGCGACGTGCGCGGGATCGGTGTAGGGTGGTTGCGGTGTTGTCATCCCGTTAGCCTAGCACGGTCTACCAGTTCTTGACGAGCGTGACCCGGAACGAGCGCGACTCGACCGGATGAAAGTGCACGTCCTCGCGCGGCGCCGCCTCGCCGCGCAGCTGCGACGCATAGTAATAATCGATTGCCGATGCGCGCCGGTTCGTCAGGTTGAAACCTTCCACCTCGATGTTCAGGTCGCGGCCGATGCGGTAGCCCAGGCGGCCATTGAGGGTCGTGCTGGCGCGTGAGCGCACGCTGTCGTCTTCCACCAGCGGGCGCGGGCCGAACCAGCGCAGCCGCAGCGCGCCCTCCCACGGGCCGATCCGGCTCACCGTGAACGCGAGCTGGGCCACGCCTTCGATCGCTTCCGGGATGCGGTTCTGGTCCGGCGCGGTGCCGCGCGAACGCGCGTGCGCGTAGGCGGCGTCGAAGTCGACCGACATCCATTTATACGGTTTATAGTAATTCGAGAATTCGATGCCGATGCGCCGGCTCGGCGGTCCCGCTTCCGTCGTGCCTTCGTCGCCGACGTAGGTCAGCTCGGAATCGAAGTCGAGCCGGTACAGCGAGACGGCCGTCTGCATCTTCGGCAGCGCTTCCGTGCGCAGGCCCAGTTCCATGCCGCGCGAGCGCACCAGGCCCGGCGTCGGACCGAGCGCGGCCAAGGTCTTCGGGTCGACGGTCGCGACGGTGCCGCGCGCGTCGTTGCTGTGGAAGCCCGCGCCATAGTTCACGTACAACTCGGTCAGGCGCCACGGCCCGAACACGACGTTCGCGGACGGGCTGGCGAGCGCGTCGCGCGTGCTGCCGGCATTCTGGTCGAGCGAGCTGCGCACCCGGAACCGAATCGCGTCCGCGCGCACGCCGACCGTCGAGCGCAGCCAGCCGTTCCAGCGCGTGGCATTCTCGACGAAGGCGCCGACGCTTGTCTCGGCGATGTGGTCCGCGCGCGTGACGTCCAGCGTGCGCCGCGCCGCCGTGTGCGCCAGCCCGTTGAAGATATTGTCGTTCTGCGCATCGACGCCGACGGTCATGTCCGACGTCGTCGTGCCGCCGCGGTGCGCATGCCACGTGTGCACGGCGTCGAACCCGCTCGTGACGCGCCGGTCCGGCTGCGCGAACTGGTCGCCGCTCACCGGATCGTTCATGAAGTACGTAAAGTCCGACCACAGATCCAGCCGGTTGCGGATGACGTAGGCGCTGACCTTCGACGCGTTGTCGCCCGCCGTGCGGCGCCACACGCCCGACAGGCTCACGCGCCGCGCGGCGCCGCCATCGGTCGGGTCGACGGCATCGAAGCGGTCCAGTTGTCCGGCGTCGACGACGCGCTGCGGGATCTGGTCGGTGGCGTTCCACCGGCCGCGGTAGGCCATCGCCGTCACGCTCCAGCCGTTGTTGGCGTAGCCGCGGCTGTAGCGCAGCACGCCGTTCAGTTTTTGATAATCGTCGCCATGCCTGTAGGGGCCGTCGTTGTGCAGCGCTTCCACCGCATAGGTCAGCACACCGGCATCCAGCTCGTGCGACGCGGCCAGCGCCGTGCGCGCATAGCCGTTCTGGCCGACGCTGACGGTCGCCACGTTCTTCGGCAGGCGGTTGGCGTACGTGATCGACGCGCTGCCGGCCGAGGCGAAATCGCCTTCGCGTGCCGAGTACGGCCCCTTCCTGTAGTCCAGCCGCGCCGTCAGTTCGGGAATCAGGAAGTTCAGGTCGGTCCAGCCCTGGCCGTGCGCGTGGCTGCGCTGGTTGACGGGCATGTCGTCCAGCCACGTGGCCAGGTCGGTACCGTGGTCCAGGTTGAAGCCGCGCAGGAAGAACTGGTTCGCCTTGCCTTCGCCGCTGTGCTGGCTGACGATCAGGCCCGGCGCCGCCTCCAGCAGTTCGCCGGGGCGGTACACGGTGCGCAGCGCCAGCGCCTTCTGGTCGACGCTGCCGGCATTGGCCGAATCCGCGATGCCGAGCTGGCTCGTGCGCGCGCCTTCGACGAGCACGCGCTGGATGACGGGGTCGTCGGCCCAGGCATCGACGTGCGCGAACGCCGCGGCAAGCAGCAGGGGCAGGGCACGCAACGGTCGATGCATCAGTGGACGGTCAGTTCAATGCGGCTGCTGGTGAAGCCGAGCGTGCGCAGGCTGCCGTTCGCCGTCACGTTCACGGTGTTCTGCTGGTCGGGCAGGAAATCGCTCAGCACGGCGTCGTGGATCGTCTCGACCTGCGCGACGGGTGTCCTGGCGGCTTCCTGGAACACGACGACGCTGTCCGTGTCGACGGTGACGCCGACCCAGTTCAGCGGGATGCGGCGGCCGTTCCTGGCGGCCAGCCAGAACTGTTTGTCGAGGTAGGTGCGCAGCACGGCCTGGTCGTCCGGATCGGACAGGTCGAACTGGCGCTGGTACAGCGCCGTCAGCAGCGCCTCGACGTCGTGCGCCATGTACGTGTGCACGACTTCCGTGCTGCCCGTGCGCTCGTTGTCGCTGACGTCGACGATGCCGGCGTGGAAGCGGTGCGCGGACGCGCCGGCAGTGACGAGCGCGCACAGCAGGGCTGCCAGGTACCGTACCTTCATGCCGACCCTCGCGCATTCGTCATCGGCTTGTCATCGCACCGCTTCATCCGCTTACTCCTTCGTGCCGGCCGGCGCCACGGCTTGTTCCGCGTTCGCCTTGTCGTCCTTCGTCTTCAACTTTTCGTTGAAGTCGCGCATCAGGTTGTCCTGGTCGTGCTGGGTCTTGAACAGTTCCAGGCGCGACGGCGTCGCCTTGCGCGGCCAGCTGTTGTTGCTGGTGTTCGTGTCGGCCGTTTCCCAGTACGGGTCCTGCGTCAGCGCGACCATCGGCTCGTCCGTCATGATCAGCTTGGTGATCTTTTTCGGCGTGTAGCGCCACACCTCGGCCGGGATGCGCTCGACGTATTTCTTGCCGCTCGCGAGCGTTATCTCCAGCACGAGCGGCGTCACGAGGCCGCCCAGGTTGCTGAAGTCGACGAGGTACAGGTGCTTGCCTTCCTTGAGCAGGTTCTTTTCCCAGTCGTCCAGGTCGTCGAGCGCCTCATTGTACTTGTTGCGGTCGCGGTTCGTGACCGTGAACGCGTCGTGCTCGTTGTAGAAGTCCTTCAGCTCCGGATGCGCGTCCACGCGGCGCGGCAGCGTGCCCTTGTTGCGCTGGTCCGTGATCGAGATCGGCTCGGCCTCGCGCTGCGCCTTCTTCCACGCCTTTTCGACCTCCGGATTCTTCGTGCCGATCGTGTACTCGGTGATACCGTCGACGCTCACGTCCACGTGGTCGGTCGTGTAGAACCAGCCGCGCCAGAACCAGTCGAGGTCCGTGCCGGAGGCGTCTTCCATCGTGCGGAAGAAGTCGGCCGGCGTCGGGCGCTTGAACTTCCAGCGCTGGGCGTATTCGCGGAAGGCGAAGTCGAACAGCTCGCGGCCGAGGACGGTCTCGCGCAGCACGATGAGGGCGGCCGTCGGCTTGGCGTAGGCGTTGTAGCCGAGGGCGGCGATCGATTCCGAGTTCGTCATGATCGGCACCTGGTTGGCGCTCTTCATGTAGTCGACGATGGCGCGCGGCTCGCCGCGCGACTGCGGATAGTGTTCTTCCCAAGCCTGCTCGGCCAGGTACTGCACGAAGCTGTTCAGGCCTTCGTCCATCCACGTCCACTGGCGTTCGTCCGAGTTGACGATCATCGGGAAGTAATTGTGGCCGACCTCGTGGATCACGACGCTGATCAGGCCGTACTTGGTGCGGCTCGAGTAGGTGAGCTCGCCCGTCTTCTTGTCCTTCGTCGGACGCGGCCCGTTAAAGCTGATCATCGGGTATTCCATGCCGCCCACCGGACCGTTCACGGAAATCGCGACCGGGTACGGATAGTCGAACGAATACTTGTTGTACTCGGCGATCGTGTGGATCACGGCGGCCGTCGAGTACTTTTCCCACAGCGGGTTGCCTTCCTTCGGGTAGAACGACTGCGCCAGCACGTTCGTCGCGTCCTTCCTGAAGCCCTGCGCATCCCAGATGAACTTGCGGCTCGACGCCCACGCGAAATCGCGCACGTTCTTTGCGCGGAAGTGCCATGTCTTCGTGCCGCCCGCACGCGTCTTTTCCTTCGCCTGGGCTTCGGCCTGCGTGACGATGATCACCGGCTTGCTGGCCGTGCGCGCCTGCTCCAGGCGCTGGCGCTGGGTGCCCGTCAGCACGTCGCCCGGGTTCTGCAGTTCGCCGGTGCCGGCCACGATGTGGTCGGCCGGGACGGTCAGGTGCACGTCGTAGTCGCCGAATTCCAGCGTGAATTCGCCGGTCCCGAGGAACTGCTTGTGCTGCCAGCCCATCACGTCGTAGTACGCGGCCATGCGTGGGAACCACTGGGCGATCTCGAACAGGTCGTTCTTGTCCTCGTCGAACTTTTCGTAGCCGGAGCGGCCGCCGAGCACCTTCTGCTCGTTGATGTTGTAGCTCCACTCGATCGAGAACGCGACCTTCGCGCCGGGCTTGAGGGGTTGCGACAGGTCGATGCGCATCATCGTGCGGTTGATCACGGTGTGCAGCGGGCGGCCGCCCGCATCCTTCACGGCGCCGATGTTGAAACCGCCGTCGAACGTGCTCTTTTCCAGCACCGAGCGCAGCGCGTCGAACTTGTAGCCTTCTTCCGGCCCGCGCGCCTTGGCCCAGGCGTCGCGCGACGGCACGGTGGCCGTCATGCGCGCATCGGAATCGCGCTTGTAGATGTTCTGGTCGAGCTGGACCCACAGGTACGACAGCGTGTCGGGGGAGTTGTTGTGATACGTGATCGTCTCGGCGCCGCTGATGGCGCGGCGGTTTTCGTCCAGCGTGGCGCGGATCGAATAGTCGGCACGCTGCTGCCAGTACGCGTGACCCGGCGCGCCGGAAGCGGTGCGGATCGTCGTCGGGGTAGGCAGCAATTCGTCCAGCTGGCGGAACTTGTCGTCGAAAGATTCCGCCGCGATTGCTGACATGGTGAGGCATAGCGCCGCCAAGCCGATCGGGAAACGTATCATATTTACCCTGCATTCATGGTTGAAAGAAGGAAAATATTCTAATCTTGACGTTCCGTCATGCAGACGTTTGATTTGTAAAAACATCGATACAAACGGCGTGGCGTGGTGCCTGCGATACGGTCGGACACGCGGACACGTGAACGGACACGTGCGGACACCGCCGCCGGACACTCAGCCCGGTGCCGGCGACAGGCGGCGCAGGCCGACGGTGACGCACACGATCAGCATGCCGAGCAGCAGGAGCACGGTATCGAGCCCCATCTGCGCCTGCAGCGCCAGCGCATACGTGGACGTCATCGCCAGGATGGCGAGGTTCTCGTTGAAGTTCTGGACCGCGATCGACTGGCCCGCGCTCATCAGGCGATGGCCGCGGTGCTGCAGGATCGCGTTCATGGGCACGACGAACAGGCCTGCCAGGACGCCGATGACGAGCAGCAGCGGCAGCGCCACCCGCACGGAATCCACCCACACCATCGTGCACAGCCCGAGGCCCATCACGGCGCCGAGCGGCATCACGGCCAGCGAGCGCACCAGGGGCACGACCTTGCCGGCGATGGCGGCGCCCAGCGCGACCCCGAGCGCGAACACGCCCTGCAGCGCAGCCGCGCGGTCGAGCGACAGGCCCAGCACCGTCTGCGCCCACGTCAGCAGCAGTACCTGCAGCACCATGCCGCTGCCCCAGAACAGCGACGTGACGCCGAGCGAGATGCGGCCCTCGCGGTCGCTCCACAGGATCCGGTTGCAGCGGTAGAAGTCGGCGAGCAGCGCGGGCAGGCTGCGGCGGGCGGCGGGCCGACGCGCGCCGGCGTGCATCACCGGCAGGTTCAGCAACGTGGCCAGCATGTAGGTGAAGACGATCACGGCCACCGCCATGCCGAGCGGCGTGAGCTGCCACGGCAGGGGCAGGTGCAGCAGCCAGGCGATGGCGTGCGGGTTGGCGGAGATCAGCCCGCCCAGCACGGTGCCGAGGATCATCGACAGCACCGTCGTGCCCTCGATCCAGCCGTTGGCGGCGACGAGCCGGCGCGGCGGCAGCACTTCGGCCAGGATGCCGTACTTGGCAGGCGAATAGGCCGAGGCGCCAAGGCCGACGATGCCGTAGGCGAGCAGGGGACTGGCCTTGGCGAGGATCAGCGAACAGCCGACCATCTTGACGGTGTTCGTCACCAGCATCACGCGGCCTTTCGGGAAGCGGTCGGCAAACGCGCCGGCGAACGGCGCCAGCACGATGTACGACAGCACGAACCCCATCTTCAGCATCGGCGTCATCCACTGCGGGAACGACAGCGTGGCGACGAGCGACACGCAGACGATGAACAGCGCGCTGTCGGCCAGCGACGAAAAGAACTGGGCGCCGACGATGGCGAAGAAGGCGGCATTCATGGATCGGTGGAGGCTTGGCGGTCCGTTCTTATATCACGGTCGGGGCCGATATCCGGTTTCGCCTGACGGACCGTCCCAGGCCCGGTCAAGTATTGTGCTGAATGAAACAATTGGTTAGATTGCAACTACACCATCGATTTATAATTAGGCAATTGATTTCTGGTCGGCGGCAACCTGCGGCCGAGGGAGAAGGATGGACGGCTTTACACTCATCGTGGCCGCTGCGCTGACGGCATTTACCATGGCGGCCAGCATGGGGCTGCTGTATCTTGCGAGCGCACGCCAGACCTGCCTTGCCGACTGGGGCATGGCGGGCCTGCTGTTTGCGCTCAGTAACCTGACCGGCGCCGTCGGCCTGCAACTCCACTCGGGACACATCGCCTTCATCGCCTGCGTCAACGCGTTCCACCTCGGCGGCCATTTCGGCATGCTCGCGGGCGTGCGCCGCCACCTGCACCTGGCGCCCGGCTGGGGCTGGGGTGCCGCGCTCGTGGTGTCCGTGCTGGCCGCGCACGTGCTGCCGCTGATGCACGAAGGGCCGCTCGTGCGGATGATGGGTATCGTCCCGGTCATCTGTGCGCTCAACCTGGCGGCGGCATGGTTGCTGTGGCGCCGCGGCGAGCGCGAAGGCCGCGCATCCTACCTGCCGCTGATCGGGCTGCAGGTGCTGTCGGCACTGCAGCAGGCATTCCGGCTGGGCGTCATGCTGCTGGCCGCGCACCAGCGGCCGGACCTGCTGAACGGCGCATTCTTCCGCACGTCCGGCGCGCTGTCGATGCTGGCATACCTGTCGCTGGCGACGATGTGCTGCGCCCTGATCGTCACCCACCAGCAGACGCTGGCGCTGCGGCGCGCGTCGCTGACGGACGTGCTGACCGGCTGGTTCAACCGGCGCGCGCTGCAAGACACCGCGCAGCGCGAATTTCGCCGCAGCCGGCGCCGGCGCGGGGCCATGTACTTCCTGACCTTCGACATCGACCACTTCAAGGCGATCAACGACCGCTACGGCCACGGCACGGGCGACACCGCGCTGCGCCACGTGACGGCGCTGTCGGCACGCGTGCTGCGCGGCTACGACGCGCTGTTTCGCATTGGCGGGGAAGAGTTCGCGGTATTGGTCACGGGCGAGACGCTGGACGACGTGTGCGGCATCGCCGAGCGCCTGCGCGAGACGGTGGCCGGCGCGCCGCTGGCCGCGGACGGGGTGTCCATCTCGATGACCGTGAGTGTCGGCGTGGCGGCACTGGACGCGCGCGACCAGAAATGGGAAGACGTCCTGCAGCGCGCCGACGAGGCGCTGTACCACGCCAAGCAGCACGGCCGCAACCGCGTCAGCGTGCACGGCCGCGACCTCGCGGGGCGCGCCCAGCCGGTGCGCCTGCAGGTGGTGGGCGGCTGAGCATTCAGGCCTGCCCGATATCAATTCTCGCAATTTCACAGGTGTGAAATGCCCAGTCTTCGCCACATCGCTTTGCCTCTTTGTTCGGTCATCCTGTTCGCAGCGTCTGCAGCCGGCGCGCATGCCACGACCATTTTTACCGATAAAGGCGCGTTCAGCTCTCAGTTATCGAGGTCTATTCTCGACGACTACACGAGCCCAAATTACAAGCACGCCGTGGAAGGCGTTGAAAATCCTTACATGACGGATGCCCAGATGAGTCGGGCATTTGGCGAAACCAGGTACACGTCTTATTACAAGTACTTTAACGCTATACATCTGTGGTCATCCAATGCCGCCGATTCTCCGTCTTTCTTTTATAGTGCCGGTAACGCGTACGACATGGATTTTTCCAGCACGAGCGTTTCGAAAGGCAACGGCGTTTACGGTGTTGGATTCGATTATTTCAACTTACGCATTATTGCGAATTCGTCCAACGCTTTTGTTACGTTCGGCGATGGATCCCAAAAAGAGTTCTACCTTGATACCAGTGGCCCTTCCGATGGTATCAAGGTCATGTTTTTCGGAATTACTTCTGACTTGGGAATCAAGTCGATCTATATCGCGCCAAATTACGTTCTTCCCTACTACAGTGTGTACGCCCAGGCCAATCTGATCATTGGAGAAAAGCGCTCGTCCGGCGACGTGCCGGAACCGGGCTCCCTCGCCCTGGTTGGTATCGCACTGGCCGGTGCGGGTGTCGCGCGTCGTCGCAAAGCGTGAGTTTTTCGTCGCGACCTTGAGGGTCGCGGCCAGCCGGTGCGCCCCGGTGCCAGGCACCGGGGCGCCTGCGTTTTTACTTGGTCCAGACGGCGTAGTTGGTGCCCGACGTCTGCAGCGTCCAGCCGGTGCCCGGGCTCCAGCTGTTCGGGCCGATCTTCATCGCCAGCTGGCGCGTCGTGCCCGTGATGATGGCGGCGTACAGGCCTTGCGTCGCCTGCTGGATCGACACGGCCGACGTCGACGTCACGCCCGCGCTTTTACGCGCCTGCATCAGCGCCGCGATCTGCGTCTTGAGGTTCCAGTTGTACAGGTGCGGGTAGAATACGGTCGGGATGCCAGGGTGCGACAGGATGTACGCATACCCTTCCAGCACCGAGCCGCACGGTACGGCCCACAGGTTCTGGCCCGTGCCGCAGCTTTCCGCCGGGCCGGTGTCGTGGTTGTCGACGAACGTCACCGACATCGCCGGCCACCAGCCGATCGCGCCCTGCGGCTTGCCGTCGGTGGCCTTCAGGCGCCAGTAGTTGCCGTTGGCGAGGGCGTCGTTGAGGATGCCCTTGGTCGTGAAGTCGAACGCGCCGCAGCTGCTGCCGGTGCCGTTGATCCAGTCCATGATGGCCTGGCGGTTCGCGTTCAGGTTGTTCAGGTCGAACGAATCCGGCCACATTTCGCCGACGCAGAAATCGGCCGCGAACGCGTTCGAGTACTGGCCGGCGTACTTCGCGCCGAACCCTTTGACGTAGTCGAAGCGCAGGCCCGTGAAGCCGACGGGTTTCAGCGTGTAGTTCAGCCAGCTCGTGATGCCGTTCTGGACTTCGCCCACGTTCGTGTGGTCGATGTCGCGGCCGGCCGAATAGCCCGTGCCCGTGTCGGCGGCGCCGAGGCCGCAGTTGCACTCGTCGCCGTTGACGATCGAATAGGTGGTCCAGTTCGGGTTGGTGAAATCGGACCAGCCGGTGGTGCCGACGCGGTGGTTGACGACGATGTCGACGATCGACTGCACGCCACGGCTCTTGAACGCGCTGACGACGTTGGTCAGTTCGGCCGCGCTGCCGTATTTCGAATCGAGCTTGTTCAGCTGGCGCGGCAGGTAGCCTTCCTTCGAGCCGGCATCCGACGGCGGTGGGAACCACACGTGGGTGAAGCCCATGGCGCTGATGTCGCCGACGTTGTTCAGCAGCGTGTTGTACCAGTCCGGGCCGGCGTAGTTGGCCGAGTTCCAGTGGAACCCCTGCAGGACGATGGCGGTGCTGCCGCCGGCCTGCTGTTTCGGCGTTGCGGCCTGGGTGGCCGATCCGATGGACGTCATCATGCCTGCCGCCAGCAGGGCGACGATGGTGCTCTTCTTCATGCTTCCTCCGAATTTTTACGGGTAAGGTCCCGGCCGCGCATGTGTAGCAAACGCCGTGCCCAGCCAGGTACTTTTACTACGTATCGGGCGGCTTATTATGTGTCTCCTCGAGCCCGACGGAGGGAATTGTTCTCCACGTGAATTTTCGTGTCAATCGAAATCGTGTTTTCTGTGTAGTTTTAATACTTACGGTTTGATTCGAATCAACCGTGCTGGTAGGCCGCCTGGCGCTGCCGGACCGCGTCGCCGATGAACGCCTCGAGTGTCGTCGTGCCGCGCTCGGGCGTGTCCGGCCAGCGGTCCTGCTCGTCCAGCACGGTGCCCGTCATGCACGCATAGCTCTTCGCCGCCGCGGGCGAAAAGCCGAGCTGGCGGTAGGTCTGTTCCCACGCGTGGCGCGGAATGACGTCGACGTCGACCGGCCGCCCCAGCGCCGTGGCGAACGCCTGCGCCACGTCGGCCGCCGTGTAGCGGCGCGGGCCTTCGATGTACCGGATGGCGGTATCGCCGGCGGGCGCCAGCAGGCGGCGCGCGGCCGCTTCGCCGAGATCGCATGGTGCGACCATCGGAATGGCGACATCGGCCGGGAAGAAGCTCGGCAGCCGTCCGCGGTGGCGCACGGTGTCCGTCATCTCAGTCCAGTTGCTCATGTAGTAGGCGCCGCGGTTGACCGCGACCGGGAACGGCAGCGCGCGCAGCTTGTCTTCGAATTCGAACAGCACGGTGAGGTCGCCGCACGGCTCGCCGGGCCGCGCGCCGAACGTCGAGACGGCGACGGCCTTGGCCAGGTTTGCATCCGCCACGGCGTCGACGATGGCGGCGGCATTCGCGCGCTCGACGGCGTCCGTGTCGGTGAACGGCGCGGCCGGGGGATTCAGGAGCAGGGCGGTCGTGCCCGTGCGCAGGATCCGGCGCAGCGCCGCCACGTCGCGCACGTCCGCCACGGCGATCGATGCGCCCGCGTCGCGCAGCGCCGCGGCATGGCCGCCGTTGCGCGTGACGACGGTGACGGGTTCGCCGCGGCGCAGCAGCGCGCGCGCCGTGGCCGCGCCGACGTGGCCGGTGCCTCCGAGGATGATGTGCATGGTGGTCTCCTTTCGTGTCGAAGCGACAATCTTAAGGAGGCGGACTGACAGTTCCTGTCAGGAGTCCGCGGCCACGCCGCCTTGTCTCAGCGCTTGATCATCTCGTGCAGGTCGTAGCTCATCACGGCGAGGAACGCGGCCAGGCCCAGGTACATCACGCCGTAGTTGATGCGCGTCTCGCGCGGCACGTCGTAGAACGCCGCCGGTCGGTCGGGATCCCCGGACAGTGCCAGCTTGAGCTGCGGGTAGGCCAGCAGCGCGATCAGCACCAGCATGGGACTCGGGCGATAAAAGAACAGCGCGGCCAGCAGCGGCACGCCGGCGAACCAGAGCTTGGGCGAAATGATCGCCGTGATCCGGCCGCCATCGAACGGCGCGAGCGGGATCAGGTTGAAGAGGTTCAGCATGCAGCCCGAATAGGCCAGCGCCAGCAGCAGCCGGCTGTCGGTTTCGCGCGCCAGCCAGTAGCAGGCCATGGCGCCCAGCGTGCCCACCAGCGGGCCGGCGAAGCCGATCCAGGCCTCGGTCTCGGCGTCGTGCGGCATCCTGTCGAGCGAGGTCCAGGCGCCGACGAACGGGACGAACATCGGCAGCCCGGCCGGCAGGCCACGCTCGCGGGCCGCCAGGTAGTGGCCCATTTCGTGGACGAACATCAGCAGCACGAACCCGACCGCGTACTTCCAGCCGAACACCCAGCTGTACGCGACGATCGACAGCAGCATCGTGCCGCCCGTGCCCAGCAGCTTGCCGAGCTTGCCCGCCACAAATAGCCATGCGAGTAGCTTGCCCATTATTTGCTCAGGTCGACCTTGGGTGCATCCACGGCGGCGGCCTTCGGCTTGCGCTTGAAGAATTTGAAGATCGCCGAACCGGCCGCGGCGACGCCGAGGACGATGATCTTCTTGAAGGCGATCAGCAGGGCGAGCAGCTTGCCGAACAGGCCCAGCTTGGCGGCCACGCCGCCCGCGACGAGGGCCGCGATGCCGTATTCGGCGACCTTGTCGGTCTTGTCGTTGAAGTCGGTGTAGCGGTTGCCGTCCGTGAAGTTGGTGAAGGCGGTGACCTTCTGCATCTCCGTCTTGATCCGGCCGAGCTGGCTCATGGCGGCGACGGCGTTCAGCACCAGCACGCCTTCACGGCCCAGCACGCGGATGTTGTAGTTCAGGCCGTGGTGGCCGGAATCGTCGCTCACGAGATCCTTTGCCCAGTACAGCTTGTGCGCCGCCTTGTCGTAGTGCGGCGTCTCGGCCCAGCCGGCCAGCGTCATGCCCGGATAACCCTGCTTCTTGCGCTCCGCGTTGTCGCTTGCTGCCGACTCCTGCATCTCCTTGAGCAGCTTGGTGTAGTCGATGCCGTCGGCGTCGTTGTCCTTCACGTGGCCATCCTTGTCGTACGTGACCACGACGCCCCAGCCTTCCTCCGTCAGCGGATCGACGCCGGCCGGCACGATCATGCCAAGCGTGCCCGTATCCGGCGGATTGCCCCACGCCTGCAACAGGGCCGACGTGTCGGCAGGGGTCAGGTAGCGGAACGTCGCCGGCAGGTCCAGCGTGGCGATGTTGCCCGGCAGGGCGATGCGGCCCTGCTGCGGGTGCAGCGAGGACACCAATTGTTCGGCGGCGGCATCGGACGTGTCGGCCGGGGCGGCGACGGCGCTGCCCAGGGCCAGGCAGAGCAATCCGGTGAGGATGTGTTTGAGCATGATTTCTCTTGGGAAAAAGAAGCCCATGCTACCCAATTTTTATTGCCAGATACTCACGGTTTGTCACCGCTTTTGCTTGCGCTCCCTATATTTGGACGCGGACTCATGGTGAATCCGAATTTTTTTTCTTTCTAGTCGGCACACTGCTCTTGGCAGTTGGTCGTCCCGGCGTCGATGCGTCGACCGGTTTGTTGGGTTTGTTGAGTTCGTTTTGTAGTAGTTCGGCAAGCGGAATACGGAGAGCTTTGGCCACTTCACGCTGAATGGCTTCACGTATTACTTTTTTAAGAAGGCCGGGTAGTTCGGTTGGTGTTTGCGAAGTCTGGGAACCTCGGACCTCCTTGCCCTTTTTGTCGTCATCCGTCAGAAAAACGGGTGCCGGTATTTCTTCGGCAACCACTTTCGACCGGGGTTGCACACTATCCGGCAAGGTGCGTCTGACCGGCACGAAGGCGACTTCAAGCCCGAAGAATTCACCAATCCGGTTCAACGTCGCCACCGTCGGATTGCCCTGGCCGAGTTCGATAGCCTTGATCACCCGGCCGCTGACGCCCCGATGCCGCGCGAACTCTTCCTGGGTCATGCCGGCAATCGCCCGCATTTCACGCACGCCTTCGGTGAGCGACAGGTCAGCTGCGGCCGCAGCCTCCAGCATGCGGTCGCGCCGTTCCCGGATTTGTGCCTTGTCCAGCGGTTTTCTTTTGCTCATGCCTGCCTCAGTGCCAAAAGTTGGATGCGCTGCGCATCGATGCTGGGGATGACGAAGTCGACGATGTCGGTGTCGACGCCGGCGTCGCGCATGCAGTCGGGCAGCATCGCAAGCTGTTCGCCGAACCGTACCAGTGCCTCGAGCAGTCGTGCGTGTTCTTCGGTGGATAGGTCCAGGTGCGCGACGATCTCGTCCCACTGCCGCAGCTCCTTGCGTGTTCCGGGGTGGTACCAGCGCGCCGAGCGTGTGATGCCTTCCGGGTCCAGGTACATCGGTGCGAAGTCGAACAGCGGCGTGATGCAGGTACGGCCATCGACGACGTGCAAGGCGGTATTGCGCGCATGGTTGTCCGTATTGCGCATGGCGAGGTTGAGCACGTCGCGCCGGATGAATTCGACGGTTTCTGCGAACGGATCGTCCACGACGCGCCTGATCGCGGCAAGCAATTCGAACTGGTCGGCCTGCGTACCGAAGCCTGCCAGGCCTGCGATCGAGGCAGCGCTCTCCTGGTGGAAGCGCAGGACGCCGCCCGCATGAACGCGGCGATCGAAGCGCGGGATGAACAGCATGTCCTGGTGCAGGACGGGCAGGTCGGCGCAGCGGATACCCAAGCGGTGCGCGACCTGCATGTAGCGTGCTTCGTTGCGCAGCACCTTGCGGTCAGTTTCGGAGCGGCCACGCGGGCGCTTGACGATGTAGTGCCGCCGCGCCCGGTCATCGGGCAGCGCCGCGTCGGGATACCATTTGCCGTCTTGCCCCTCGGTCAACAGGTACTTGGGCGCGACCCCCTGAACACCGGTGCCGCCCGCGGCGAGCATGCCATGCACCATCATCGTTTCATGGAAGTCAGGGGCGCGCGCCAGCAATTCGTCGAATGCGAAACCGTCGGCAGGCAGCTCATACCGGTCGACGTGCCGTTCATAGTATTCCACGGCTTCCCGGATGCGCAGCCTGCCGATGGGATTGAACGCGCCGGCGCACAGCAGCGGCAGATCGGACGACTGGGCGTCGGGAAGCTTGAGATGGTCGAGGAGAAACCTGCGGCCGTTACCCTGCGGGACGAGATCATATAAAAACGTAGGCCACGACTTCCGGACGTGGCGATCTGCATCGACCGGAAGCGCCAGCGACACCGGCGGCGGCATCTCGCCGAAGGCATACGGCAGGTCGTACTCGAATACACAGTCGTTTGGACGAAAGCCGTTGTGTACGACGTCGGAGAAGCTCGCCTGCGCCGCTTCGATCCACTGGCCTTCGTGAAAAATCTCGATGTGACAATCCATCTCAGGCCATTCTAAAGTGCATTAAAAGATACTGGATAGTATATCAGTCGAATCCCCGTACTGGAAAATCCGGCCCGCGCTGGATCCAGTTACGCGGCGAATACGCGGTCCCGGCATCCGTCACGTGCAGCGTGAACGCATGGCGCGACACGGGCGAGCGGTTCGGCGCGCTGTAGTGCGGCAGCAGCCCGTGGAAGCAGACGAGGTCGCCCGCTTTCGCTTCCAGCGGAATCGCCGTGCTGTCGTCCGGCCACGGCGTGGCGTCCAGTTTTTCCATCGTGATCGCGGCGCCGTCGCGCAGGAAGCGTTCGCGCAGCGGGCCGCGGTGGCCGCCCGGCTCGACCCACAGGCAGCCGTTCTCGATCGTCGCGTCTTCGAGCGCGAACCAGAACGTCGTCACGCTGATCGGCGTGGAATCGAAGAACGTCGCGTCCTGGTGCCAGCGCACCTCGCCGCCGATGCCGGGCTGCTTGAAGATGTACATCGACTGCCAGACCTGCGGCCGGGCCAGGCCGAGGTCGCGCGCGACGGCCGCCAGCTTCGCGTCGCTCGTGAATGCTTCGAACACCGGGTCGAGGTCGTGCATGGCATGGCCGATCTTGTTGATCGACAGGGCCTTGGCCTGCTTCAGCTGCCCGTCCGGGCCGAACGCTTCCTCCTCGAAGAAGCAGCGGATCGTGTTGTCCGAGCCGAGGAACCAGGCGTCGCTGGCATTCTCCTGGTCGCGCGTCGTGAAGACGGCGCGCGATTCCGCCGGCTCATTTTCTGGATGATACGCGTCGACGATTTCGCAAGCGCGCGTGCGCAGGCGCGCGATGTCGTCCGGCGTCTTGAAGTTCGGGATGACGATGTAGCCGTCGTGCAGGTAGCGGTCGCGTTGTTCGGTCGTGAGCATGATGTCCTTTCCAGGTCTTTATCTAATGGTAATGCATGCGGGCGACTACGTAACCTGACGTATGGCCGCGCGGCCGTCCTCTGGCGATGATGTTCCCAGGACAACCACTCATCGAGGACAACACCATGACCCACCGTCGCCATTTTCTCTCGTCTCTCACCCGCGCGGCCGCCGGCGCCGCCCTGCTGGCGACGGGGCTGTCCGCCCATGCCGCCGACACCATCAAGGTCGGCATCCTGCATTCGCTGTCCGGCACGATGGCGATTTCCGAGACGTCGCTGAAGGACGTCGCGCTCATGGCCATCGACGAGATCAATGCCAAGGGCGGCGTCCTCGGCAAGAAGATCGAGCCGGTCGTCGTCGATCCCGCGTCGAACTGGCCGCTGTTCGCGGAAAAGACGCGCCAGCTGATCGCCAAGGACCACGTCGTCGCCATCTTCGGCTGCTGGACGTCGGTCTCGCGCAAGTCCGTGCTGCCCGTCGTTAAGGAACTCAACGGCCTGCTGTACTACCCGGTGCAGTACGAGGGCGAGGAACTCGAGAAGAACGTGTTCTACACGGGCGCCGCGCCGAACCAGCAGGCGATTCCGGCCGTCGAGTACCTGATGAGCAAGGACGGCGGCGGCGCGAAGCGCTTCGTCCTGCTCGGCACCGACTACGTGTACCCGCGCACCACGAACAAGATCCTGCGCGCCTACCTGAACAGCAAGGGCGTGAAGGACAGCGACATCAAGGAGGTGTACACGCCGTTCGGCCACGCCGACTACCAGACCATCGTCGCCGACATCAAGCGGTTCTCGGCCGGCGGCAAGACGGCCGTCATCTCCACGATCAACGGCGACTCCAACGTCCCGTTCTACAAGGAGCTGGGCAATGCGGGCCTGAAGGCGACGGACGTGCCGGTGGTGGCGTTCTCGGTCGGCGAGGA
>Ga0308168_1002133_pt1 | contig 16730 bp, 20 predicted proteins | sample PhyCR2_FD_202133 | JGI IMG/M metagenome (GOLD analysis project Ga0308168, IMG submission 202133) | Phyllosphere microbial communities from UC Gill Tract Community Farm, Albany, California, United States - DLSLRC.R2 | ecosystem: Host-associated > Plants > Phyllosphere > Unclassified | place: USA... | reverse complement strand
TCCGGCCGCCGCTGTCCCCGCAGCGGCAGGCGCGGCGCCGGCCGCCGCCGAAGCAGCCCAGCCGGCACGCGGTTTCGCCCAATGGCTCGGCGTGGATCCCTTGGCCGTGCCGGTGGCCGAAGCCCCTGCCGCGTTAGCCGAGACCGCGCCGCCCGAGACCGACACCCCGGCCGCGGACGTGGCCGACGAGCAGGCTGCCGCCGACACGCCCCTGCTGGGCGCGATGGCGATGTCGCTGCCGCTGATGCCGGTCGCGCAGGCCACGCTGGCGGCCGTCGTCGCCGCGCTGCCGGGCGTACCCGCCCCTAAAGAATCGGCACCCGCTGCCGATACCGGAACTTCGCAGCCAGCCGGCCCGGCCGGCCGCGAAGGCCGGATCGAACTGGCCGCCCTGCCGGCCGCCCTGCCGGTGGCGCGCGCCTCCGTCGAAGCGGCACCAGCTGCCTTGGCACAGCCGGCAGCCGCCGCGCTGCCGGCCGATGCGCTGGCCGCCAAGGGCGATGCAGCACAGGAGCAAGCCGCCCCTGCGCTCGACCGCACCGCCGCGAACAGCTTCGGCGTGGCCGCACCGGCGCCGGGCGCCGCCCAGCGCGGCGGCGATACGGTCACGCTGTCGGGTCCGCCGACCGCATGGCGCCAGACCCTGCAGGAAGCGCTCGGCGAGCGTCTCCAGCTGCAGGTCGGCAAGAGCGCCGAACAGGCCGTGATCCGCCTCGAGCCGCCGATGCTGGGCCGCGTCGAGATCGCGATCCGCCACAGCGCCGGTTCGCTCGAGGTGCACATCTCGGCGACCCACGGCGAAGTGCTGCGCCAGCTGCAGACCGTCAGCGAAGGCCTGCGCAACGACCTGGCCCAGCGCCAGTTCAGCGACGTGTCGGTCAATATCGCCCCGGCGCCGCGCGGCGCGGCGGGCGCCAACAATACGCCGATGTTCGCAGGCGGCGATGGCCGCGGCCGCCAGCAGGAAGGCCGCCAACAGGAACAAGGTCCGGGCGAAGCCCTGGCCGAAGCGAATACCGGAACTTCCCCGTTCTCGCTGAACGGACGCGGCCAAGGCCGTACTTAATCATTTAAAAGAACGATGAACAGCAAGCTCAAAATGATTCTCGGCGTTTTCGCCGTCGTGCTCGTCGCCGCCGGTGCCGCCGGCGGCGCCATGATGTACATGAAGTCGCAGGAAGCGGCACCCGGCGCGGACAAGGTCGCGCATGCCGCGCCGAAAAAGGAAAAATCGGACAAGCCGGTCAAGTACGTCACGCTCGACAAGGTGATCGTCATGCTCAAGCGCAGCCCGAACGAAACCGTCAACCACTACCTGTCGACCGACCTGGTGCTGGCGACCGATGAGAAGGGCGAGAAGGAAACCAAGGAGCACCTGCCGCTGCTGCGCGCGGTGGCCGTGCGTGCGCTGTCCGCCCACACGCTGGCGGAAGCCTCGAGCATGAGCGTCGAGCAGTACGCCGCCCAACTGAACAAGACCTTCGATGCCAGTTATGCCAGCGACGAACGGGAGAAGCCGTTCGGCGAGGTCATGATCGGCAAGCTGATCGTCGAATAAGGCTTGGGGACCGAATTGGCCTATTCAGCCGACTACCTTGACGCCTCCTGCGCCAGCGAATACCAGGAGGCAGCCGCCGGCGCCGGCATGAGCCCGCGCGAGGAGCAGCAGCACCTGGTGGCCTACACGCCGCTGGTGAAGCGCATCGTGCGCCAGTTGAATTCGCAGGTGGGCGCGATGTCGCGCGAGGACATGGAGCAGATCGGCCTGATGGGCCTGCTCGAAGCGCTGCGCCGCTACGGCACGCCCGACACCGGCTTCGGCAGCTTCGCCTCGCTGCGCATCCGCGGCGCCATCCTCGACGAGCTGAGGCGCCAGGACTGGCGTCCGCGCGCCGTGCGCCAGGATGCGCACCGCGTGCGCGACGGCCTGCGCGCCCTCACCCGTACGCTGGGCCGTGAGCCGACGCCGCAGGAAGCGGCCGATGCGCTCGGCATCACCCAGGAAGCGTATTGGCAGCACCTGCTGGACGACGGCGCCGAAGAGATGCTGAGCTTCGACGAAGTGCTGCAGGAAGCGACCGAGCAGGCGCACAGCGCCCCTAGCCCGGAAGAATCGCTGCTGCTGCGGCGCAGCCTGGAACAGGCATTGGCGGGCCTGTCCGAGCGCGAGCAGCGCGTGATCCAGATGATCTACGAGTTCGAGCTCAGCTACAAGGAAATCGCCGCCGTGCTCGACCTGTCCGACGCCCGCGTCTGCCAGCTCAACAAGAGCGCGTTGACCAAGATGAAAGCGGCGCTCGGCGCCCGCTAAGAATAGAAGCGAACAACCATGATCCTCATCCAGAAAGGCCTGTCATGCAGCAATTCCTAGGTATTTTCATCGTGCTCGGCTGCGTGTTCGGCGGCTTCGCGCTGATGGGCGGCACGGCCACCGCCATCTGGCACCCGGTCGAGATCCTGATCATCGTCGGCGCCGCCTTCGGCGCCCTCGTGATCGGCAACGAGAAGCACGTGCTGTCCGAAATGGCGCACCAGCTCAAGAAGATCGCGTCGCGCAAGAAACACGACTCGGAATTCCAGCGCCAGCTGCTGCTGCTGATGTACGAACTGCTTCAACTGGCCGCCGGCGGCCTGAAGGCGCTCGACGCCCACGTCGAGGCGCCGAAAGACAGCGCGATCTTCCAGCGCTATCCGCGCATCCTGGACGAGCCGAAGCTGCTGGCGTTCATCGTCGACAACTTCCGCCTGATGGCGATGGGCAAGATCAACGCCCACGAACTGGAAGGCGTGCTGGAGCAGGAACTGGACGCGATCCACGAAGAACTGACCCAGCCTTCGAAGTCGCTGCACAAGATCGCCGAAGGCATGCCGGGCTTCGGCATCCTGGCCGCCGTTCTCGGCATCGTGATGGCGATGTATTCGGTGGCCGAAGGCGCCGATTCGGGCGCGATCGCGGAAAAGGTCGGCGCGGCGATGGTCGGTACCTTCATCGGCATCTTCTTCTGCTACGGCCTGCTCGACCCGCTGTCGAACATGATGAAGCAGCTGGTCAACGGCGAAGCCTCGACCATGGAAACCGTGAAAGTCGTGCTGTGCACCCACGTGGCCGGCAAGCCTGCCCTGCTGGCGATCGACGCCGGCCGGCGCCTGATCCAGCTGAACACGAAGCCGAGCTTCGCCCAGCTGGAGCAATGGATCAATGCGATGGGCGGCGACGACGAATCGCAGAACAAGCGGCGCCGCTCGGGCGACCGCATGACGGGGTAAGCAGTGTCCAAGCTGAACGACAAGCATCACGAGCAGACCATCATCAAGCGTGGTGGGGGCAAGCACGACCACGACGAGCACGGCGGCGCCTGGAAAGTCGCTTTCGCCGACTTCTGCCTGGCCCTGCTGTCGCTGTTCCTGGTGCTGTGGCTGATGGCCGCGCGCGAGAAGGAAGCGGTCCAGAACATGACCAAGGACGCCGCCGCCGGCCAGCTCGAAGGCCCAGGCAAGCGCCCGGAAATCGCCAACGCGCCCAGCGGCAGCCTGATCGAACGCTTCCCGACCATGCACGACGGCATGGGCCCGGCCCAAAGCAACGGGGCGACGGCGGACGCGCGCGTGTCCTATGATTCGCCGGCCGACCTGAAGGCGCTGTCGAAGAAGCTGGAAAAGATGAGCGAAGACGCGGGCCTGGCGGCCAACCTGCAGTCGGAAGTGACGCCCTACGGCCTGCGCGTGATGCTGCACGATACCGAGCGCCAGGGCATGTTCATGCGCGGCAGCGCCCTGCCGACCGGCCGCTTTGCACGCCTGCTGCAGAAAATGGGGCCGCTGTTCGCGCAGATGGAAAACCAGATGCTGATCGTGGGTCACACCGACTCGGTGCAGTACCAGTTCGCCGAGAAGACCGGCATGTCGAACTGGGCGCTGTCCTCGAACCGCGCGATGGCCGCGCGCGCCCAGCTGCTCCAGGGCGGCATGCGCACCGACAGCGTGCTGCAGGTGGTCGGCATGGCCGACCGCGCCCCGCTCGACGCCAGGCAGACCGACGCCGGCATCAACCGCCGCATCGAACTGATGATCCTGACGCGCGCCCAATCGCGCTCGGTCGCTGCGATGTTCGGCGCACCCGGCGCCACCGAAACGCTGCTCGACGGCGTCTCGGTCAGCGCACCCCAACAAGCCGGCGACGTGCAGTCGCTGCGCGGCCAATTGGCGAAGTAACATGACGATTCAATCCAAATCCCGAGGTACCCGCATGAAAATCACTGGAACCGGCGCGCCGACGATGGCGCCTGCAATCGGCGGCGCGAATGCCGCTCCTGCTCCGGCACCTGCGGCCGCCAGCCAGGCGGTGGAAACGGGCGCCGTCCTGCAATCCGAAGTCCTCAAACCAGCCGCCAAGGCGCTGGCCGCCCTGCCCGACTTCGACGCCGCGCGCGTGGCCGAACTGCGCGACGCGCTGGCCAAGGGCGAGCTGCCCTTCGATGCCTCGCGCCTGGCGGGCCTGATCCAGCGCTTCCACGGGGGGCGCTGATGAGCAAGATGACCCGCCAGCAGGCGGTCGCCGCCCTGGTCCAGGGCGTCGAGCAGGACCTGCAGGCCACGCAAGCCATCCACGCCCTGCTGGAGCGCCAGTTCCAGGCCGCGCTGCGCCACCAGGGCGCGGAGCTGGGCGCGCTGGCCGCAGAGCTGACGCCGGTGCTGGATGCCATGGAGGCACGCCGCAAGCAGCGAGTGGCCCTGGTGCGCGCCCTGCATGGCCCTGAAGGTACGATGAACGGCTTCATCGCCGCCCAGCCGGAACCGAGCCGCGCCAGACTGGCCGCGGCCTGGAGCGAGCTGGAACGCCTGGTGGTCGCCTGCAAGAGCGCGACCACGCGCAACGGCAACCTGCTGGCCGAGCAGTTCACGACCATGCAGCGCGTGCTGCACGATTCGGACGGTACCTATGCGCCACGCTGAGTTCTCGACCACGTCGATCGCGGCCACGCTGCCGACCGCCCCGACCCGCCCGGCCGAAGCGCTTGGCGGCGCCGGGGGTTTCGGCAAGGCCTTCGCCGCGGTGCAGGGCGAAGTCGCGGATTTCATTCAGAACGGCGGCGCTGCCTCGGCGCCGGAATTGACGCCTGAGGGCAGCCTGTGGCGCAACCGCAGCGCCGCCTCGGTGCTGGCCGCGCCCGAAACCGAAGAAGGTTCCGCCAGCGCAGACCAGCAGGCCTTCCTGGACAGCATCGCGCCCTGGGCGAAAGAAGCGGCCGATCAACTCGGCGTCGCGCCGGAACTGGTGCAGGCCCACGCCGCCCTCGAATCCGGCTGGGGCCAGCGTCCGATCCGCGCCGGCGACGGCGCCAGCAGCCACAACCTGTTCGGCATCAAGGCCGGCGGCAAGTGGGATGGCGCCGTGGCCGAATCGGCCACCACCGAGTATGTCGGCGGCGCCGCCGTGAAGACGAAGGAACGTTTTCGCTCGTATCCGGACGGCGCCAGCGCCTTCCGCGACTACGCCAGAATGTTGCTCGACAATCCTCGCTACAAGGGCGCGATCGGCGCCGGCAACGACGCCCATGCCTTTGCCCAGGGCCTGGCCAAAGGCGGCTACGCCACCGATCCGGCCTACGCGGCCAAGCTGGCGCGCCTGGCCGGCAAGCTGCAAGGAAACGGTTGAGTCGTCAGCGGGCAGGACGGGGCATGTCGACCGGTTCGACCGTGCCGGCGCCCGTGACGCGCATGCGCACGGTCTGCCCGCTGGTGCTGTTGCGTACCCGGACCGTCGCGCCGCGCGCGCCCGCATCCAGGGCCTCGCCGGCCGTGCTGACTTCGATCCCTTCGACCCGTGCCACCATCACGACGGCGTCGCCGCGTTTGACCAAAACAGGTGCCGATAGCGAATTGTTACGCAGAACGTCGCCGGCGCGCAACATTCTGCGGCTGGTTTGGCCGACTGCGTCATTTGGATCAATTACCGGGTCCGGAATGCTGGTAATCTCTCGTTGCTCTACGGTAACATGTGTATCCGTGAGAATTTCATTGGCAGCGACCGGCGCGGCCAGCACCACCACCGATGCCGAAATGCGGGCCCGCACGATGTATTCGAGACGGCTGGCGCTACCTCCCGAACAGCGCACCGCGAAGCGCATCCGGGTCGGCTGCCGGGTATCGACGGTGTCGATGTCGACCGGACCGCTGCAGGTGGCCGCCACGCGCGGCGGCACCACGGTCAGCTCGAAGCGGGCGTCCGGCAGCCTGGAAGCGGCAGCCTGCTTTTCCAGCTGGGCGCGGGCGGCTTCCTCGACCTGGGCGGACACGGACGGTGCAGCGAGGACGGGCGCGGCAGCCAGCGCCAGAGGCAAGACGAGAAGACGAGCGGTACGAAGAATCATTGCAACAACCCTGGCAATCGAAGATTTAACCATTCTAACGAAACACACTGCAGTTCACCGACGAAGGATCGACCATGACGATTAATTTTAAGGACGCACTGGGACTACACGCCGACGCGCTGCACGTGCGCGCCGAGCGTACCAAGGTGCTGGCCACGAACATCGCCAACGAAAGCACGCCCGGGTTCGCGGCGCGCGATGTCGACTTCGGCGCGGTGATGCAGGAGCGCGCCGCAGAAGAAGCCGGCGAACTGTCGCTGGGCGACGGGACTGAGGCGCTGTACCGCGTGCCCTTCCACCCCAGCGCCGACGGCAACACGGTCGAAATCGGCGTCGAACAGGCGGCGTTCTCGCAGAACGCCTCGGACTTCCAGACCAGCCTCACCTTCATCAACATGAAGCTGCGCGGTCTGCAAAAAGCCATTAATGGTCAATAAAGCGGGACAGTAAGAACTATGGGTTTCAAGGACATCTCCAACATCGCCGGTTCGGCCATGGCCGCGCAATCGGTGCGCCTGAACACGATCGCATCGAACCTGGCCAACGCCGACACCGCCGCCCCTTCCGAAGCCGAAGCCTACCGCGCCCGCAAGCCGGTCTTCGCCGCCGTCATGGAAAACGACGCCGGCGGGCGCGTGCAGGTGCTCGACGTGGTGCAGAGCGCCGACCCCGTGCGCAAAGTGTATGAGCCGGGCAATCCGCTGGCCGACGCCGAAGGCATGGTCGTCTACTCGAACGTCAACTCGGTCGCCGAAATGGCCGACATGATGTCCGCCTCGCGCGCCTTCGAGACCAACGTCGAGGTGCTGGGCCGGATCAAGAACATGCAGCAGTCGCTGCTGAAACTGGGCGAAGGCTGAGCTTAAAACAATGAGTATGCTGACCAATAACTCCCTCGCGGCCTCGAACACGGCCGCCACCGGCACCGACGCCATCGCGACCAGCGCCGACGTCTCCGCCAACAAGGACATGTTCACCAAGCTGCTGGTGGCGCAGATCCGCAACCAGGATCCGCTGGCGCCCTCGGACCCGAGCCAGTTCGTGAACCAGCTGTCGCAGCTGTCGCAAACCGAAGCCCTGCAAAACCTTTCCAAGACCACCAGCGCCAGCGCCAGCGTCCTGCAAAGCCTGCAGGTGCTGGCGATGGGCGGCCAGGTCGGCTCGCAGGTGTCGGTCGCGACCGACCGCGTGCGCGTCGACGGTTCCGCCATCAGCGGCACCATCAGCCTGCCTTCGGCTTCCGGCACCACCAACCTGGTCCTGACGGGCGTGGACGGCCAGCGCCACACCATGACGCTGCCCTTCCATTCGGCCGGCAGCCAGGGCTTCACGATCGACCCGAGCGCCCTGGGCCTGGCACCGGGCAGTTACGCGATCGCGGCCCAGACCGCCGACGGCGCATTCGTGCCCGTCGAAATCGCCGGCACCGTGAACAGCGTGCGCCTGTCCGGTAACGGCTCCGTCGTATTGCAGGTGGCTGGTGTCGGCGACATCGACCCGTCCGCCATTACTGGTTTCAACGGCAAGGCCTCCGCCATTGCCGCTAACTGATATTCAAGGATCTACGCCATGAGCTTCAACATCGCCCTCTCCGGTATCCAGGCCATCAACGAACAGCTGGAAGCCGTCTCGAACAACATCGCCAACTCGAGCACCTACGGTTTCAAAAGCAGCCGCGCCAACTTCTCCGCCATGTACGCGGGCGAGCAGGCGAACGGCGTCTCGGTCGGCTCGCTGACCCAGAACATCGGCACCAACGGTTCCGTCGAATCGACCGGCCGCTCGCTCGACGCCGCCATCGAAGGCCGCGGCTTCTTCGTCACCCGCGATTCGCAAGGCACCATGTCGTACAGCCGCGTCGGCATCTTCGCGGCCGACAACGCCGGCAACCTGGTCGACGCCGCCGGCCGCAAGGTGCAGGGCTACGGCCCGGCCGTCAACGGCACGCTCGGCACCATGGGCGACATCAAGATCCCGACCGGCCAGATCGCGGCCTCGGCCTCGACGGGCGTCAAGTACGTCGGCAACATGTCGGCCGACTGGCAAGCTCCGACCAACACCACGTTCGACGCCAGCAAGCCTGACAGCTACAACATGGTCAAGCAATCGGTCCTCTACGATTCGCTCGGCACCCAGCACACCGTGTCGCAGTACTTCATCAAGAGCGACACGAACGAAGTCACCGTCCGCTACGGGTTCGACGGCAAACCGCCAGCCGCGGGCGATTTCGCGACGCTGACCTTCGACGAAAAGGGTCAGCTGCCGGCGACGACCAACAGTGGCGCCCTCGTCCTGACCCCGACCAACGGCGCGGCCGCGATCGAATTCACGATCGACTACACCGGGACCACCCAGTTCGCCGGCGAAGCGACCAGCACCACCAACAGCACCGACGGCTACGCCTCGGGCACCTATGTCGGCGTCGAACTGGCGGCCGACGGTTCGGTCGTGGCGCGCTACAGCAACGAGCAGAAGCAGACCGTGGGCACCATCGCCCTGGCCACCTTCGGCAACGAAGGCGCGCTGACAGCCACCAGCGACACCAGCTGGCAAGCCAACGCCGCCTCGGGCCTGGCCCTGTACGGCACCCCGGGCGCAGGCCTGGCCGGCAAGCTGAACACGGGTTCGCTGGAAGGTTCGAACGTCGACATCACCTCGGAACTGGTCGGCCTGATGACCTCGCAGCGTAACTACCAGGCGAACTCGAAGGTCATCACGACCGAGAACCAGATGATGCAAGCCCTGATGCAGGCCCTGTAATAAAAGGCTGACAGCTCCATGGATAAACTGATCTTCACCGCCGTCTCCGGCGCCGAGCACACGCTGCGCGCCCAGCAGGTCCACGCCAACAACCTGGCCAACATGGACACGCCGGGCTTTCGCGCCAACCTGGAACTGGTGACCAGCCAGCAGCTGGGCGCGGGTGTGAACTATGGCTACGACGACGTGCACATGGCCCGCACCCAGGCCGACGCCATCTCGACCAGGCCGGGCACCGTGCGCGAAACCGGGCGCCCGCTCGACGTCGCCATCAACGGCAACGGCTACTTCGCGGTCGAATTCGGCGGTAACGAAGCCTATACCCGCGCCGGCGCGATCGACATCGGCGCCGATGGCGCCTTGTCGGTAGCGGGCCGTCCGCTGCTGGGCGAAGGCGGGGCTATCGTGCTGCCGCCGCACTCGGCGGTGGAGATCGGCACCGACGGCACGATCTCGGTGCTGGCCGAAGGCGCGACCACGATGCAGGTGATCGACAAGCTGCGCCTGGTGACCGGCGAAGGTCCGGAGCTGACCAAGAACGAAGCCGGCCTGATCGTGTCGCGGAGCGGCGACCCGCTGCCGGCGGACGCCAACATCAGCGTGCGCTCGCGCGCCCTGGAAGGCAGCAACGTGTCGGCCGTCGAAGAGATGGTCGCGACCATGGCCCTGAACCGCAGCTTCGAAATGCAAATGAAGCTGTTCCAGGCGAGCGACAAGATGAATGAGGCGGGCAACCGCTTACTGGGCGCCTAAGCGGCTCCGATAACGAATTAGGAGAATCTCATGAATCCAGCAATGTGGATCAGCAAAACCGGCGTGCAGGCGCAAGACGCCAAGCTGCAGGCGATCGCCAACAATCTGGCCAACGTCAACACCGTCGGCTTCAAGCGCGACCGCGTCGTGTTCGAAGACCTGCACTACCAGGTCGACGCCCAGCCGGGCGCGCAGAGCGCCGACAACACCGTCTCCAATGGCGTCCAGCTCGGTAACGGCACGCGCCTGGTGGGCACCCAGAAAGTCTTCACCAACGGTTCGATCCAGACCACCAGCCAGCAGCTCGACGTCGCCATTTCCGGCAACGGCTTCCTGCAGGTGCGCCGTCCGAACGGCGACGCCGCCTTCACCCGCGCCGGCCAGCTGCAGGTCGACGCCAACGGCACCCTGGTGAATGCACAGGGCCTGCCGCTGGTGCCGCAGATCACCGTGCCCAACAACGCCACCGCGATCACCATCGCCGAAAACGGCACCGTCTCGGTCACCGTGCCGGGTCAGTCGGCACCGACCGAAATCGGCGCCCTCACCCTCACCGGCTTCGTCAACCCGGCCGGCCTGCTGGCCCTGGGCGAGAACCTGTTCTCCGAGACGGCTGCCAGCGGCGCGCCGAACGAAGGCCGTCCGGGCGACGGCGCCCTCGGCAAGCTCAAGCAAGGCGCGCTGGAAGGGTCGAACGTGCAGGTCGTCGAAGAAATGGTCGACATGATCGCCGCACAACGGACTTATGAGATGAATACCAAAGTGTTGTCGGCTGCCGACAATATGCTGCAATACCTGGCGCAGGCGGCCCGATAATGATCCGTTCTAGCTTTGCGGCAACTATCATCACGTTGTTGCTGGTTGGCTGCGCTTCCAAGGCGCCGATCGCGCAAGTCGCCGACGAAGCGCCGGTTCCGGTCACGCGTGCAGCCGCACGCGGCGTCTCCGGCGGCGTCTTCAGCAGCGATGCGCTGTCGCTGACCTCGGATGCCAGGGCCTACCGCGTCGGCGACGTGGTCACCGTGATCCTCCAGGAAACGACGCAGGCGAGCAAGCGCGCCGGCACCAGTTTCAACAAGGGTTCGTCGGTCGGCATCGCCCCGCTGGGCGCACTCGGCAAGACCTTCGGCAAGACCGGCTTCGACGCCAGCGCGGACCGCAGCTTCAAGGGCGACTCGACCAGCACCCAGCAGAACGCCCTGTCCGGCGCGCTGACCGTGATCGTGCAGGAAGTGATGCCGAACGGCCTGCTGCGCGTGGCGGGCGAAAAGAACATGACCCTGAACCAGGGCGAGGAATTCCTGCGCCTGAAGGGGTATATCCGCGCCGCCGACGTCGACGCCGACAACCAGGTGTCCTCGCTGCGCGTGGCCAACGCCCGCATCGCCTATTCGGCGAAAGGCGTGCTGGCCGATGCCAACTCCGCAGGCTGGTTGACGCGCTTCTTCACCGGACCGCTGATGCCCTTTTAATTTAGGACCGACATGATTCAGTTTCGCCGCATTACCCTCGTAAACCGTATCATTTTCACCGCCGCGCTCGCCCTTGGCGCGGCTGTGCCCGCGCAGGCCGCCCAGGCGCTGCGCAATCTGGTCAGTGTCGAGGGCGTGCGCGAAAACCCGCTGGTCGGCTACGGTCTCGTGGTCGGCCTGAACGGCTCCGGCGACTCGACCCAGGTCAAGTTCGCCAGCCAGTCGGTGCTGAACATGCTCAAGCAATTCGGCGTCAAGCTGCCCGAGGGCCAGGACGCCAAGAACAAGAACGTCGCCGCCGTCATGGTCTCGGCCGTGTTTCCGCCGGGTTACCGCCGCGGCCAGGCGATCGACGTTACCGTCTCCTCGCTCGGCGACGCGAAAAGCCTGCGCGGCGGCACCCTGCTGCTGACGCAAATGCGCGCAGCCGACAACGAAACCTATGCGCTGGCCCAGGGCAACCTGGTGGTCGGCGGCCTGTCGGCTTCCGGCAAGAGCGGCTCCTCGGTGACGGTGAACACCCCGACCACCGGCCGCATCCCGAACGGCGCCATGATCGAGCGCGAGATCGCCACCGACTTCGCCACCCGTCCGCAAGTGCTGCTGCGCCTGCGCCACCCGCATTTCGAGACCGCGACCAATGTCGTGGAAGCGATCAACCGCCGCTTCGGCCCGGTCGCCACCACCGCCGACGGCACCAGCGTCGAAGTCATTGCGCCGACCAATCCGACCGAGCGCGTCGCCTTCGTCGCCAAGCTGAACGCCCTGAACGTGGAAGCCGGAACCGAAGTGCCGAAGGTCGTGTTCAATTCGCGCACCGGCACCGTCGTCATCGCCGAAGGCCTGCGCGTGAAATCGGCCGCCGTCACCCACGGTTCGCTGAAGGTCGTGATTTCGGAAAGCTCCAACGTCAGCCAGCCCGGCCCGCTGTCGCGCGGCCAGACCGCGGTGACGCCGCAGTCGCAGCTGTCGGTCGACCAGGGCGGCGGGCGCCAGATGTTCAAGTGGCCGGCCGGCGCCAAGCTGCAGACCATCATCGACGTGGTCAACAGCCTCGGCGCCTCTCCCGACGACATCATGGCGATCCTGCAGGCGCTCGACCAGGCCGGCGCCATCGAAGGCGAACTGGTGGTGATCTGATGGACCGCTCGATTGCCCTGAATCCCCTGCAGCCGCAGGCGAACGGCGCCAAGCCGGACGCCGTGGCCCCAGCGCTTGAGGATGCCGCCTACCTCGCCAAGGCCACCAGGGCCGCCGTCGAATTCGAGAGCTTCTTCATCTCGCAGATGCTCAAGGACATGCGCGCCACCACGCGCGAGATGGCCGACGAGGACAGCGTCTTCAAGGATAAAGTGAACCAGGACATGCAGGACATGGCCGACGGCATCCTCTCGAAGCAGATGGCCGGCCAGCGCGCCTTTGGCGTCGCCGACGCGATCCTGCGCCAGCTCGTGCCGGCAAAAATTACTCCTGGCAACACTTAATATTCCTCGGCAACTGGTCGCCTATCTACGGTAGGCCCCTGTTTCTTCAGAAAGACCTCCATGACCATCATGACCAACGCCCTGTCGGGCGCGCTCGCTTCGCAGATGGCGCTGTCGGCATCCAGCCAGAACATCGCCAACCTGCAAACCAAGGGCTATACGCGCCAGGCGGCGCTGTTGTCGGCCGTCGGTGCGGATGCCAGCGGCAAGGCGGTCGGCAACGGCGTGCAGGTCAGCTCGCTGCTGCGTTTCTCGGACGGCTACAAAAGCCAGCAGCTGTGGCGCGCAGCAAGCGAGACCGGCCAGTATTCGCAGACCCAGCCTTATCTCACCCAGCTCGAGCGCGTGATGGGCGACGACACGGCCAGTCTGTCGGTCGCGGTCGACCAGTTCTTCGCCGCGCTCAACGCGGTCGCCGGCGACAACGCCACCTCGACCCCGCTGCGCCAGCAGGTATTGACGGCGGGCGGCCTGCTGGCCCAGCGCTTCAACAGCCTGAACAACGTCTACAACGCCCAGCAGCAATCGGTCAGCCAGCAGCGCAGCGCGATCGTCGATTCGGCCAACGCCAACATCGCCAAGATCGCCGCGCTGAACGCGCGCATCACCCAGGCCAACGCGGTCGGCGCACCGGCCTCGAGCCTGATCGATGCGCGCGACCTCGCGATCGACGAGCTGGCCGGCCAGATGGCGCTGGAAGTATCGGACCAGCCGGGCGGCGTGCGCGACGTCTCGCTGAAGACCGGCCAGGCGCTGGTGATCGGCAACGTCGGCGGCCAGCTGAAGACCGTCGGCGGCGTCGGCGCCCAGAGCTTCAGGCTCGAATTCGCCTCGACCACCTTCGCCCTGGATGCGGCCAAGCTGGGCGGCCAGCTGGGCGGCCTGACCGTGTATGAACAGGACACGCTGCGCCCGATGCAGCAGGGCGTGGCCGACATCGCAAGCCAGTTATCGAGCAAGATCAACACCCAGCTGACGGCCGGCTACGCCATGGACGGCACGCCGGGCAAGCCGATGTTCGTCTACACGGCGGGCGCAACCAACATGCTGACCCTTGCCCCTGGCATGGAACCGACCGGCTTGGCCTTCTCCAGCGACGGCACCCAGGGCGACACCGGCAACCTGCTGAAACTGGTGAACATCAACAGCCAGACCATCAACGTGACCGGCCTCGGCAACGTGTTGCTGAGCGACGCCGACACCCAGCTGGTCGGCAAGCTCGGCGTACTGAGCCAGCAGAACCAGGCCGCCCTCGCGACCGCCGAGACCATGCGCACCCACGCGCTCGACGACTGGCAGGCCACGAGCGGCGTCAACCAGGACGAGGAAGCCGTCAACCTCGTCGAATACCAGAACATGTACCAGGCCAACATGAAAGTCATGTCGGTCGCCAATTCCCTGTTCGACGCCACGCTGGCGATGATGGGTTAAGGATTAATCATGCGCATCGCCACCGCCCAGTACCAATCGAACATGAACAAATCGCTCCAGCTGAACCAGGAGCACATGAGCAACCTGACGCAGAAGATGGCGACGGGCAAGCGCATCTCGGTTCCGTCGGACGATCCGGTCGACAGCGTGCGCCTGTCGCGCCTGCAGCGCGAGGAAGCGGCCATCGGCCAGTACCGCGACAACATTGCCTCGATCAAGATCCGCCTGTCGAAGAACGAGGGCTATCTCGGCAGCATGGTCAACGACATCTCGGCCGGCCGCGACCAGATCGTCTGGGCGCTCGACGGCAGCAACACGCGGGACGACCTGCAGGCCATGATCAAGCCGCTGGAAGCGCTGCGCGACGGCCTGCTGTTCAGCGCCAACTCGGTCGACCAGGAAGGCCGCTACGTCTTCTCCGGCACCAAGACCGCGACCGCGCCGATGGCCTACGATGCCGCCGCACCCGCGGGTTCGCGCTACAGCTATGCCGGCAACACCAACGAACAGCGCGTCGTCGTCGGCAATGGCCTGACCCAGGTCGCCAACGATAACGTACAAGGCATCGAGAAGCTGCTGAACCGCCTCGACAAGACCATCGCCCTGCTCGGCAGCGCCAACCTGAACGTCAACGATCCGGCCACTCGCGCCGTGCTGGAAGACAACCTGAGCGGCTTCGACGAGGCGCTCGACCTGGTCTCCAGCAAGATCGCCATCCTCGGCGGCAAGCAGAACATCCTCGACACGCTCGACGCCAACCATGCCAACGTCAGCCTGTCGAACCAGATGGCCATCACCGACATCGGCCAGCTCGACATGGGCGTCGCCGCGACCGAGCTGAACGGCTATTCGACCGCCCTGCAGGCCACCTACAAGGCATACAGCCGCATCGGTACACTGTCCCTGTTCTCCGCCCTGTAATCGATGGACACCACGCTTCGCCCCGCTTCCACCACGCTTCCGGTCAATACCCCGGTCAACCAGGGACATGGCGTCGGCCCGGCCAGGACCGTGCCGGCGCCGGTGCGCACCGCGGCGCCGGACGAGGCCGCCCCCGAGACCCGCGCCGCCATCCGTCCTGCCTTGCAGGCGCCGCAGCGCCGCAGCCACGCCGCCTGGGACAGCCGCCTGCAAAGCGACGTCGCCAGCGCCCAGCAGGCGCGCGAATACCTCGACCGCGTCGCGTCCCAGCTCGAATCGGTAAAGGCCGCGCTGAGCGCGAAGATCGCCGGCATGAAGAGCGGTGCGCGCGACCTCGAGGCGCGTGCCCGCCAGCTCGGCGCGACCATCGCCGCCCGCACGGCGCAAGCCGGCGGCTCGGTCGACGCCCGGCTCGAATTCTCGGACGGCGAACCGGCGCAGCAGCGTTTCCGCATCCAGGGCCTGGACGTGGCCACGCTGCAGTCGGCCTGGCCCCTGTCGCTCGCCTTTTCGGTCGGCGGCGCCGGCGGTCCGCAGCTGGCCGCACGCATCGAACCCGGCATGCCGGCGGAGGAGATCGCCGCGCGTCTGGACCGCACCCTGGCCCCGGTCCAGGTGCGGGCGCGCCTCGACAAGCAGGGCCGCCTCGAATTCACGACGCCTGAGGCCAACTGGACGGGCGTGCGCGACAACATCGCCATTTCCGGCCGCGGCCGCGTCGCGACGGAAGCCATCTCGCCTGACGCCAGACTGCAGGATCTCCACTCCGGCAACGCCGAAGCGCTGCGCGAGAGCCTGCGCGAGGTGGTGCAGGCATTGGCGCGCGTGCACCGCTCGCAGGATGCGGCCAGCGCCGCGCTGAGCGCCGCCACCCTGCGCGCCGCCCAGTCCGAACTGAGCGCCGACGATCTCGCCATCTCGGCCCAGGATTTCGCCACCACCGCCGCCAGCCACGACTACGAGTCGCTGCTGGCCATTACCTCCGCGCTGGTCGGCGTCAGCCGCGAACGCGTGCTGGCGCTGCTCGGCCTGCGCTAGCCTTGCCTCTGATCTGACCTTGTAACCGCGTGGGCGGAGCCCACGCGTCTGCAACACTCGCACATCGACAACGCTATCTCCCGCTGCTAAAGCGGCTCTGCGGTAGCCGCCGGCCTTTCCCCAATCTGCTGGCGCCACATCGCGTAATACAATCCGCGCGCCTCGAGCAGCTCGCCATGCGTGCCGCTCTCGACGATCCTCCCCTTCTCCAGCACGAAAATCGTATCCGCGTGCATCACGGTCGACAGCCGGTGCGCGATCAGGATCGTCATCTGCGCCGCCCTGCTGGAAATGGCGCGCACCGTGTTCGTGATCTGTTCCTCGGTGATCGAATCGAGCGCCGAGGTGGCCTCGTCGAAAATCAGCAGCGCCGGCTGGCGCACCAGGGCGCGCGCGATCGACAATCTCTGCTTCTCGCCGCCGGAGAGCTTCATGCCCCGCTCGCCGATCACGGTGTCGAGCCCCTCGGGCGAGCGCTCCAGCAGGTAAGCGCAGGACGC
>Ga0308168_1002125_pt1 | contig 16761 bp, 10 predicted proteins | sample PhyCR2_FD_202133 | JGI IMG/M metagenome (GOLD analysis project Ga0308168, IMG submission 202133) | Phyllosphere microbial communities from UC Gill Tract Community Farm, Albany, California, United States - DLSLRC.R2 | ecosystem: Host-associated > Plants > Phyllosphere > Unclassified | place: USA... | reverse complement strand
CGCTCGTCGTGTTCCTGGTCGAGCAGCACCTGACCATGTCGCAGGTGGCCCAGAAGCAGGACCTGTCCGACCCGGACGTGATCGCCGCTTTCGCCAACCTGGTGAAGGACGAGCGCCACCTGACCGCACTGTACCTGCTGACGGTGGCCGACATCCGCGGCACCAGCCCCAAGGTGTGGAACGCCTGGAAGGCCAAGCTGCTGGAAGACCTGTACAAGATGACGCTGCGCGTGCTGGGCGGCGAGCCGCCCTCGGCCGACCGCGAACTGCGCGCGCGCCAGCAGGAAGCCCTGGCCACGCTGCGCCTGTTCGGCCTGCCCCCGGATGCGCACGAGGCCTTGTGGAAGCAGCTCGACGTCGCCTACTTCCTGCGCCACGACGCCTCCGACATCGCCTGGCAGACCCGCTCCCTGCACGGCAGGCTGGGGCTCGACAAGCCCGTGGTGAAAGCGCGCCTGGCGCCGATCGGCGAAGGCCTGCAGGTGACGGTGTACGTGAAGGACCAGCCGGACCTGTTCGCGCGCATCTGCAGTTATTTCGACCGCAAGAATTTCTCCATCCTCGACGCCAAGATCCATACGACGCGGGATGGCTATGCGCTCGACACCTTCCTGATCACGGACGAACACTTCGCCAACAACTACCGCGACATCATCAGCCTGATCGAGCACGAATTGTGCGAAGTGCTGATCCGGCAGGAGCCGCTCAGCCCACCGCTGCGCGCACGCCTGTCGCGCATGTCGCGCAACTTCCCGATCACGCCGAGCGTCGACCTGCGCCCGGACGAGCGCGGCCAGTACTGGCTGCTGTCGATTGCCGCCAACGACCGCAACGGCCTGCTGTACGCGATCGCCAGCGTGCTGGCGCGCTACCGCATCAACCTGCACACCGCCAAGATCATGACCCTGGGCGAACGCGTCGAGGACGTGTTCCTGATCGACGGCCAGGCGCTGAACAACCAGCGGGTGCAGGTGCAGCTCGAGACTGAATTGCTGGATGCACTGAAAATCTGACCAATACCACCGTCATTCCCGCGCAGGCGGGAATCCATGCCGAGCCACTGAGAACGCGGCCGATGGATTCCCGCTTCCGCGGGAATGACGAATCAACATTTACTGCTATGACCGAACCCGTACGCCTCTCCAAACGCATGTCCGAACTTGGCCTTTCATCCCGTCGCGAAGCCGACGACTGGATTGCGAAAGGCTGGGTCCGGGTCGACGGCAAGGTCGTCAATGAACTGGGCAGCAAGGTGCTGCCGCACCAGAAGATCACGGTCGAGCGCCAGGCCGCGGCCGAGCAGAGCAAGCGCGTGACGGTGCTGATCAACAAGCCGGTCGGCTATGTGAGCGGCCAGGCCGAGGATGGCTACAAGCCGGCCGTGGTGCTGGTCAAGCCGGAAAACCGCTGGAAGGACGATCCCTCGCCCGAGCAGTTCCACCCGACCCAGCTGCGCTCGCTTGTGCCGGCCGGGCGCCTGGACATCGATTCGGTCGGCCTGCTGGTGCTGACCCAGGACGGCCGCATCGCGCGCCAGCTGATCGGCGAAGACACTTCCATCGAGAAGGAATACCTGGTGCGCGTGCAGTACACCAGGCCGGGCAGGCTGCCGGAGGCGGATCTGAAGAAGCTGAATCACGGCCTGTGGATGGACGGCAAACCGCTGCTGCCGGCCAAGGTGCGCTGGCAGAACGACGACCAGCTCAGCTTTACCCTGAAAGAAGGCCGGAAAAGGCAGATCCGCCGCATGTGCGACATGGTGGGCCTGAAGGTGATCGGCCTGAAGCGGGTGCGGATCGGCCGCGTCAAGCTGGGCGAGCTGCCGCCGGGGCAGTGGCGCTATCTGGGCGCCGACGAGCGGTTTTGATGTCGCCGCGGGCACGGGGTGCCCGCCCTACGTAGGGTGGGCACCCCGTGCCCACGCTTCGATTAATGCGGCCGCGGCTGCATCCTGGTCCACGGATCCAGCACCCGTAACTCATCCAGCACCACGCGCGGGCCGTCGATGCTGCCGCCGCTTTCCTGGTCCCACTCGAGCTTGAGCTTGGAGCGGCCCTTGCGCAGGTCGACGCGGGCGTAGTCGACCCAGGCGTCGGCGCCGCCGTATTCGTAGGTCGTGATCCAGCCGGCGGCCTGCAAGGCATCCACCGTCTGGCGCAAGGCGAACGGGGGCAGCCCGTCGATGGTGCCGGGCTCCAGCCTGGGGTCGCCCAGCACGGATAAATATCTGACAAACTCCGAAATCCACGTCATCGCTGCCTCCCAACAAGGGTTGACGTGATTTCAGTCTATCAGCGGGTATCTGGCTTTGATGTTAGCCAACTCACACTGCATAAAAAATGCAGCGTGCATCGAAACGCACGGAAACTGTTCCTATCTGCACTTAATTGGCTCTAAGTCAGTATGCGATGCAGATCCTCCAGGCTCACCGGCTTGGTCAAATGCTGGGTAAAACCGCGGTTGCGGGTCTGGCGCCGGTCCGCATCCTGGCCCCAGCCGGTCAGCGCCACGATGCGCATGCTTGCAAAGCGCTCGTCCTGGCGCAGGCGGCGCGCGACCTCGTAGCCGTCCATGACCGGCATGCCGATGTCGAGCAGCACGCTGGACGGCAGGAAGCTCTCGGCCATCGCCAGCGCGCTGCGGCCGTCGTAGACCACCCGCACCTCGGCGCCGTCCGCTTCGAGCAGCAGGCCCAGGGTATCGGCGGCGTCGCGGTTGTCGTCCACCACCAGGATGCGCTGGCCGGCGAAGGGGGCATAGGGCCGCGCCTGCTCCTGGCCGGGGCGCTCCAGCCGGCCGTCGTCCTCGGTTGCGAGCGGCAGGCGCACCACGAACTCGCTGCCCATGCCGCTGCCGCCGCTGTGCGCCTCGACGCTCCCGTGGTGCATCTCGACCAGGCTGCGCACCATCGTCAGGCCGATCCCGAGCCCGCCCTGCCCGCGCCCGACCGCACGGTGGGCCTGGGCGAACATGTCGAACACCTGGCCCAACGCTTCCGGCGGTATGCCGATGCCGGTGTCGCGCACCGACACCACGGCCTGGCCGTCTTCGCGCCAGACGTCGACCCAGATGCGGCCGCCCGGATCGGTGTACTTGGCCGCATTGTTGAGGAGATTGGCGAACACCTGGGTCAGGCGCACGCGGTCGGCCAGCAGCACCAGCGGTTCCTCCGGCAGCGCCACCGCCAGCTGGTGGCCGGCGCGCTCGATCGGCAGCTGGCTGGTCTCGACTGCGCTGTGAACGATTTCCGCCACCGGCACCCGTTCCAGGCGCAGGTCGATCTTGCCGCGCGTGATGCGCGAGACTTCCATCAGGTCATCCACCAGGGTCGCGATCTGGCGCACCTGGCGCCCCACCATCTCGACCACGCGGTCGGACTGGCGGCGCCCGTCGGGGCGGCGCATCAGCTGCACCGCGTTGCTGATCGGCGCCAGCGGGTTCCTCAGCTCGTGGGCCAGGGTCGCCAGGAACTCGTCCTTGCGGCGGTCGGCGTCCTTCAGCGCGTCCTCGGCCTGCACCGCGCCGGTGATGTCGAGCGAGATGCCGACATAACCACGGTGCTGGCCGTCGTCCGAATACCAGGGCGCGGCGTGCGACTCGAACCAGCGCCAGCTGCCGTCGCGTGCCGGCACCCGGATCCGGTGGCTGAAGATGGCGCGCTGGCGGATGCCCTCGGATACCTGCATCAGGTAGCTGTGCATGTCCTCCGGCTGCACGACGCCGCGCCAGCTGTCGGACGGCGCCGGCGAGCCGCTGTCGCCGTTGCCGCCCTGGTTCAGGTACATCAGGCCGCCGTCGGGATCGAACTGGTAGATCAGCGCCGGCGAGGCATCGGCCAGTGCGCGAAAGCGTGCCTCGCTTTCGCGCAGCGCATCCTCGGCGCGCTTGCGCACCGTGATGTCATGGAACAGGATCGCCACCCGCGGCGAGTCGCCGCCGACCGGATAGACGAAGAAATCGAACCAGCTGTTGAGCGCCTCCGAAAAGCACTGCGAGCGGGTGCTGACGCCGGTGCGCGCAACCTGGGCGCAGGCGTCCAGCCAGCAGGGTTCGTGCTCGGGGCGCACCTTCAGCAAGCCCGGGCCGACATAATGGATACTGGTCATGCGCACCGCCGCCGGATTCGCTTCCGAATACACCAGCGCGGCCGCGCGGCCGTCGGCGTCGTATTGCACGCTGGCCAGCAGGAAGCCTTCGTCCATCGCCTCGAACAGCATGCGGTAACGGCGCTCGCTCTCGGTCAACGCGGCCTGGGTGCGGCGCCGCTCGTCGATGTCGATGTTCATGCCGAACCACTTGCGCAGGCTGCCGTCGGCGTCGAACAGCGGCGCCGCGCGCACATTGGTCCAGCGCCAGCCCCCCATCGCCACGTGCACGCGGAATTCCATGTTGATCCCGCGCCGCATCGCCAGCGCCGCGCGCCATTCGCGCTGCACGTAGTCGCGGTCGTCGGGATGGACGGCATCCAGCCAGCCCTTGCCCATCGAGGCCGCCTCGCGCTGCCCGGTGTAGGCGCACCAGCTCGGCGAAGGCTGGACGAAATTGGCTTGCGCATCGGTTTCCCACACGGCCTGGCCGAAGCCTTCGACCAGGGCGCGGAAGCGCTGCTCGCTCTCGGCCAGGCGCGCTTCGGCCTCCTTCAATTCGCTGACGTCCAGCACGAAGCAGACGCAGCGCGCGTGCGCGCCCTCGCCCGAAATGCGCGCCGGCGCGTACAGCCCCCACCAGCGGCTGCCGTCCTTGCGCAGCATCTGCTTGGTGTAGGGCCGGGTGACGCCGGTATCGCGCAGCTCGCGCCCGGAACGCAGCGTCAGGTCCCAGAACTCGGGCGCGATGATGGCTCTCCAGTTGTCGACGGTGCGCAGCTCTTCCTCGCTGTAACCGGTCATGCGCTGGTAAGCCTGGTTGATGTCGTAGACGTTATTGTCGAGGTCGAAATAAATCACCCCGACCGTGCTGATGCTGAGCGTGGCGTCGATCAGGGCCTTGTGTTCGCGCAGCGCGCGCTCGGCGGCGCGGCTTTCCTCGACTTCGCGCAGCAAGGTCTCGCGGCTCTCGAGCACCGGCCGCAGGCGCTGTTCGAGCTCGCGCTCCAGCTGCTCCGGGTCGGGAGCGCCGCGCCGCGCGCCGCTGGCCTGGTGCGCCGCGGCGGCAAAACCGGCGAGCTCGCGCAGCAGCTGCAGGTCATGCGCATCGAAATGCTGGCCCTCGCCGTCCAGCAGGGCAACCAGGGCGCCGGCCGGCTGTCCGCGCACGCGCCAGGGGACGCCCAGCGCTTCGGCGACATCGAGGCCGGCATCGCGCACCGATGCGAACACCTGCCCCGGCCGCGAGAACAGCACGGCGCCGTCGGCCAGCACGCTGGCGCCGGCGGGACAGGCCTGCAGCGGCCAGCGCTTTCCCACCTGGCCTGCCAGACCTCCCGCAGTCGCATGCCAGCAGATCTCTTCGCCGCCCGGCCCGGTTTCGCGCACCGCGATCGCGACCGCATCGGCGGCGCACAGCTCGCGCACCGCCTCGGCCACCCGTTGCAGCAGCAGGTCCGGATCGTCGGCCAGGCACTGGGCCAGCCCCGCCAGGGCGGCGCGCTCGGCTGCCGCGTCGCGGCCCTGCACGTGCACGCCGCGTCCATGCAGCAGCGCCGCGATGACGGCATCGTCGCGGTATCCGACCGTGGAACCTGTGCTGGAATCGGCCATGAGGAATGTTGGTGAAAATTTGTGAGTTTTGGTACTCCTGCCCGCCAGATTACTTTACAACCCGATAATCTCCAACGGGAATCCAATCGTGCACGAGCTCGCTTGCAGGCGGCGAAGGCGAACGGCAGCAGGGGTCGGAGAATGCCCCGACGCGCCACCCACATCGGGTCTTTGTCATGGACAAATGGAAGCGCTGCCAAAGAGAATAAAGCGGTGTAAAAAGACGCCGCGGCAGACGGCGCATTCTTTTGTTGCGAATTTACAATTAACGCACGAGATCGATGGCGCCGATCGCCTGTTCAATATCTTCCATGCGCACCGGCTTCTTCAGGTGACGATCGAAGCCCGCCGCCAGCGCGCGCCGTACGTCGTCCGGCTGGCCGTAGCCGGTTACCGCTATCAGCCGGATGCCGCCTTGCCCGGCCAGTTGGCGCGCCACCTCGTAGCCCGAGATGTCGGGCAGGTCGATGTCGACGAAGGCCACCTGCGGCAAGGTGTTGCGGGCCAGCGCCAGCGCCGTGGTTCCATCGGCAGCACTGCCGACCACGCAGCCGCGCGAGCTGAGCAGCGCGCACATCATCTCGCGCAAATCCTCGTTGTCCTCGACAACCAGCACGCGCAAGCCATCCAGCGGCGCGGCATCGACGCGCTCGACGGCGGCATCCTCCGGCACCTCGGCGGCCAGCGGCAGGCGCACCGTGAAGCTGCTGCCCTGCCCGGCCCCGCGGCTGTGCACGGCCACCGTGCCATGCTGCTGCTCGACCAGCGACTTGACCACGGCCAGGCCGATGCCCAGGCCGCCCTTGGCGCGGTTGCTCACCTTGCCCTGGACGAACACGTCCCACACGCGCGGCAACAGCTCGGCCTCGATGCCCTTGCCGTCGTCGCGCACCACCAGTTCCGCCATGCCGTCCCGTACGCGCGTGCTGACGGCGATATGGCCGCCGGCCTGGGTGTACTTGGCGGCGTTTTCGATCAGGTTGCCGATCACCTGCTGCAGCCGGGTCGGGTCGCCATGGACCCAGACCGGCTCCAGCGCCAGCGTCACCTCGTGCGCGGCGGTGGTGCCCTGGGTCTGCAGGGTCTGCGCCGCTTCGCGCACGGCGCCGGCGAGATCGAGCGGCACCGGCGCCAGCACCACCTTGCCGCTCAGGACCCGGTTGGCGTCGAGCAGCTCGTCGACCAGGTGGGCCAGGTGGCGGCTCTGGCGGCCGATGATCTGGTGCGCGCGCTCTGCCGCCGGGCCGCCCGCCCCCATCTGGATCAGGGCGATGGCGGAGCTGATCGCGCCCAGCGGATTGCGCAGCTCGTGGCCGAGCATGGCCAGGAACTCGTCCTTGGCGCGGTTCTGGGACTCGGCCACGCTGCGCGCCGCCTGCACTTCGGCCAGGTGCTTGCGGCGCCCCGCCTCGGCCTTCTGCAGCCGGCGCGAGACCGCGTGCAGCACCTGCTGCAGGCTGTTCAGTTCGGCGATGCGCAGGTCGGCCGGCGGCGGCAGCCAGCCTTCGGCCATGCCCTCGGTGGCGGCGCCCAGGTATTCGGTGGCCGCCAGCAGGCGCCGCGCGAACAGGATCGCGCCCGCCAGCGCCAGCGCCACCGCGCACAGCAGGGTCGCGGCGATCAGCGACACCGCGCTCGCCGCCGTCGCCTCGAGTTCGCTGACCGGCACGCCGATCACCGCGGTCCAGCCGGACAGCGCGGAGCGCGCCAGCGCCGCCGCCATCGGCTTGCCGTCGGGCCCGGCGATATCGATCTGCGCCCTGCCCTGGCGCAGGCCGTCGAGCAGCGCCGGGCGGGCGCGCGTGCCTATCTCGTCCTTCCAGGCCGCGTTGCGCGCCAGGGTCGCGCCGTCGCGGTCGAACACCGCGACCTGCCAGGAAGGCGCCACGTCGCGCGGCAGTACACGGTTCAGGTGGCTGACAGCGAACCATTGGTCGAGCAGGACCCTGCGCCCGTCGTCGAGCCGCAGCGGTAGCTCGATCGCGATCACGGGGCGCCGGGTCGCGCCGCCGACGATCAGGTTGGAGACGGTGGGCAGGCCGCGTGCCAGCACGCCCTGCACGCGCTGCAGCGCGCCGGCGAGCGGCGGCGCGATCGGCTGGCCGAAGGGGAGTGCGGTGTTGAACAGCTGCTGGCCGTCCTCGCGCAGCAGCGCGGTCTGGCGGATGGTACCGGCATTCGCCGCGCGCGCCTGGGCATAGAAGCTTTCGAGGTCGCCCTGGCTCAGGCGGGCCGAGGTCGCCAGCGTGCGGCCGGTGGCGATCGCCGCCGTCAGCTCCTGGTCCATCGCCAGCACCGAGGTGCGCGCCAGCTCCTGCATCCCGCGCAGCACCGCATGGCGCTCGGCGTCCAGCAGCAACTTGATGGCAACGCCGGCGCCGACGATCATCGGCAGGAAAACCGCCGCCGCCAGCAGGCTCAGGTGGGTGCGCACTCTCATGGTGTCTTGGGCTCTTCGGGTCGGTTCGCGTCGGCAAGGTAGGACAACATTGCATTTTATATTCAGCAAGTTTTTTCGTGCCGCACGACAGCGCGAAAACGCGTAGAGCCCGCCAGGACGGTGTTTACGGCCCTGTTTTCCGGCATTGCGCGAAGCCCCGGCCTCGCGTAGCATCCCGGAATTGCTGTGCCCACAAGGCCCGGCATCCGCGAATCCGGGAGACCCATGAAAACCGAAACCCTACCACTACCCTACACACAAACCCGTTCCTTCCTCACCGTCGCTCTGATCGAGCTGTGGGAGCGATTCGGGTATTACGGCATGCAGGCGCTGATCGTCTATTACATGGTCGAGCGCCTCGGCTTCGAGGACAGCCGCGCCAACCTGGTCTGGAGCGCGGCCGCCGCCCTGATCTACGTCGCCCCGGCGATCGGCGGCTGGATCGGCGACAAGATCCTCGGCACCAAGCGCTCGATGTACCTGGGCGCGATGATCCTGACCGTCGGCTACGCGCTGATGGCGGTGCCGACCGAGAGCACCCGTTTCCTGTTCTGCGCCCTCGGCGTGGTGGTGGTCGGCAACGGCCTGTTCAAGCCCAACACCGCCAACCTGGTGCGCAAGATCTACGAAGGCGACGATTCCAAGATCGACTCCGCTTTCACCCTGTACTACATGGCCGTGAACGTCGGCTCGACCGTGTCGATGCTGGCCACGCCCTGGATCAAGGATTACGTCAACGCCGCCTACGGCAACAACTTCGGCTGGCACGCCGCCTTCGCGGTCTGCAGCGTCGGCCTGGTGGTCGGCCTGCTGAACGTGGCGCTGATGCGCGCCACCATCGCCCATGTCGGCAGCCTGCCGGACGAGAAGCCGTGCTGGTGGTGTTCGGCTCGGCCGAGATCCTCGAAGACCAGGCCCTGGCCCGCTTCTTCGTCTACCTGGCCGGCGTGGTGGTGCTGGGCATCTTCGTGCACCTGATCCGCAAGAGCGAGCCGAGCGAACGCGCCGGCCTGATCGCGGCCCTGGTGCTGACCCTGCAGACCGTGTTCTTCTTCATCTTCTACCAGCAGATGTCGACCTCGCTGTCGCTGTTCGCGCTGCGTAACGTCGACCTCGACTTCACCGTCTTCGGCGCCCACCTGTGGACCTGGTCGCCGGCCCAGTTCCAGGCGCTGAACGCGATCTGGATCATGGTGCTGTCGCCGGTCCTGGCCTGGGCCTATTCCTTTGCCGGCCGCACCGGCAAGGACCTGTCGATCGCCGGCAAGTTCGCGCTCGGCTTCGCCGCGGTGGCCGCCGGCTTCTTCGCCTACGGCGTGGCCGGTGTCTTCGCCGTCAACGGCATGACCTCGTCGTGGGTGATGATCGCCGGCTACGGCCTGTACTCGCTGGGCGAACTGCTGGTGTCGGGCCTGGGCCTGGCCATGGTGGCGCGTTACGTGCCGGCGCGCATGAGCGGCTTCATGATGGGCGCCTACTTCGTCGCCACCGGCATCTCGCAATACCTGGGCGGCGTGGTCGCCAACCTGGCCAGCGTGCCGAAGGACGTCACCGACCCGCTGCAGACCCTGCCGATCTACACCAGCCTGTTCAACAAGCTGGGCATGGGCGCGGTGGCCTGCACCGTGATCGCGCTGCTGGCGCTGCCGCTGATGCGCAAGCTGACCGCCAGCCACCAGTCGCACCAGTGATCCTCTCCGGGCGCGCGTCCTGCGCGCCCATTCAGCGCGCATACCTCTGATGCTCATCAGGCGCCGCCGCCGCGGCGCCGCATAAGCTGGACGGTGCTTTACTCATCAACCGTCCAAGGAGGCTCACATGCGCCTGACTCATTTCTCACGAATATTACTTGCCGCCGCGCTCGCCCTCCCCGGCGCCGCGGCGCTGGCAGACCCGTTGTACAACGTCACCGTGGTGGCCGGCGTCGGCAGCACCGCCGCCGACATCAACCGCTACGGCGACGTGGTCGGCAATTACAGTACCGGCGGCAATACCCACGCCTTCGCGTGGATCGGCGGCGGCTTTGCCGATCTCGGCACGCTCGGCGGTCTCAACAGTTCTGCCAACGCGATCAACGACTACCGCCAGGTGGTCGGCGCCGCCGGCACCGCCGGCGGCGCCAGCCACGCCTTCGTCTTCTCGGGCGGCTCGCTGCAGGACCTCGGCACCCTGGGCGGCAGCAACAGCGTGGCCTGGGACATCAACAACCATGGCACGATCGTCGGCAGCGCCAACACGGGGGCGGAACCGGACACCTACTACCGGCAGGCTTTCCGCTACGAAGGCGGCAGCATGACCGGGCTCGGCACCCTGCCGGGCGGCGCCGGCAGCGATGCCTATGCGATCGACAACAAGGGCCTGATCGGCGGCGCCTCCTACCAGGGCGAGATCACGGTGCCGGAGTATCCCTACTACGCCACCTTCTTCCGCGGCGGCAGCGTCGACCCGATCGGCGCGCCGGATCTCGGCAACAGCGCGATCTACGGCCTGAACGATCTCGGCCAGGCGGTCGGCGGCATCCCGACCTCGAGCATCGCCCATGCCTCGCACGCCTTCCTGTACGACCATGGCGTGATCACCGACCTCGGCACGCTCGACGCCGGCTTCGACGACAGCATCGCCTGGGACATCAACAAGCTCGGCCAGATCGTCGGCACCTCCTCCGTCCAGCTCACCGAAACCAGCTACGGCTACCACGGCTTCCTCTACGACAGCGCGAACGGCATGGTCGACCTGAACGCCCTGATCGACCCGGCTTCCGGCTGGGTGATCACGGACGCACAAGGCATCAACGGCGCCCAGCAGATCGCCGCCACCGCCTGCCGCGGCGGCGCCATCGGCGAATGCTATGCGGTGCGTCTCGACCTGGTGTCGGCCGTGCCGGAGCCGGAAAGCTGGGCCATGCTGGGCCTCGGCCTGGGCCTGCTGGGCCTGCGCAGCCGCCGGCGCGCCTGAGACCGCTGCGTCACCCCCGGAAACGCGCCCGTGCGGCGCGTTTTTCGTTCGGGCGTTGCATTATCAGAACAAACGCCAAGCCGCAATCTATTGCACATAGGAAATATGATATAGTTCGCAGCGCTGTTCCGGGCCACATTCGCCCAGCTTCGACAAACCGGCCCGCGCCCCCGGCCGCCACCGTACAGACTCATGCACTCCTTTATCAAAACCGGTCTTGTGCTGCTTGCGTGCGCCCTCCCTGTTGGCGCCGGCGCCGAGACCCACAGCTATAACTTTTCACCGGTCAACCAGTACAACCTGAAGGTCTCGGCCAGTTTCTGGAATCCCATCGTCCGCTACGTCTCGGCAAAGAGCGGCGTGCAGCTGAACCTGAAACTGGGCCGCACCTCGGCCGACACCACCAGCTATGTGCTGGCGCGCGAAGTCGATTTCGCCTTCACCAACCACCTGTTCAGTCCGGACCGCGAAAAGATGGGCTGGACCGTATTCGGCCGCCGCGACGCGCCGCCAGTGCAGGCCCAGATCGTGGTGCCGGCCGACTCGCCAATCAAGGATCTGGACGAGCTGGCGGGCGGCACCGTCGTGTTCCCGGGGCCGGAAGCCCTGGTCGCCTACAAGGCCCCCTATGCCGAACTGCTGCGCCGTCGGATTGCCGTCAATGCCGTGTTTGCGGGCAACATGGACGCCGCTTTCACCCAGCTGTTCGCCGGCCGGGCCCGCGCCAGCGGGGCCAACTCCCAGCTGGTGGAGAACTTCAGCGCACGCGAGAACAAGGCCTTCCGCGTGCTGTGGCGTTCCGCGCCCTTCAACGACCTGGCGCTGATGGCCTCGCCGCGCGTGCCGGCCGCCGAAGTCCGCGCCGTGGCCGAGGCGTTCCTGGGCATGCGCAAGGACCCGGAAGGCCGGCGCATCCTCGACGCCGCCGCCGAACTGATCGGCGCGAAGGAGCCGCTCGGCTTCGTCGCCGCCAGCAACGCCGATTACGCCAGCTACCGTGCCTTCTACGCCGGCGCGCCCCTGAACCTGCGCTGAGTTTTCGCGATCCACCAGACCCGTGCCCATGCCGCCGCCACGCTCGCTCATTCGCTCACTAGGAAGCTCATTGACCGGCCTGTTACCGACTTCCCTGCTGCCGCGCTCCCTGGCCGGGCGCGTGTTCGCCGTCTTCAGCCTCACCATGGTGGTCTTCCTCGGCACCGGCATGGGCTTGTTCTACCGCTACCAGTTCCTGCAGCATGTCGATGAGACCCAGGACGCCGCCCTCACCCTGGTCGAGGTGGCGGCCCAGAACATCGAGGACAGCGTGGTCATCGGCGATTACGACACGGTCCAGCGCACCCTCGGCAAGATGCTGTTCCAGTCGCCGTTCAAGAGCGCCGCCTTCATCGACGTGGCCGGCGGCACCCTGCGCGTGCAGGCGCCGAAAGTCGAGCGCGCGCCGGCGCCTGCCTGGCTGAGCCGGCTGATCGCGTCCAAGCTCTACGAAGTCAACCGCGTCGCCAGCGTCGGCGGCCGCGACTACGGCGTGATTCGCCTCGACTTCGACGCCGACAAGATCGCCGCGCAGCTGTGGGCGCTGGTGATCGAGACCGCGACCTTCGCGCTGATCGCCTTCGCGGTCGGCCTGGCGCTGATGCGCACGCTGCTGAAGCGCTGGCTGGCCAGCCTCGGACGCCTGCGCTCCTTCGAGAACGACGTCGCGGCCGGCCGCGTCACCGCCGAGGCCGCGCTACACGCCGACGCCCCGACCGAGATCGAGGAAGCGATCCGCGCCGTCAACCGCAGCGCCGCCAGCCTGCGCGTGCAGTTCGGCCAGCGCATCGATTCGCTGACCAACTCCCTGATGCAGCACAAGAGCGCGGTCGACCAGGCCGCCATCGTGTGCGAAGTCGACACCCAGGGCCGCATCATCGGCGTCAACGAACTGTTCGAGCGCAGCAGCGGTTTTGCGCGCCAGGAAGCGCTGGGCCGCGAACTGCTCGACTTCGGCCGCCCGGCCGGCAGCGATGCGCCCTGGCAGCCCTCGACCGGGGTCTGGAACGGCGAGGTCGTGTTCGACGGCCGCGCCGGCCGCCTGCAGTGGTACCGCACCATCGTGCCGATCTTCGACGCCGGCGGCACGCTCGAACGCTACCTGTGCATCGACATCGACATTACCGAACGCAAGGAATTCGAACGCGCAATCGTCGAGAACGCCAAGCGCCAGACCCTGATTGCCGAGCTCGGCCGCAAGGCGCTGGCCATGAACGATCTCGACGAACTGTTCCAGGATGCGGCCCAGGCCGCCGCCCAGGGTCTGGGCGCGCCCTGCGCTGCGCTATTCGAGAACACGCAGTCCGGCAATGCGCCCGGGCGCCAGCTGATGGTGCGTAGCGGCGCCGGGCGGCTGAGCCAGACCATCGGCCTGCAGCTGGGCTGTGCCGGCGATCCGCTGAGCGGCGCACCGGCATCCGGCCTGCGGCCCTGGTTCGCGCCGCTGGCGGCGATGCACGGTCTGCGCAGCGGCCTGGACGCCGGTGTCGGCGCCTTCGGCGTGCTGGGCGCGTACACCGACAACGGCCGCCGCTTCGACGACGACGACGCCGTGTTCCTGCGCGGGATCGCCAACATCCTCGGCACCGCGATCGAGCGCCAGGAAGCGCGCAAGCGCCTGACCTGGCTGGCCCAGTACGATTCGCTGACCAACCTGCCGAACCGGCGCCAGCTCGGCACCTGTCTCGAAGACGCGATCGCCCAGGCCGGCCGCGACGGCCACCGCGCGGCGGTGATGTTCATCGACCTGGACCGCTTCAAGAACGTCAACGACATGCTCGGCCACGGCGCCGGCGACCAGTTGCTGGTACAGGCGGCGGCCCGCCTCGAAGCCTGCGCGCGCGCCGACAAGGTGGTGGCGCGCCTCGGCGGCGACGAGTTCGCGGTGGTGCTGCCCTGGCTGGAAGGCGAGCAGAAGGAATCACCGGCGGCGGCCGAACTGGCCGGCCGCATCGTCGACGCCCTGGCCCAGCCCTTCCACCTGCAGGGCCAGCAACTGTTCGTCTCGGCCAGCATCGGCATCGCGGTCTACCCGGAAGACGGCAGCAACGCCGGCCAGCTGCTCAAGAGCGCCGACACCGCGATGTACGGCGCCAAGAACAACGGCCGCAACACCTGGCAGTTCTATTCCGCGGCGCTGCACGAGAACGCGGCCCAGCGCATCCAGCTCGAATCGCAGCTGCGCCTGGCCCTGGAACGCGGTGAGTTCCTGCTGCATTACCAGCCCAAACTCGACCTGGCCGGCGGCAGCATCAGCGGTTTCGAGGCCCTGCTGCGCTGGCAGCATCCGCAGCGCGGCCTGGTGCCGCCACTCGAATTCATCTCCATCCTCGAAGACACCGGCCTGATCCTGCCGGTCGGCGAATGGGTGATCGGCGAAGTCTGCCGCCAGCTCGGCGCCTGGGCCGCGGCCGGGCCGCCGGTGCCGCCGGTGGCGATCAACCTGTCGGCACGCCAGCTGCAGCAGGCCGACCTGGCCGAGCTGATCGAACGCATCGTGGTCGGCGCCGGGGTCGATCCCGGCCTGCTCGAGTTCGAGCTGACCGAATCGATGCTGATGGTGAATCCGGAAGCCGCGGTGGCGATCCTGTCGCGCATCAAGGCGCTCGGCATGCGCCTCTCGGTGGACGATTTCGGCACCGGCTACTCGAGCCTGGCCTACCTGAAGCGCTTCCCGCTGGACGCGCTGAAGATCGACCGCACTTTTGTCCGCGACCTGCCGGACGACCCGGACGATGCCGCCATCACCAAGGCCGTGATCCGCCTCGCGCACAGCCTGAGCCTGAAGGTGGTGGCCGAGGGGGTCGAGAACATCGCCCAGCTGCGCGAGCTGGAGCAGTACGACTGCGACGAGATTCAAGGCTATTACGTCAGCCGCCCGCTGCCGGCGGCGGATTGCGTGGCTTTACTGGAGCGCGCCGAGCAGGCACTGGCGGCATGAGGTAAAGTAGCGGGATGCCAGATACCCAGAACACCCCTCTTTCCCGCGCCCTGCAGCTGGCGTCCCGCGTCGACGCCATCGAACCCTTCCGCGTCATGGAGATGGTCAAGCAGGCCGCCGCCATGCGCCGCGCCGGCATCGACGTCATCAGCATGAGCGTCGGCGAGCCGGATTTCACCGCGCCCGACATGGTGGCCGAGGCCGCCGTCGAGGCGATCCGCGGCGGCGCCACCCAGTACACCGAGTCGCTCGGCCTGCCGGCCCTGCGTGAAGCGATCTCGGGCCACTACCAGCGCTTCTACGGCCTGGACATCGATCCGCGCCGCATCGTGGTCACCGCCGGCGCCTCGGCCGGCCTGCTGCTGGCCTGCGCCGCGCTGGTCGCCGAGGGCGACGAAGTGCTGATGCCGGACCCCTGCTATCCCTGCAACCGCCACTTCGTCAGCGCCTTCGGCGGTAAACCCGTGCTGCTGTATTCGAGCGCCGCGGAACGCTACCAGCTGACCGCCGCCCACCTGGCCGAACACTGGAACAACCGCAGCCGCGGCGTGCTGGTGGCTTCGCCTTCGAACCCGACCGGTACCTCGATGACGGTGCCGCAGGCGCGCGAACTGCTGGGTGCGGTGCGCGCGCGCGGCGGCTTCGCGATCGTCGACGAGATCTACCAGGGCCTGTCCTACGACGGCAAACCGGTCAGCGCCCTGGCGCTGGACGACAGCGTCATCACCGTCAACAGCTTCTCGAAGTACTTCAACATGACCGGCTGGCGCCTGGGCTGGCTGGTGGTGCCGGACGCGCTGGTGCCGGTGTTCGAGAAGCTGGCCCAGAACCTGTTCATCTGCGCGCCGACCATCGCCCAGCACGCCGCCCTGGCCTGCTTCGGCGACGATGCGCTGGCCATCTTCGAAGCGCGCCGCCTGGAATTCCAGCGCCGCCGCGACTTCCTGGTGCCGGCCCTGCGCGAACTCGGCTTTGGCGTGCCGGTGATGCCGGACGGCGCCTTCTATGTGTACGCGGATATCACCGCCCTGCCGCACCGGCATGCGAACGACAGCACGGCCTTCGCCAAGGCGGTGCTGGAAGAAGCCCATGTGGCGATCGTGCCCGGCGACGACTTCGGCTTTGCCGCGCCGGCGCGCCATGTGCGCTTTTCCTACGCGACGCAGTACGAGCGGATCGAGGAAGCCGTGCAGCGCCTGGCGCGCCTGCTGGGCAAGTAGGACGCCGGTTCAGGCGCGGATTGCCCGCGCTTCCGAACCGATCAGCGCCAGCAAAGCCTCCAGTGCGACCGGCTTGACCAGGTAATGGTCGAAGCCGGCTTCGCGGCCGCGCGCCTCGTCTTCCGGCTGGCCGTAGCCGGTCATGGCGATCGCCAGCGGCCCGGCGCCGGCGCCATGGACGCCGACCGCCGCGCGCACCGCGCGGATCAATCCCAGTCCATCCAGGCCCGGCAGGCCGATATCGCACACGATCACGTCATAGGGCCGCTCCAGCGCCGCCGCCAGGCCGCTGCGGCCGTCGAGGGCGGTGACCACTTCGTGTCCCTCTTCGCGCAGACAGGCGGCCAGCGTGGCGCAGGTATCCGGATTGTCCTCCACCACCAGCACCCGCTTGCGGCCACCGGTCACCGCCACCTCGGACGGGCCGCGGCCGACGGTCTGCTGGCCGGAACGCGGCAGGCGCACCGTGAA